>Ga0187780_10000512_pt1 | contig 29161 bp, 29 predicted proteins | sample 1015_Q2_SP10_20__FD_132429 | JGI IMG/M metagenome (GOLD analysis project Ga0187780, IMG submission 132429) | Tropical peat soil microbial communities from peatlands in Department of Meta, Colombia - 1015_Q2_SP10_20_MG | ecosystem: Environmental > Terrestrial > Soil > Wetlands > Peat | place... | reverse complement strand
GGCGGGGGCCGGGACCTCCCTGCACATGAACGTGAACGAGGTCCTCACGAACCGCGGGCTCGAGCTCCTGGGCAAGGCTCGCGGCGACTACGCGACCCTGAGCCCGAACGACCACGTGAACCGCGGCCAGTCGACCAACGATACGTTCCCGGCGGCGTCCCAGGTTGCCGCGCTGTTCGCCCTGGCCGAGGTGCGCACCGCGGTCGGGACGCTCGCCGCGAGCCTCCGGAGCAAGGCGCGCGAGTTCTCCCGCCTGCCGAAGGGCGGGAGGACCCATCTCAAGGACGCGATGCCCGTCACGCTCGGAGCCGAGCTCGGTGCCTACGCGACCAGCCTGGAGCATGTCCTCGAGGCGTTCCCTCCCGTCGAGCGCGCGCTCGCCGAGCTCCCGCTCGGCGGGAGCGCCGTCGGTTCCGGCGTGAACAGCGTTCCCGGGTTCCGGGCGGCCGCGGTCGCCGAGTACGCCCGGGTGAGCGGCCTCCCGCTCACCGTGGCCCGTGACCCCTTCGAGACGATGCAGAGCCGCTGGCCCCTCGGCTTCGCGTCGGCGTGGCTCCGTACGCTCGCCCTCGAGCTCGTCCGCATCGCGAACGACCTTCGGCTCCTCTCCAGCGGGCCGGCGACCGGGCTCGATGAGATCCGCCTGCCCGAGATCCAACCGGGCTCGTCGATCATGCCGGCCAAGGTGAACCCGTCGGCGGCCGAGTGCCTGAACATGGTCGCCTTCCACGTGCTCGGCGCGGACGCCGCGGCCGCCTACGCCGTGCAGGCCGGCCAGCTCGAGATCAACGTGATGATGCCGCTCGCCACCTTCGAGGTCCTGTTCTCCGCCGAGATCCTCGCGAACTACCTGCCGGTGTTCGCGCGCACCTGCGTCGACGGCCTCCGGGCGAACCCCGAGCGGCTGGAGACCTACCTGCTCGGTTCGAGCGCCTTGGCGACGGTCCTGACCCCCAAGCTGGGCTACCTCAAGGTCGCCGAGGTGCTGCACGAGGCCGAGCGGACCCGCCGACCCGTTCGGGAGCTACTGGTCGACAAAGGACTCCTCACCGCCCCCGAGGTCGACGCCTTGCTCGGCGAGGCCGCGCTGCGCAAGCTCGCGGAACCGGTCCCGTAGACCGCGTCGCCCCCCGTTCCCGAGGGGTTAAGGGTCGCCGGCGTGGTGGTCGGGGGAACTTCCGTGGCGTCGGTGGAAGAGACCGCGGTGCAGCTCGGCAACCCCACGAGCGAGGAGTTCCGTCGGGCCGCCGGCGTGCTCGAGAAGGTCGGTCTCACCCAGTACGAGGCGCGGGCGTACATCGCGCTGGTCGGTCGCGGGGTCGGGGACGCCGCCGGGGTCGCCGGCGCCGCCGGGATCCCGCGGACCAGCGCCTACAAGGTGCTCGAGTCGCTCGTCGCCAAGGGCTACGCCCGTCCGACCGGGGGCAAGCCGATCCTCTTCCGGCCGACCCCGCCCCTGGAGGTCGCCGAGACGCTCAAGGCGGCGATCCAGGAGATCTTCGAGCAGCTGGCCGAGCTCCACCGGGCCGTCGCCGAGCACGGAGAGCCGCAGCTCGTCTACCTGCTCTCTGGGCGGGAGAAGGTGATCGCGAAGATCGGCGAGCTGCTCGACCAGTCGACCCGCACGTTCATTCTCACCACGCCGCAGGTGGCTGACCTGCGCGACGACCTCGGCAAGAAGATCCAGAGCGCCGTCAAGCGTGGGGTCCAGGTCACCTTCGTCACGGCCGCTTTGCAACGGCTCCCCGAGGGGGTCGAGCATGTCGCGCGCGAGAACCTCCTCGCCACCGAGGTCCTGGCAGACGGCGAGCACGCGCTCCTCGCGGCCCCGGGCCTGGACGCCTGCGGGTTCACGGACAACCCGATTCTCATCGCCCACCTCAAGCAGTTCCTCGAGGTCGTTCTCGACAAGGGGCCGGAACCGCCGTCCCCCTAACGGGGAGGGCGACGCAGGGGATGGGGCGCGCCAGGCCCCCGCCGGCCGAGCGGGTCCGAGCAAAGCTGCGCGCGGCGGCGGGTAACGCCCTCGCGCAGGCGATGCCCAGCGGCTACCAACGGCTGGGCCACGTTCTCCTTGTACGCCTGCCCACGGGCCTGGCACCGTACGGGCCGCTCCTGGGGGAGGCGTGGCGGGCCGAGCTGGGGGTCACCACGGTGCTGGCCCGCGTCGGGCCAATCGAAGGGGAGTTCCGCGAGCCCCGGGTGGAGCTCCTGAGCGGGGGCCCGACGGAGACGACGGTGGTCGAGCACGGGACCCGCTGGCATCTGGACGCGGCGAGGATCATGTTCGCGGCCGGCAACCGCGTCGAGCGTCAGCGCTTCGCGCGCTTGGTCCGGCCCGGCGAGCGGGTCGCCGACCTGTTCGCCGGCATCGGGTACTTCACCATCCCGGCGGCGCGCGCGCAGCCCACGGCCGCGTTCGTCGCCGTGGAGAAGAACCCGCTCGCCTACGGCTACCTCGAACGCAACGTCCAAGAGAACGGCGTCGCCCCGAGCGTGCGGACGCTCCTGGGGGACAACCGGCTCGTCCCGCTCGCCGAGCACGCGTTCGACCGGGTCGTCCTCGGCTATCTTCCGAGCTCCGTCCCGTTCCTCGACCGGGCGGTCCGGCTCCTCGACTCGGCCGGCGGGGAGGTCCACCTCCACCTGGTCACCGACGCGCACGACGCCGCTCGCCGGGCGTCCTCGACCGTCCGGGCCGAGCTGGAACGCCTCGGCGCGCGTCCGCTCGCCGCCCCTCGGGCCCGGGAGGTCAAGCCGTACGGTCCCGGACGCACCCACGTCGTCGTCGACGCCGAGCTCCGTCCGGGCTAGCCTACCGGGGGGTCGGGGCCGTCGCCCGAAGGCCGTGCAGCACCTCGGGGAACGCCCGGGCGAACCGGTCGATATCGCCGGGGGGGTTCGAGAACGAGACGCGGACGAACTTCGAACCGTGGGCGGGGGAAAGGTAGCTCCCCGCCCGAACGAAGACCCCGTGCCGCCGCAGCAGCTCTTCCTGGACCGCGTCCGGCGAGACCCCCGTCGCGGAGAGGTCGAGGATCGTCATGTTCGCACGCGAGGGGCCGGTCGGCGCCGTGACCCCGGGGACGCCGACCCCCACCTCGTGGACCCGTCGGCAGTTCTCCCGGGTCTGGCGGACGACGCCCGCGATCCAGGTCGGCTTCGTCCGCAGGGCGGCGCGGGCGGCGAGCTGCGCGAGGATGTTCACCCCGAGGTCGTTCGTGTTGAACCGCGCGATCCGCTTGGAGAGGTCGGGCCGCGCGGAGAAGCCGCCGAGCCGGAGGCCGGCCAGGCCGCAGTTCTTCGAGACCGACCAGACGGTGATCGTTTCCTCCGGCGCGAACTCGGCCGCGAGCGCGTGCCCCTCGGAGAAGTCGCGGTAGGTGACGTCGTTCAGGAGGACCAAGTGGTGGTCGTGGGCCAGCTCGGCGATCGCCCGCACCTCGTCCCGGGGATAGCCGGTGCCGAGCGGGTTGAGCGGGTCGATGAGCAGCACCATCTTCGTCCGCGCCCCGATCCGCTCCGCGACCGCGTCGGCCGAGAGCCGGAACGGGGGCCGGTAGATGTCGACGCTGACCGGCTTGGCCCCGGCAAGCTCGATGAACCGGTGGATGATCAGATAGCTCGGGTCGGAGGAGACGACCTCATCGCCGGGAGCTAGGAGCGCGCGCATCGTCATGTAGAGCGCCTCGGTCCCGCCCCCGGTAAGGAACGGGGGCATGTCGCGCAGGCCGAGGTCCTTCGCGACCAGCTCGAGCAGCTCCGGGTCGCCGGAGGAGAGCGGGTAGCCCTCGTACCGGCGCTCGGCGATCGCCTCTTCGAGCGCGGCCCGGATCGCCTGAGGGGGCACGAGGTGGTTCGTGTTCTGGCTGAGCCAGGCGACCTCGCGACGGTGCTCGTGGGCGTAACGGAACGCGTCGAACTTCTCGCTCATGACCGAGAAGGGCAGAGCGGTCGCTTAAGTCCTGGGGGCCGGCCCCGAGGACGCCTCGCCGAAGTAGGCGGTCACGACCCCTAGGGAGAGCGGGACCGCCCGGCTCCGGGGGAACCCTGCGTCGTTCAGGAGGGCGAGCAGCCGGTCGCGGGGGGGGAAGTAGCGCAGCGATTCGGGGAGGTAGGTGTACGGACCCTCGCGGTCGAACGCTCGCCCGAGCATCGGCACCGCCCGGTCGAAGTGGGCGTGGAAGAGGCGGCGGACGGTCGGCGAGTCCGGCTCGGAGACCTCGAGGGTCAGGAGGGTGCCCCCGGGGCGGAGGACCCGGCGCAACTCCCGGAACGCCCTCAGGAGGTCGGAAAGGTTGCGGGCGACGAAGGCGCTGCCCGCGACATCGAACACCCCGTCGGCGAACGGCAGGCGCCCGATGTCCGAGACCGCGAAGCTCGGGCAGGAGGGGGCCCGCCCTCCGAGGGCCCGGGCCTTGCGGACCATGGGGGAGGTGAAGTCGACACCGACGACCTCCGCGGTCGGGTAGCGGGAAGCAAAACGGCGGGCGAGTGCGCCGGTGCCGCAGCCGACGTCCAGGAGCCGGCGGATGGGGCCCCGAGCGAACCGGTCGAGCTCCCAGAGGGCCCACGGCCGCCAGAGGAGGTCCTGGCCGAAGGTCGCGAGATGGTTGAACGCGTCGTAGCGGTCGGTGATCGTTGCGAACATCCGCCGGACATCGCGCTCGAAGGTCGGCGAGCCGCGCTCGGGCATGAGCGATCCGTCGGGCGCCGTGCGGTGGGCGGGAACGGCTCCCACGGGCGCTACGAGCCGGCCCGAGGCTTAAGGCGAGGGGTCGCCGGGGGTCTCCAGGGCGGCCCCGAGCTGCCGCGCATCGGCGAGAAGGTCGACCCGGAGTTCCTCGAGACCGTTCGCCATCGCCTCGGCGAGCAGCGCCCTGGCACGGGGGAGGTCGCCCCGGCTCCGGGCGAGGTGGGCCCGGCGCAGCAGCATCTCGGCGACCTCGCCCTTCAGCCCCATCCAGCGGGCGTTGGCGAGCGAGTCGAGGTACTCGCGTTCGGCGTCGTCGTAGCGGCCCTCCTTCTCCGCGATCGCCCCGCGGATCATCTCGAGCTGCTGCCGGGCGAGCCGGTCCCCGGTCGGCCCGAGGAGGCGGTCGGCCCGGTCGGCGAGCTGGCGCGCCAGGGCCGTCTCGCCGAGCTCGGTCCGCCACTGGGAGAGGTTGATCAGGCAGTAGCCGATCCACACGGGGGACCGAGAGCGCTCCGCCGCGTCGAGCGCCCGCTCGATGTCCCGGAGCGCCTCGTCGATCCTACCGAGCCGGTGCTCGAAGACGGCCCGGTCGAGCAGGACGCGTGCCGAGGCGCTCGGGTCATCCTCCTGCGCAAAGAGCGTCGCCGCCTTCTCGTACAGCGAGAGCGTCTGTTCGACATAATCGGCCCCACGCGGGTCCAGCGAGTTCGCGACATCGATGAGCGCATGACCGAGCTCGTGCGGAGTCCCTTCCCGCTCCGCGATCTCGAGCGCCGCCCGCTGGTGACGCTCGGCGAGGTCGAGGTCGGTCCGTCGCCAGTAGAGCGTGCCGAGCACGCGATGGGCCGCGAGAAGGTCCCGAGCGCTCCCGGCGCGTTCGAGCCGCGCGGCGGCCTCGAGGGCCAGAGGCTCGGCGGCCGAGTAGTCGCTGCGCTCGACGCGGGCCCACGCGAGCCCGAGCAGGGCCCGCCCCAGCGGGACGTCGAAATCCCCCTCCTTGCGCGCAAGAGTGACCGCTTCGGCGAGGGTCTGCTCGGCCCCCGGAAGGTCCCCGGCCTCGTCCATGAGGCGGCCGGCCTCCACCAGCAGGCGGACCTCGAGACGGGCGTCCGGCTGAGGGAGGCGACGCTCGGCCTCGAGCGCCTGTCGGACGAGCGCGAGGGCGGTGTCGAACGCGTAGCTCTTGGCGGCCTGGTCGGCCGCCCGCACGCCGAACTCGATCGCCTTCGGGTCGTCCCGGCCGAGGTAGTAGTGCCGGGCCAGCTCGAAGTCGCTCGTCCCTTTCCCGTTCGCCTCCAGGGCACGGGCGACCTTCCGGTGCAGGATCGCTCGACGGGTCTCCGTAACGGTAGCGTAGAGGCTCGCCCGGAACTCCTCGCTCGCGAACTCGTAGACCTCCTCTCCCCGCTCCCGCAGGATCCCCTCGTGGACGAGCCGTTCGACGACCTCCGAGAGCCGCTCCTCGCTGAGGTCGACGAGGGGGCGCAGCCGCGCGAAGTCGAACTCGCGACCCAGCACGCTCGCGTACGTCAGGACGCGACGGTCGCTCTCGTCGAGCGAGGCGACCCTCGCGAGGAGGACCTGGGTGAGGGTCGCCGGCGCCGCGGCATGCCGCTCGGCGTGGCGGGAGGTTCCCGAAGCGGAGCGGACGACCAGCTCAGCGAAGAGCGGGTGCCCGTCCGTCTCGGCCTGCCACCGGAGCAGGTCCTCGGAGGACGGCGGGACACCGTCCCGCAACCACGTCGCGAACTCCCGCAGCTCGGCCAGGCTGAACGGGCGTACCGAGACGGTCTTGAACGCCTCATCGGCTACGATCCGCTCGATGACCGGGCGCGCCCCCTCGGACGGGGTCGTCGCGGGGTCGAGGCTCGCGACGAACGCCACCCGCTCGCCCGGTCCCTCGCGGGCGAGGGCTTCGAGGAACCCGAGAGAGAGGGGGTCCGCGAGGTGGAGATCATCTACCAGGACGGCGACCGGCCGCCGCCGCGCGAGGTCCCGGAACCGCTCGAGGAAGCGCACCCGGGCGGACTGGAGGACGCTCCCAAGGCCCTCGACCGAGGTCCGGCCCAGCGGCGCGAGGAGCCGCTCGAGGTCCTCCTCCGCAGTAGGCGGCCGCTCCGGCCGCAGGGAGCTCGGGGCGTCCGGTCCGAGGAACCCAACACCCTCCTGCTCATCGTCCCCGCCCGCGGTCGCGATGAGGTCGCGGGCCACGCGGAACGGCTCGGCCAACGCCTGGGGCACCGCGCGCGCCGCCGTGACCTGGAACCCGCGGGCGGCCGCTCGGGCCGCCGCCTCGTCCAGGACGACCGACTTGCCGCTGCCGCCGCCCCCGAGGACGAGGACCGCGCGGGCGCCGGGGGTCCCCGCGGCGTCGAACGCACGCTCGATCTCCTCGACGACCTCGCTCCGCCCGAACAGCGGACGTCGGGCGTGCGATCCCCCTCGCGCCGGCCCGCTCATCGTGATCTCCCCTGCCCGCGTCTACGCCCACTCGTCACCGGGGCTTCCCCCTTCCGCGGGGGCAGGGTCCGACCCCGCCGCCCTCTCGGCGAAGCTCGCCAGCTGCCGCTGCAGCTCCGAATAGGCCGGCTCGAGCCGAGGAGAGAGCTCGGTGACCTTGAGCTCGGTCGCCCGGTCGAACGCGGCCCGGGCGCCCTCGAGGTCACGGACCTTGTACCGCAGCCGGGCTAGATAGAGCTGGGCGTCCGCCTCGTCGGCCGCGAGATGCAGGCGCTGGGCGAGGCCGACCGCGGAGCCGTAGGCGAGGGCCGCCTCGTCCCAGCGTCCTCGTTTCTCGGCGATCCGACCCCGGTTGAGGGTCACCTGCTCTGTCCCCTGGGCGTCGTTGAGCCCCTCGAGGAGCCGGCCGGCCTGGTCGTTGTCGCGCTCGGCCTCCTCCAGCTGGCCGAGCATCAGGCGGAGCTCGACCCCCGAGAGCAGAGCCCGACCGATGGCCCGCGAGTCGTGGGCCTGAGCCGCGGCGTCGCGGGCCCGCTCGAGGTACTCGAGCCCTTCGTCGGGCCGGCGCTCCCCGATCGCGGTGCCAAGGTGGTGCAACGCCCGGGCGAGGTCGGGCCAGCTCCGCGCGGCCCGTAGCCGTTCGACCGCTCGCTGGTACCACTCGATGGCGACGGGGCGCAGCTCCTCCCCCAGGAACGTGAACGCGTTCCCGAGGTCGATCGACAAGCGTCCGAGGGCGGCGGGGTCGCCCCCCGGGGGAAGGGCCTCCAGGGCCCGCATCGCCTCGTCCAGGGCCCCCCGGTAATGGCCCCGCTGGAACTCCACTCGGCCGAGGAGCCGGTACGCCTGGGCGATCCCGTAAGCGTCGGCGTCGATCTCGAACAACTGCAATGCCTCCTTCGCCCCAGCGACCGCGGCCTCGGGGTTCAGCTCCTCCCGCGCGACCTCCGCCCGGGCGAGGAGCAGGCGTGCCCGGGCCCGAGGTCGCCCGCCCGGCAGGCTGTCGAGGGCTTCGCGGTAGTAGCGATCGGCCGCCCGGAACGCCCCGACAGCGAACGTGAGGTCCCCGAGGGTCTCGGCGATCTCTTCGCGCTCGGTCGCCCGTTCTCCCTCACGCGCACCGAGGCTGACGAGCGCACGCTCGAGAGCGTGGATCGCTTCCGGGAGCTCGCCGGCCTCCCGCGCCGTCGCGGCCGCACGACGGTTGTAGGCGTAGGACCGATCGGGCACGCGGCCGAGGAAGTAGTGACGGCCGAGCTCGGCGACCGTTGCGGCCGATGGGGTCGCCACCGAGCCTTCGAGGGCCTCCGCGATCCTGCGATGGAGGACCCGCAGGCGGCTCGCGGTCATCGACCGGTAGACGTAGGCCCGATTCTCCTCCTCGACGAACGCGAAGCGGCCCCCGCCCGGCCGCTCGCGGACGATCCCCAGACCGACGAGTCGTTCGAGGGTCTCGGCGAGCGGCTCCTCATCGGAGCCGAGGGCGGTTCGCAGGAGGTCGAACGTGAACTCCGAGCCGATCGCGCTAGCGTAGGACAGGACCCGCAGGAGCCCGGGGTCTAGCCCGGCCAGGGAGGGCGGCGGACCCCGGGCCCGCGACCCCCCGGCCCTCGGGACCGTAGCCATCCGACCCAATCTAGCTTCGCGATGGGATTAAGGGCTCGCGGCCGAGGGGGCCGGCCGAGGGCCTCCCGCCCACCCGCCGCCTAAGCGTCCGCTTCCTCCCGCAAGGGTTATGATGCAACTCCCGGCTCGATGGGACGCGATGGCGGCCGAAGGGACCGAAACGGAGGAACCGGGCGTGACGTGGTCGATGCCGCTCGCCCGCCGGCTCAGTTTCTGGGGGTTCGCGGCCCTGGTCGTCCTCGGCGTCGCCTTCTACCTGTGGTGGGGACTCGAGTTCGGGGTCTGGATCGACAACGGGGTCTACGCGGTGACGATCACCCTCCTGCTGTTCGGTCTCGCCGGGATGTGGCTGGTCCTGCCGAACCCGCCCGCGCCTACGCCCCCGCCGTAGGCGTCCTGGCCCCGCGTCGGCCTACATCGGTTGAGCTGCGAGCGCCACCCGCACCCCCTCGGTGCGAGCGCAGGAGATGCAGTTCGTCGGGGACGGGGCCGGGATCGGCAGGGGCTCCTCAGGGGTGCCGAGCAGCGCCCCGTCGATCGCTTGCTCGATCGCGTGACCGCACGCCTCCTCCCCGCACCAGCCGACGAGGCGCACCTTCTCCGAGCCATGGAGCTCGGCAAGGGTCGCGGCGGGGGCGATCGCCGACCGGAACGCCTCCCCGGCGCGCTGGGCCAGGTCCCGGTCGTAGGTCGAGAGGACCGCAGAGACGTCGGTCGCGAGCGCGGCGCGCCGGACCGGGGTCTTCCGGCCGAGGCGGTCGACCCCCGTAAGCTCGCCGCGGTCCAGCTCTCGCGCCCCGACCTCCAGCCGGAGCGGAACGCCGAGCATCTCCCACCGGTAGAACTTCGCCCCCGGCCGCTCGTCCCCGTCGTCCAGGCGCACGCGAAGGCCGGCCCGGCGGAGCTCCTGGGTGACCTCCTGGGCGGCTGCGGAGACCTTGTCGGCGGTCGCGGCCGACAGGATCGGGATCACGACGACCTCGGTCGGCGCCACCTCGCTCGGGAAGACGACCCCGCGCGCGTCGCCGTGGGCCCCGACGATGGCCCCCAGCAGCCGCTCGGAGAGCCCGAAGGTCGTCTGGTGGACGGGCCGCTCGCTCCCGTCCGGGGCCTCGTAGCGGATCCCGTACGGTACCGAGAAGTTGTCTCGGTAATGGTGGACGCTCCCCAGCTGCAGCGTCCGGGCCCCCGAGAGCGGCAGGTCGAAGGCGATCGTGTAGTGGGCCCCGGGGAACGTGTCCCATGGGGGGCGTCGGACGGCGAGGTACGGCAACGCGTACGACGCGGCCATCCGACGGAACGCCGCCAGGTTCGAGCGGACGCGCTCGGTCGCCCGCTCCTCGTCGACCTGGCAGGTATGCTCCTCGAAGAAGTGGATCTCCCGGACCCGGACGAACGGGCGCGTGGTCTTCGTCTCGTAGCGGAACGTGTTGACGATCTGGTAGACGTTGAGCGGCAGATCGCGGTGGGAGCGGACCCACAGGGCGAAGATCGGGTACATCGCCGTCTCGCTGGTCGGACGGAGAACGAGCGGGATGTCGAGCTCGGTCATCCCGCCGCGAGTGACCCAGAAGACCTGCGCGTCGAACCCCTTGATGTGCTCCTTCTCCTTCGCGAACTCGTTTGCCGGGATCAGCGCGGGGAACTCGACCGGCGCCGAGCCGGTCGCCTCGATCTCCCGGACGATCACCCGGTCGAGGTTCCGTCGGGCCTGGAAGCCGTACGGGGTCCAGACGTTCATCCCCTTCACCCCGTACCGCTTGTCGGAGAGGTTCACCGCCTCGACGACGGCGAGGTACCAGTCGATGAACGCCTCGCGCTTGTCCGGCAGCGCCGCCATGGGAGGCGCGGGACGGACCCCGGGGGGTATAGCGCTGTGCCGATGCACCTCGACCCTTACCCCGGCCCGCGCCGGTAAGGCCCGGGGGCGCCGTGGTCCCCTCGGGTCCTCGCGCCCAAGGAACCTAGGGGTTAAGCCGTAGAGGCGCTCTAGCTCTTGGGCCATGCGCCTGGTCGTCTGTGTCGACCGCGATGACGACCTGGGACGTAAGGCCCAGCTCAACGGTCCGATCGTGGGCCGGGCCGAGGTCCTGGACGCCGCGGTCCGGCTCGGGACCGCCGACCCCGAGGATTCGGACACCAACGCCCTGTTCGCCGCCGTGAGCCTGCTGGACGAGCTCAAGGACACGGGCGAGCCGTGCGAGGTCTGCGCCCTCACCGGTTCGGCGAAGGTGGGGATCGCCTCCGATCGCCGCGTTGCCGAGCAGTTCGACCAGGTCCTCGAGAAGGTCCGGGCCGACTCGGTGTACCTCGTCAGCGACGGCGCGGAGGACGAGTACCTGTTTCCGATCCTCTCCTCCCGCGTCCGCATCGACGGCGTCCGTCGGGTGTTCGTCCGTCAGAGCGCCAGCCTCGAGTCGACCTACTACACCCTCGTGCGGGCCCTCAAGGACCCGAAGCTCCGGGCGAAGACGGTCCTGCCGTTCGCCTTCGTGCTGTTGATCCTCGGCTTCGCGGCGGCCGGCGGCGTCTTCCTGTGGGGCGTCATCGGCCTCGCGATCGTCCTGGGGGTCTACCTGATCTTCTGGACGTTCGACATCGACGAAGCGATGATCGAGGCGGTCCGCTCGGCGTCCTCGGACACGCGGCAGGGATCGGTGGCGTTCGGCTTCGGCCTCTTCGCCGTCGCGCTCGTCGGGGTCGGCTTCCTGACCGGCTACAACCAGTACGTCGCAGGGTCCGCCCCGTTCGACAAGGTCCTCTCCTTCGTCCAGGCCGGCCTCTTGTGGTGGATCCTCGGGGCCCTGGTCTGGGAGAGCGGCCGAGCCCTGCGCCGGATGTTCGCCCGAGGGCGCTTCCCCCGCTCGTTCGTCGTGGCCACGACCTCCGTGGTCGGGATCGGCCTAGTGAGCTACGGGATCGTCTACCTCGTGCGGTACCTTGAGGGGCTCTCCCCGATCGGCCAGGTGCCGCTCGTCGCCGGCCTGATCGTCACCGGCTTGGGGCTCGTGATCGGGGCGGGGATGATCCACCAGCACTTCCGCTCGGTCGCTCGGGCGACCGTGCCGCCGACGACCAGCCTCTAGGGCGACCGGGGCAGGACGCGTCGGAGGTCCTCGAGGGGGACGTCGAGCCCGCACCGGCTGTGGAGGGTCGCCTGGACCTGCTCGATGCCGGAGCTGACCGCTCCCGCCCTCCCCGCGAGGTTCGCGAGGTCCTCCCAGTAGTTCCACGGGAAGACGACCCAGACCCACGCATCGCGGGGGATCTCCTCCGCGAAGAACGTCGGGACGAACTTCGAGTGGGCGATGTGCACGAACGCCGCGGTCTCGACCGAGCGGGGCCCCGCCGCGGCGACGTGCTCGCTCGCGAGGTGCAGGCTCTCGCCGGTGTCCGTGATGTCGTCGACGACCAGGACCGCCTGCCCGGCGACCGCCCCCGATAGGCCCTCGGTGAGGCGGGCCTTCCCGTCGCGGGCCGCCGTGACGCCCCAGTGCTGGACCCGCAGCGAGACGAGCCGGTGGATCCCCAGTCGATCGCCTAGGAGGCGGGCCGGCACCCACCCACCGCGGGTGAGGCCGACCAGGGTCTCCGGCGGCCTACCGGCCGCGCGGACCTTCGCGGCGACGGCGTCCGCCCAGCGCTCGACGTCGAGCCAGGACGCGCGACGGCACCTCGGAAGGTCCGCCATCCCGGGACGATCGCGCCCCTACGGATAGATGCCGCGGGTCTTGATCGCGTCCGCGACCCGCTGGATCGCCACCACGTAGGCGGCCGTCCGGTTGTGGACCTTCTTCTCGGCCGCGACCTTGTGGACGTCGGCGTAGGAACGGACCATCACCCGCTCCAGGCGCTGGTTGACCTCCTCGAGCGGCCAGAAGAACCCCTGGATGTCCTGCGCCCACTCGAAGTAGCTCACGGTGACGCCCCCGGCGTTCGCGAGGATGTCCGGCAGCACGGTGACCTTCTTCTGGAAGAGGATGGTGTCGGCGTCCGGAAGTGTCGGGCCGTTGGCCGCCTCGGCGACCATCTTCGCCTGGATCTTGTCCGCGTTCTTGCCGGTGATCTGGTTCTCCAGGGCCGCCGGGACCAGGATGTCGGCCTTGGTCTCGAGGACCTCCTCGTTGGAGATCGACTTCGCGCCGGGGAAGCCGACCACCGAGCCGGTCTTCGCCTTGTACTCCTCGACGGCGTGCGGGTTGAACCCGTCCGCCTTGTAGATTCCGCCCTTGGAGTCCGAGACGGCGATGATCACCGCGCCCTGCTCGTCATGGAGCAGGTTCGCGGCGACGCTCCCCGCGTTCCCGAACCCTTGGACCGCCACCGTGCCGCCCTTGACGCGCACGCCGGCGTCCTTCGCGGCCTCGCGGACGGTGTAGGCACAGCCCCGGCCCGTCGCCTCGCCGCGGCCCTCGCTCCCGCCGAGCGCGATCGGCTTGCCCGTCACGACGCCCGGGACCGAGTAGCCCTTCTGCATCGAGTAGGTGTCCATGATCCAGCTCATCGTCTGGCTGTCGGTGTAGACGTCCGGCGCCGGGATGTCCATCTCCGGTCCGATGATCGGGGCGATCTCGCTCGCGTAGCGGCGCGTCAGACCCTCGAGCTCCTTCTTGCTCATCGACTTCGGGTCGCAGATCACGCCCCCCTTCGCCCCGCCGTAGGGGATGTTCACGACCGCGCACTTCCACGTCATCCAGGCCGCGAGCGCGCGGACCTCGTCCAGCGTCACCTGCGGGTGGTAGCGGATCCCGCCCTTGCAGGGGCCGCGGGCCATGTTGTACTGGACCCGGTGGCCGGTGAAGACCCGGAGCGATCCGTTGTCCATCCTCACCGGGAAGTTCACGGTCAGCTCGCGCTTCGGGTGCTTGAGCACCTCGCGGAGTCCGCCGTCCAATCCGATGAGATCGGCGACGATGTCGACCTGGCGCTTCGCGGTCTCGAACGGGTTCACCGAAGAACTTGCCTGCGGCATGCACACCCTCGAACCGATTCGGGCAGCCAGCCGGGATTACTTGAACGTGCCGTGAACCCTGCGAGACCGCCTCACGCGAACGACCGCCAGCCGGGCTCGGGCATCGGTAGCGTTTTCGACCGTGCCGAAAGGAACGCCCCGCGGCCGGGGGTGACCGCCCCGATCCGCGTGAGGCGTCCTCCCACGCGTCGTACCGCCCGCTCGGCGGTCGCCAAGCGGGCCGGCGGCACGGTGGCGAGGAGCTCGTAGTCCCCCCCGTAGAACGTCGCCGCGCGACGGGCTCGCACAGGAAGCCGTCGGGCCTCCGCGACGATCGGCAGCCGGGCCTCGTCCACGACCACGCGGACACCGCTCGCGGCGGCGAGCAGGTGGACGCCCTCCGCGAGGCCGTCCGAGGTGTCGAGCATCGCGTGGGCGCTGCCCGCGAGGGCGATCCCCTCGCGGACCCGCGGTTCGAACTGGAGCATCGCCGCGACCGCGGCTCCCCGAGCACGCCCTGGGGCGGCGAGGTCGCGGGCGGCGACTCCGCCACGGCCGACCTCGCCGGTCGTGACGAGGAGGTCCCCCGGTCGCGCCCCCGTCCGGCCGACCAGACGCTGCGGACGGGCGGCCCCGACGACGGTGCTGACGACGACGGGCCAAGGCCCTGGCTTGGTGTCCCCGCCGAGGACGTGGGCGCCGAACCGAGCGGCGGTCCGTTCGGCCCCACGGACGAGCGCCTCGCTCCACCGCCGGTCGGAGCCACGCGGGAGGATCAGGGCGAGGAAGACCGCGAGCGGCGCGGCCCCCTTCGCGGCGACGTCCGAGAGGCTGACGGCGCTCGCGGCCGCACCGATCAGGGACGGCGGCGAACCGCGCAGGAAGTGCGTCCCCTCGACCAGGGCGTCGGTCGTGACGACCGGGACGGTGCCGGGCGGCAGGCGTACCGCCGCGGCGTCGTCCCCCAGAGGAAGGAGCCCCTCCGAGCCGGCCGGGAGCGTCCGGGCCAGCCAGCGATGGAACGCCCGCTCCTCGATCGGGTGCGAGCGCCTGCGGCCGGCCGGCCCCGGGGCCGTCACTTGTACGGGACGAACTCCTTGCCGAGCAGCTCGCGCCCGAGGATGATCCGCATGATGTTCAGGCCACCCTCAGCTCCGACCATGTAGCTCATGATCCCCCGCAGTCCGAGCTCGAGCCCCGCCTCCTTGGTGTAGCCGAAAGCGCCGAACCACATCATCGCGCGCTTGACGCACTCGAAGGCGACCTGCGGGGCCTGCAGCTTGACCGAGGCGACGGCCCGGTCGACCTCCGAGCGGTGGCTGGTGTCGCCCTTGAGGGTGTAGCGGTCGAGCAGCCACGCCGCTCGGCGGCACTGCCACTTGACCGCCTCGACCTGCGCGAAGAGGTCGACCAGCTCGAACTGGATCGCCTCGAACTTCCCGAGGGGTTGGCCGAACGCTCGCCGCTCCCGGATGTAGCCCATGCCGGTCTCGAGCGCCCTCTCCGCGGCCCCGACGCAGGCCGCGGCAACGAACGTCCGCGCGACGCTGAACCCTTCCATCGCGACCTGGAACCCCTTCCCCTCGGGTCCGACCAGGTAGCGCGCCGGCAGCGCCACGTCCGCGTAGGTCAGGGCCCCGGTCGAGATCCCCATCCGCCCCATGTTCTCGAACCGCTGCGTGGTGACGCCGTCGGCGCCGGTCGGGACGTACAGGAAGTCGAACCCGCCCCCGTCGACCTTCGCGAGCGTGAGGTGGCCCCCGCCGAGCCGATGGGCCTCCTCCACCCCGGAGACGAACGACTTCTCGCCGTGGAGCCGGAAGCGGTCGCCGTCGCGCCGGACGTGCGTGTGCATCCCCGCGAGGTCGCTGCCCCCGGTCGGTTCGGTCGTCGCGATGCCGAGAAACGCCTTCCCCGCGGTGACGGGGGGAAGGACCTCCTTCTTCGCTTCCTCCGTGCCGTGGCGGGCGAGGACACAGCCCCAGCCGGCCTCGAGCAGGAAGAAGACCGCGGTCGCCATGGAGAAATCCCCGCGTCCGATCTCCTCGGCCGCGAGCTCGGTGAGGACCGCGCTGGCCCCCATCCCGCCGTACTCCTCGGGGACCATCATGGAGAGCAGGCCGAGCTCGGCCATCGGCCCCAGGACCTCCGGGGGGATGCTCTTCTGAGCGTCGATCGCGCGCTCGTGGGTCCGCAGGACCTTGTCGCCGAAGCGTCGGACCGCCTCCTGGAACGCACGCTCCTCGTCCGATAGCAAGAACTCCATGGCCGGCGACGGGGGGCGGAGGATTTAGCCTCGCCGAGGCGAGAGGCGCGAAGGGGCCGCGCAGTTCATTACACCCAGGCCGGTAACGCCGTCGGAGGGGGTCGTCGTGAAGGTCCGGGTCGGGGTCAACGGCTTCGGGACGATCGGCAAGCGGGTCGCCGACGCGGTCGCTCGCCAGCCGGACATGGAGCTGATCGGCGTCGCGAAGACCCGCCCCGGCTTCGAGGCCCGGCGCGCCGTGGAGAGGGGCTACCCCATCTACATCGCGGGAGGCGGGTCCCCCGAGAAGTTCGCCGCCGCTGGCCTACCCGTCGCCGGTCGCCTGGCCGACCTGCTCGGGAAGGTCGATGTCGTCGTCGATGCCACGCCCGAGGACGTCGGGCGGGAGAATCGGGCCCTCTACCAGGCGGCGGGGATCCGCGCCGTCTTCCAGGGGGGCAAGGAGCCGGACGTCGCCGAGGCGTCGTTCAACGCGCTCGCGAACTACGAGACCGGACGGGGCAAGCGCTCGTTGCGGGTCGTTTCCTGCAACACTACGGGGCTCGCCCGCGCCGCTGCGGTGCTCCTCCCACGCTGGGGCGTGGCGCGCTGGGACGTCACCCTGGTCCGGCGGGCCGCCGATCCGGGCGAGTCGAAGCGCGGACCGGTCGACGGGATCATGCCGACGATGGAGATGCCGTCCCACCACGGGCCGGACGTGCGGACGATCTATCCGGACCTCCCGATCGCGACCGCGGCGGTCGTCGTGCCGACAACGCTGATGCACGTCCATGTCAACCACGTACGCCTGGCCCACCCGCCGTCCGGGACCGCCGAGCTGCTGGGAGCGTTCCGGTCCACGCCGCGGTTCCACGTCTTCGCCGGTTGGGAGGGGGTCGACGGAACCCCCCAGGTCATGGAGTTCGCCCGCGACCGGGCGGGCCATGGGAACCGGTCCACGTCGGACATGCCCGAGAACGTCCTCTGGGAGCGGGGAGCGCGCCTGGACGGGTCGGACGCCTACTTCTTCCAGGCGATCCACCAGGAGTCGGTCGTGGTCCCCGAGAATATCGATGCGATCCGGGCGATGTTCGACCTGGCGAAGGACAAGGATGCCTCGATCGCCCTCACGGACCGGACGCTCGGGATCGCGCCGGGCTAGCGGGCGCGTCCGCGTACGGACCGCCCGTGGGTCCTCCGAGGTCCGGGTCGCCCGTCGGCTGGTCGAGGAGTACGTCCGCAGCCTCCCGATCGACCTGAGGTTCCAGCGGATCGACCAGGAGCTCGGCACCTTCCCCGCCTCCTACGTACCGCCCCGGGGCCGGCTGATCGTCGCCCGCGTCGGGGGTCGTCCTGCCGGGTGCGTCGGGGTGCGGCCCCTCTCCGTCTCGACCTGCGAGATGAAGCGCCTGTACGTTCGCCCGCGCTTCCGCGGAGCGGGGCTCGGACGGGCGCTCGCGGTCGCCTCGCTCCGAGCGGCCCGGTCCGCGGGCTACCGCCGCATGCGCCTCGATACCCTGGGCTCGATGACCCAGGCGATGGCGCTCTACCGCTCGCTGGGGTTCCGCGAGATCGGCCCGTACCGCTACAACCCCGAACCGACCGCCCGTTACTTCGAGCTCGAGTTGCGCCGCCCGGGCCCCCCCGCGCGATCCCGGGCAGGCCGCGCCGGTTCCTCCGCCCGGGATTCCCACGCCGGACGGCCCCGACCGCGAGCCGAACCCATCTTATAGGGGACCCTTCTCGCGCGGCGCGGATGTATTATCTGGACCACCGTCGCGATGTCGTTCGGATCCCTCCGGCGCGCCTGGGACCCGAGCTCGAGACCGTCCTGGTCGAGCTGGCCCAGCAGCAGTTCGAGGGAAAGCTGGTCGACGGCCAGAGCCTAGCGGTGACGATCCGCGACGTGAAACCGATCGGCGAGGGCCACATCATCCACGGCGACGGCGGGGTCTATCAGGAGGTCGAGTACGAGGCCCTCCTGTTCCGGCCGGAGATCCAGGAGGTCGTGGAGGGCTCGGTCGTCGAGATACGCAAGTTCGGTGCCTTCGTTCGGTTCGGTCCGCTCGACGGGCTGCTGCACGTCTCCCAGATCATGGACGACCGGGTGAACATCGACGAGCACAACCAGCGCCTGGTCGGGGTCGAGACCAAGCGCGACCTCAAGGTCGGCTACAAGGTCCGGGCCCGGGTGGTCTCGCTGTCGCTCTCCGAGATCTCGCCGCGGGACAGCCGCATCGGCCTGACGATGCGTCAGCCGGCCCTTGGTCGGTTCGAGTGGATCGTCGACGCGCACCGCAAGGCCGACGAGCGGAGCGGCAAGAAGACCCCCGCTCCTCCGTCCTCGAGGAAGGCGGCGACCAAGCCGACGGCGAAGGGACCGGCGGCTGCCAGCTAGGGGAACCGATGATCAACCTGCGCGCGTGCAAGAACTGCCGCTCGATCACCGACCAGGCGAAGTGCCCGCGGTGCGGCGGCGAGGTCTCCCGCGAATGGCAGGGCTACCTCGTGGTGATCGACCCCGAGCGGAGCGAGATCGCCAAGAAGATGGGGATCCATGACGCGGGCCGGTACGCGCTCCGCGTCAAGTAACGGCCGCGTCTGGGTCGTACCGGACGCGCTCCGGCCCACGCTGGCCGAGCGGTACGGTCCGGTCTTCTCGGGCGAGGAGGCCGACCGTCGCATCCGGGCCCTGCGGACGTTCGGCGCGTGCGGGGACCGGGTGGTCGCCCGGGCGCTGCAACTGGGGAACCTCCCGCTGGTCGGGATCGTCGACTACAAGAGCCGGCGCGACGAGCCCGTCCCTCCGGGGACGTACCGGCTCCTCGGCGCCCGCCGGACGATCCGGGTCGTCAACCCCCCGGGCCAGCTGACGGAGTCCCTCCGGAGCGCGGTACGCGAGCTCGTCAGCGAGGGGGGCGGGCTCCTCGAGGTCGACGGCGAGGAGGACCTCGGGTCCCTCGCGCTGGTCGAGTCGCTCCCTCTCGGAGCGACCGTTATATACGGCATCCCAGGTGAGGGGGTCTCCTTCGTCCTCGTCGACGACGTGGCGAAGGCCCACGTCCACAACCTCGTCGCCCAGATGGAGCTGAGAAGGAGCGGTCATGGAGATTAGGATCGTCGAGGAGCGGACCAACCCGCTCCTGAAGCGGCACGAGCTGCGCTTCGAGGTCGCCCACCCGACCGCCGCGACCCCGACCCGCGACCACGTTCGCACCGAGCTCGCGAAGGCGATCCATGCGTCGAAGGACCGCGTCATCATCGAGCGGATGGACCCGAGGTTCGGCACGGCCCTCACGCGAGGCGAAGCGAACGTCTACGAGACCGCGCAGGCGGCCCTGTCCATCACCCGAGAGCACATCCTCGTCCGCAACGGGCTCAAGGAGAAGGCGGCGAAGGGACCGACGCCGGCCCCGACCGCACCCGCCGCCGCGGAAGGCTCCAAGCCCGAGGCGCCGGCCGCCGGGGCAGAGGTTCCCGTCGCACCGGCACCGCCGTCCGCCCCGCCCGCGGCGGAAGCCGCGCCGGCGGAGGAGACCAAGCCGGCCCACGAGGCGCCGTCACCAGCGGCCCCGAAGCGTGCGAAAGCCCACGCCAAGACGGAGTGAGCGTCGTTGGCGAAGGCTCGGGTCGGGCTCTACGACGCCGGCGGCGAGACGCTCAAGCGCACGCACCTTTCCTGCCCCAAGTGCGGGCCCGGCACGTTCCTCGCGGAGCACAGCAACCGGCGTTCCTGCGGTCACTGCGGCTACTCCGAGTCCAAGTCCCCGCCGCCGGCGAAGGGGAAGTCTCCCAGGGCCTGAGGCCCCCACCCCCCGTCCCCAGCTGGTGGATCGTCGCGGCCGGGTCCGTCGTTCCGGGCGCCCGTCGAGCCCGGATCGATCCGGAAGGTCGTCCGTCCGCGAGGCTCGTGGGTCGGTAGCCGATCGCTAGCGCTCCGCTTGGAGATGGGCTTCCACGAACCAGAGCCACTTGTCGACGCCCCGAGAGACCTCCGTGAACAGATCGGAGGTGTCCTGATCGCCGGCCTCGGCCGACGTCGTGATCCCCGCCCGCACGGAGCGTCCGAAGGTCGCCAGCACAGCCGTGACCGCCTCGACGCATTGGCGTCCGTCCCGAACGGACGGGAACTCGGTCAGCGTCGAGCGGGCGGCGGCCTGTCGAGAGGTGCCATGAGCCACGCCCCCGAGCTGGACGACCCGCTCGGCGATCGTGTCGACGTACTCCTCGACGTCCTCGTTGATCTTGTCAAAGAGCTCGTGAAGGGCGATGAAGTTGGGACCCTTGACGTTCCAGTGCGCCTGTTTCATCTGGGTCTGGAGGTCGACGGCGTCGGCCAGCCGCGCGTCCAAGAGGTCTATCACCGGTCCCCGGCTCGCCGCGGGGAGGTCGTTGCGGGTGGGGTAGACCGGTCCTCCCTTCTCCTTGACAAGGGTCCGAGCGCTCATCGGCGCGGGCCAGGCCATGCACGGAGATGATGGTTTGGTCGGCCCCGGCCCGCGGAGGGAGCGGCACCGGGCCGCGTCCTCCCACGTGCCGGGCGGTCCTGCGGCCGAGGTCACCTAGGCCGAGAGCCTCCTTGGCACCTAGGGGACACGTCTCCGGCCCCCGGCGGAACCGCCGGGAGGAGCCGGAGGTCGAGCGACCGGTCCGCAGGCGATATGGGCGCTGTTAACTGAGCCCGAAGTTCACGCCCCGATGTCCCCAGCGGGCCCGTAGTATAGCTTGGACATCACGGAGGCCTCCGGAGCCTCAAACCCGGGTTCGAATCCCGGCGGGCCCGTGACCCTCACCCCCGGAGCGGTGGTCCTCGCCGGGGCCGGAGCGCCCGACCCTCCCCCGACCCCGGCGCCAAGCCGACGGCCCACGGGGAGGTCGGTTCGGCCTAGCTCCCTTCCGGTTGCGGGGCGCTCCCCGGACCCCCCGAGGGTGGCGCCAGCAGGGCGGCCTCGGGCACCGGCGCCTCTCGCGCCCGGGACCGGGCGACCGGAGCGGACGGAGACTCGGGAGCCGGGGTACGGCGCCGCAGCACGGGCAGGGGCTCGGGAGCGCGGCGGTGGCGTCGGGCGCGGAGGTGGCTCAGGGCGCCCTCCAGGACGCGTTCACGCACCATCGTCGGGTTCGTCCAGGAGAACAACGACGGTTCGAGGTAACAGGCCAGCGCGCACTTGTTGCACGAGCCGTAGCGCTCCCAGTCGAACGAGTTCCAGAGAGCGCGGACGTCCACGTCCCAGATCGGCGCCGTACCGTTGTACTCCTGCAGGACGTAGCAGGGCATCACGATCCGTCCGCTCGGGTCGACGTTGATCGTCATCCAGGGCCGGCAGGTCCACGGGCGGCCGCCGTACCACGAGCCGAGCAGCGCATCGAAGTACTCCGGGGACTCGAGGATCGGTGCGCCGGCGCGCTTGAGCTCGAGCAGCCGCAGCAAGGTCGCGCGGAGCCCCTCCCGGCCCGGGGCCAGCGGGTCCGCGGTGGAGTAGTCGTAGGCGACCTGGATGGTGATCCGTACCCCGAGCTCGCGCGCGAGCGCCACCAGCGGTTCCTGGTGGCCCAGGTTGTCCTTGGTGATCGTGTGGCTGATCGCGACCGGCACCTCACCTCCTACCGCGCGGATCCCCGCGACGGCCCGGTCGAACGACCTCGGGATCCCGCGCAACCGGTCGTGGGTCTCTCCCATGCCGTCAAGGGAGACGAAGAGATACTCGAGGTGCTCCCGGAGGTCCCGGAACCGCTGGGAGAGGAGCCAACCGTTCGTGACCACCGAGGTGTGGAAGCGCGCGTGGGCCTCCTCCAGGATCTGGGGAAGGTCCGGCCGCAGCAGCGGCTCTCCCCCCTCGAACCCGAGGAAGGAGACCCCGGCCCGAGCGAGCGCATCCATCATCCGAACCTCCTGCGGGACCGTGAGGAGCGTCTCGTCCTCTCTCCGCCAGAAGGGGCACATCTGGCACTCCAGGTTGCACCGGTAGAGCAGCTTGTGACCGGCCAATACCGGCACCTTCTCCCCGCGCAGCCCCCGAAGGGAGCGGGAGAGCCCTCGGAGGATGACCGGACGCAGAACCGTCATGGTTACCCTCCTACGGACGGAGGGAGACCATCCCTCGTCGGTCGTCCCGATGCGTCCGGGACGGTTTAGCATTGTGTCGACCCGATCGCCCCTGGGCGCGGACCCCCGCGCGGTGGCGGGTCGACGTGGGTCCGGGTCGCGATCGTCGCCCGTTCCGACCAGGACCCGCGAGCTGTCCTACCCCGAGATCCCAGGTCCGACGTGCCCGGCGAGGGCGAACCGCCTCAGGTGTTCTCGCAGTCGAGGACGAGCGCGCCGATGACCCGACCGGCCTTGAGGTCCCGCAGGGCCGCGTTGGCCCGGGACAGCGGTCGTCGGCTCACCGTGCTCGTCAGATGGAGCCGCGCGGCGAGGTCGAGGAACTCCCTTGCGTCGGCCCGAGTGTTCGCCTCCACACTGACCAGACGTCGTTCCCCAAAGAGCAGGCGGTCGTAGTCGATGGGGGGGATCGGCGTGAGGTGGATCGCTGCCACCGACACCGTCCCTCCCTTCTTCACCTCCGCAAGGGCCCGCACGACCACGTCGCCCACCGGGGCGAAGACGACCGCTCCGTCGAGCGTCGGGCCTACCGTAGGGGCCGCTTCGGTGGTCAGGCGGGTCTCCGTCGCGCCGAGCTGTTGGGCAAGCGCCAGATGCTCCTGGCTCCGTGAGTAGGCCACCGTTTCGAAACCCAGCGCGACGGCCACGGCCAGGGAGAGGTGAGCGGAGCCGCCGAAGCCGAAGAACCCGATGCGACCCCCGGGGCGCGGGAGCGCCATCTTGAGAGCACGGTAGCCGATGATGCCGGCGCAAAGGAGCGGGGCCAGGGGGTCGGGATCCCCCGGAGGGAGGCGGAGCGCGTACCGAGCGTCGGCCACGACATACTCCGCGTACCCTCCGGGCGCCGAGTAGCCCGTGAACTCCTTCGCCGGGCAGAGGTTCTCGCGACCGGACAGGCAGTACTCACACTCCCCGCAGGTGCGGCGCAACCAGGGGATCCCCACGCGCTGGCCCGCGGTGAACCCTCGAATCCCGGATCCCACGTGGGCCACGGTCCCCACGACCTCGTGCCCCGGGACGACCGCGGGGAGGCGGGGGGGAAGGTCCCCCTCGACCACGTGCAGGTCGGTCCGGCAGACGCCGCAGCGCAGGACGCGGACGAGAAGGTCGCCTTCCCCGGGCTCGGGGACCGGTAGGTCCTCCAGACGGAGCGGATCGGTCTCGGCCCGGGCCGGCGAACGGAGCACCATCGCCTTCATCCGGACCCCGAGGAGCGTTCACCGAGCGGTAGACGGCCGATCGCTCGGCGGCCGTGGTAGGTTCTCTTCCGCATAACGATTGGTCGCGGCGGGCCGAAGGCCCTGAGGTCAGGAGACCGCGAGGCCCAGCATCTCCGCCAGCTTCGGGACCTGGACGCTCGCCCCGAACTTCTGGAGGGCGAGCTGACGACAGCGGGTCCTCAACGTCTCGAACTCCGCCGGTTCGCCCGCCCACCGGTCCCTCAGCCGGACGATCGCGCTCGCGAAGGCCGCGACGTCGAACGGAGGGACCCGCCCCTCGGGATAGACCGACATGACGTCCTCCAGCCCCGGAAGGCCGAAGCTCACGACCGGGACCCCTTGGGTGAACGCCTCCAGGGCGACCAGGGAGAACGACTCGGCCCGCGAGGTCAGCAGCAGAGCGTCGGCGGCTGCGTAGGCCCTCGGCAGCTCCTCTTCCGGAAGAAACCCCAGGTAGCGGACCCTCTGGGGCAGCTCTTGGACCAGCTGCTCCACCCTCGGCAGGTCGCGTCCGGCGCCGACGACCGTCAGCCGGATGTCCGGCCGCTGCCGGAGCATCTCGTGAGCGACCTCGACCAGCAGGTCGATCCCCTTCTGCTCCCGCTCCAACGGCCCGACGAACAGCGTTTCGAACGTCGGCGGCCGGTCCGACGTCCTCGGCAACGGCAGGGCGGTGGTGAACGAGTTCACCATCGCGACGTTGCGAGGGACGCCGGCGGCGCGCAGCGTGGCCGCCTGGGCGACGTTGATCGTGTGGACCGCGTCCGCCCTCCGCAGCGTCGCCCGAAACAGCCGGGCCTGCCACGAGCGTCGACGCGGTTCTCCAAGCTCGCGAGCGAGGGCGTCGACCTGCGTGGGGTCGTGGAGCCCGATCACCACCCGGCGCCCGAGCAGGCGGCCCAGGAAGACGACCAGCGCGACGAACCTCGGTGTCGACTCCAGCGAGAAGATCGTGTCGGCGCCGCGTAGCGTCCGCAGGAAGGATCTCGGCGAGCGGGGGAGCGGCGGGAGGAGCGGCAGCCAGAACAGTCGATAGAAGCCGAACGGAACCCGGACGGTCCGTCCGAGCTCCTCGCGGCCGAGCCGATGGTGCTCGTGAGGATCCACCTTGCTGTAGAGAAGGACGTCCACGCCACGGGCCTGGAGCTCGCGCGCCAGCGTCGCGGCGTACTTCTCGCCCCCCCGGAACGCCCGCAGGTCGAGTCCGGTGAGGAGGACCAAGCGGTGCCCCCGGGCGGGAGGCGGCGCCCCCGGCCCGCTCACGGATGCCCCCCGATGGGGGGCGCCCCCGGGGCCACCGGAGAGCCGAGGAGGCTCACCCCCGCGCCGGTTTGGGCCACCCTTAGGGGGACCGGCTCGCTCCTGAGCGTCCGCCCTCGCGCTCGACAACCCTCAAGTAAGCCGAGACCCGTCCCGGGCCGAGGACCGTGCCGAACGCCGACGCACCCTTGGAGGGCGAGGTCGAGAGCGGGACCGACGGACCGGCGGAGCTGACCGACCGGATCGAGGAGGAGCTCGAGCTCCTCTCGCGCAACGTCGACATCCTCGAGCGCCTCTCCCGGAGCCCCCCGACCGGCATCATCCGGCTGAGCGAGGCGCTGCGCCTGCCCATCCACAAGACCCGCTATTCCCTCCATCTGCTCGAGCGTGAGGGCGTCATCCAGCCCAGCGCGGATGGCGCGGTCGTCACCGACCGGGCGAAGGAGTTCTGGACCTCGCTGCACGAGTCGCTCGGACGCATGTCCGAACTGATCGACCATCTTAAGGCACGGGTCGCCGAACACGAGAGCCGCTCGCCCTCGAGCCGGAAAGGCTATTAGACCGATGCCGGCTCGGAAGGCTCGGTGCCGCCGTAGCTCAGCGGCAGAGCGATCGGCTGTTAACCGAAAGGTCAGCGGTTCGAAAGGTCCGCGGTCGCACGCCGCGCACCCCAAACTCCGCTCGGCGGCGCCTTCCGTCCACCGGCTTCGGGCCCGTAGCTTAGCCCGGCTCAGAGCGCCCGGCTCATAACCGGTCGGTCGACGGTTCAAATCCGTCCGGGCCCATCCCGCTCCAGGGGCATCGGTCGCCGCCTACGGCTGCCGGACGGGGCTAGGAGGCTTGCTCCTCCGCCCACGGGGCCGGCGACCTCGAGGCAGCCTCGCCCCCTACTCGGCGCACCGGCGAAGGACGTTCAACGCGGTCAGCGTGACGAGCTTGCTCGGTCCCCCGGGCGCCTCGAGGGTCAGCGGCTCCGGTCGTCGGGTAGGATGGCGGTCGTACCATCGCGCCAGCATGCCCTCCACGTCCGGGTGGGCCGCGTCGAGCTCCCACTTCCCATCGGGCCTCCGCTTCCTCTCGAGGAGCTCCCGACCGAAGCGGAGCCTCGGGTCGCTGCCGTAGCCGAGCGAGGTGAGCAGGTCGAGCCCGACCAGCAGATCGTAGTAGTAGTGGACCGGATAGTGGAAGCGGTACCACGGTCCATACCGCTGCCCCTGCCGGTGCAGCTCCCTCTCCAGGAAGAACTCGGCTCCCCGCTCGACCGTTCCCTCCATCCGGCCGGTCCAGTGCGACCGCGGGTAGGCGGCGAAGGCGCTGAGCCCCTCCCAGGAATCGAGGTTCCGACCCCGCCCGAAGCAGGACCAACCGCCCTTCGGGTCGGCCGTTTCGACCAGCCAGTCGAGGCTCCGGCGGATCCGCGAGTCGTCGACGTAGCCGAAGCGGATGAGCGCGCGGGTCATGTTCCCGACCACGCAGTGGTGGCCGGTCCCCTTCGAGTTGCCGCCGACGCCCCCGCCCCGCAGGGCGAAGCGTCGCATCCATAGCTCGCAGGACTCCGCCACGGGCGTGAACGATCGGGTCAGGCCTAGGTCGGAGAGGGCCAGCATCCGCCAGTGTGTCGCCGTGTACTTCGGGGTGTAGAAGCTCCGGTCGCTCCCCCACCAGCCTCCGTCGGTCCGCCCGCGGAGCAGCTCCGCGGCGAACCCCCGCCGCGGGAGGGCGCTCCGGGCCGCTCGGACCTCCGGGTCATCCTGCCGGCGTCCCAGCAGCTCCGTGAGGGTCCGGTACCGTATCGCGGGCTGCGACGGCTCGAGCAACCACGCAAGGACCTCGGCCGACGGAGCGGGCCCACGCGCCCTGCGACGGTCCGTGCCCATCGACGAGGTCCTCAGTCGTGCTCGCGCCCGGTCATGGGGGTGGGGTCAGGTCCGTCCCCCGAGCGGGTCCGCCGGCAACGGCCGACCGGCCTGCGCTAGGTCCGGGGTCTAAATAGTCGGAGAGAGGTCGCGGGGCCATGGGTGGTTCGAGCCCGTCCGGCGATACCGCGCGCACCCTGATCCTCGTCGGGCTGATCATCGACGTCATCGGCGTCGTGGCCCTGTTCGGGATCGGATTCTTCCTGCTGATCGTCCCGCCGCTCGCCGGCCTGCTCTTTGGCCTCGCGGTCATCGGCCTCCTCTGGATCTTCCTGGTCTACTTGTTCTCGTACCAGCGCGTCCGCGAAGGCGATTACGAGGGGGCAAGGACCCCGACCCTCGTCTTTGCGATCCTGTCGCTGATCACCATAGCGCTGATCCCGGGGATCCTGTTCCTCATCGCCTACGTGAAGCTAGGCGATGCCATCCGGGAGGAGCCGAACGTCGCGGCCGCCTGGGGGACGGCTCCGGCGGCCCCGGTGCCTTCGTCGCCCTCGGCTGCCGGAGGCAAGTTCTGCGCGCACTGCGGCCGAGCCAACCCGGCGACCGGCCTCTACTGTCAGGGATGCGGAGCTCCGCTCGGCTAGTCGCCGGGTCGTCGTGCGTCCGCGAGGGACCGTAAGAGGAACGAAGGAAAGGGTTGGGGGCGCGGCTTAGCCGCACCCACACCCGCCGGATCCACACCCGCAGCCGCCGCCCTCGTGGCCCTCGGGGGCCGCCGGGACGTTGGGGGAGGTGATCTTGAACCCGGAGGCGTTCAGGTCCTGGACGTAGTCGATCGTCGCGCCCTTGAGGAGCTCGGCGCTGAGATCGTCCACGACGATCGAGAACCCATCGACCGGGATCACCTGGTCGCCGTTGCGGGGACGGTCGAACGCCATGCCGAACGCCGCGCCGCCGCCGCCTCCACCGCATCCGCAGCCTCCTCCGCCCGAGCCGCAGCCGGAGCCGCAGCCCCCGCCGCCTCCACCGGACTGAAGGTAGACGCGCACGGCGGTGCCGGGCTTCTGGCTCTTGATGAGTTCCCGGACCTGATCCTGCGCTTCCTGTGTCACCTTGATTTCCATCCCACTTTCGCTCATGCTTGGGGTCCTCCTTCGCTACCCCGCGAGTTACACTCCGCCTCTCCTATTAAAGCCCGAAGCCCGCCCGGTCAGGCCGAGAACGATTTTCCACAGGAGCAGGTCGTCTTCGCGTTGGGGTTAGCGATCTTGAAGCCGGACTGCTCGAGCCCGAGGAGGTAGTCGATCTTCAGACCCTCCAACAGAGGGGCGCTCGCCCGGTCCACGACCACGGTGAGCCCACCGTCCCGGAAGGCGACCTCGTCGCCGCTCTCCTGCCGGTCGAACGTCATGCCGTAGGTGAGTCCCGAGCACCCTCCCCCCTGGACATAGATCCTCAGGGCCGCGTCCGGCTTCTGCTGCCGCTCCATGATCTTGAGGACCTGGTCGCGGGCGGCGGGGGTGACCTCGATCGAGACCATCGTCGTTCCTGGGGACTCTCAGCGACGGAGGGGGTAATGAGGTTGCCCTAACCCCCGGGCCATCGGGGACCCCCGCGGCCGGCCCGTTATCTATCCGGCCCGGTTTCGACCTCCGTGTGCCGCCTCTTCGGCCTGCTCACGAGCACTAACGACGCGGCCGAGACGTGGCTCGTGCGGTCGGACCGATCCCTCCTCGCCCAGGCGCACGCGACCCCCGAGACCGCCCAGCGGGACGGCTGGGGGGTCGCCTGGTTCAGCGCCGGTGGACGTCCCCGCGTGGAGAAGGGGGTCCGCGGGGCCTTCGAGGCCTCCGAGCGCGAGCGGTTCGTGGCCGCCGCCAGGGCGAGCGCCCCTCCCCTGGTCGTCGGCCATCTTCGCCACGCCAGCAATCCCCTCGGCCTTCCCCCGGAGCGGCTCCTCGGCACCGAGAACTCGCAGCCGTTCGACTCCCACAGCCAGATCTTCGCCCACAACGGGGCGATCCCGTTCCCGCGGGAGACCCGGCCGTTCCTGGGAGTGCACGAGGGTCAGGTGCGTGGGGTGAACGATAGCGAGGTCCTCTTCTGGCTCATGGTGCGCAACACCGAGGAGACGCACGACCCGCTCCGAGGCTACCGGCAGAGCGTGGAGGACCTCGTGCGGGTCTGGCAAGGTCTCGGTCGGCCGAAGATCCCCCCGTTCTCGGGCCTCAACGTCCTCTTCGCTCCGGGACCCGACGAGCTCTGGGCGTTCTGCCTGTGGACCGGGGACCACGGGGCGGGCCTCCTCGACCCGTCGCGCCGATACTACGAGATGACGTTCCAGGCGACCCCGCACCGCGTGGTGGTCGGCAGCGAACCGTTCGACGGCGAGCGCGGGGCGTGGACGTCCCTCCCCAGCGGCAGCTACCTGCGGGCCGTTCGGGCCGACGGGCACATCGAGGTGAGCCACGGTCGGATCCCGTTCCCCGCGGCGCTCGAGTTCGGGCCCCCGCCGGCCTGAGGGCGCGGGTCCGATGGCCTCGGTACCGCCCGCCCCCAGCGAGCTGGTCTCCGGCCCGGACCTGGGAGGCGGCTACCTCCACCAGCTCTCTATCGACCGGCTCGGCGAGGCGACGACCTTCACGCACCACGCCCAGGAAGGCGGCGACGACGCGGGGGGGCCGCCGGTCGGGGGGCTGGGGCCCCTGGGGTTCGTCCACCCACCGCTCCCGTGCATG
>Ga0187780_10000511_pt1 | contig 29171 bp, 23 predicted proteins | sample 1015_Q2_SP10_20__FD_132429 | JGI IMG/M metagenome (GOLD analysis project Ga0187780, IMG submission 132429) | Tropical peat soil microbial communities from peatlands in Department of Meta, Colombia - 1015_Q2_SP10_20_MG | ecosystem: Environmental > Terrestrial > Soil > Wetlands > Peat | place... | reverse complement strand
ACCTTGATACCGATTGGCTCCGCCAGAGGGATTTTTCGCAGTGGATTAGAACGAACGTAAAGTGGAATCGGTTTGAGATCGCGATTCAAGATTCGCAGTGCTACGTCGCGTCCGAACAATAACATTACGTGCCTGACATACCACGCGGGATGACAGGTCACCAATGCGGTTCTTTCATATTCATTGTTCGCATTGATCTGGGGAGTCTGGAAAATTATCCTGCCTATTGTCTCCTCAAACGGATGCAACGTCTTCCAACCCAAGACCTGCCGTGCCGACGAGATTATCATCTGCAGTTGTCTCTGGTCCGCTCGATCAACATGTTTCGAGAAAGCGAGGATCCTAAGAAAGACTGAAACCCCGTGGGGCACATCGCTAAGTTTAGGTCCAGAAGCCAGCAAAACGTAATGGTCGAGTAGGTTTTGGAATCGGGTTGCCTCCATTATTAGTCGATGTGCCTGTCGCAGCTCATCACGATCTGCGTCGAGTTGATCTGCGGCTCGAAAAAGAGCTGTTCTCTCTCCCAATCTAGCGTAAGCCATCCAGCTCAACGCTTCGATTGCGACAGCGAGAGATCTTCTCCTCATCCCAGTTAACCGTGAGGAATTACTTCACGCAACTATTTAGTAGACCCTATGCATTCACGTCGAATAGACGAAAATGACTCTTGAGACATACTTCAAAGACAATTTGGCGCAACAGGCTAAACCAGTGCAAAACCGCCACGGGCTTCTTTTCGTCCCATCATCCGCGGAAGACTTCCCGCCTTCATATTTGGTATCCATAGGGTACGACGGAAGCCTCAGGAAATGTTTCCTTCGCCTGTATGACCCCTCTTCTCACCAGATCCACTTCTGGTATGATGATACAGGCCACAAACCCTACTGCTTCAGCAAACAGTCATTGGTAGAATTGCAGAAAAACGCGAACATCTCCAAGAATCCCGGGTTCGATCATTTTGAGCAAGAGTCCAAATTCGAGGCATTAAGAGGGGAACCAGTCAACGTTACGAAAATCGTCGCGAAGGATCCATTAACCATTGGTGGTAAAGCGACAGGATCTATTCGAGATGAACTTACGGCTTGGGAAGCGGACATCAAGTACGTTGAAAATTACATTTACGATTGCGGCATCGAACCGGGCATGATGTATGAGTGTAAAGCCAAGAAACTTCGCCAAGTCGAGTACCAATTGTCGTCACAAACAAGCAATGAAATCGAGAAGATCTTTCATGATGAAAGCTCAGAGTACAGGTTACTTGCTAATGAATGGATGAGGTTACTAGAGTGCCCTGTTCCCCAATACAGGAGAGTCGCCCTCGATATTGAAGTGGCCAATCGTGTAGAAAACCGTATTCCTGATGCTGAGATTGCAGAGGACCCGGTCATTTGCGTAAGCCTCGTCGGTTCGGATGGGACTAGCAGAGTCCTTCTACTCCAGAGGGAAGGAACGGAAGAAGGACAAGCCAGTCTGCCGCCTGGCATGAAACTCGAATTCTACTCGACAGAAGAAGAGTTGCTCGTGGCCCTGTTCTTGACTCTTCTAAGCTTCCCAGTGGTCGTTACATTCAATGGCGACGACTTTGATCTCAAATACCTCTATCATCGAGCCCAGCGATTGGGATTTAGAAACGATGAAATCCCAATCGAAATGGGACGTGACGTTGCTTTCCTCAGATATGGTGTGCACATCGATCTTTACAAGTTCTTCTTTAATCGGTCAATCCAAATCTACGCTTTTGGTCAGAAGTACCGAGAGAACACGCTTGATGCCGTGGGAGAGGCTCTAGTCGGTAGCTCCAAAATTGAGATAGATTCAGTCTCAAGAGCCGCATACCGAGAGTTAGCGGCTTACTGTTATCGTGACTCGCAAATCGTACTTAATCTAACTTCGTTCAATGATGATCTCGTCATGAAGTTGATGACTGCACTTTCACGAATCAGCTACATGACCCTTGACGACGTGTCAAGGCAGGGTGTCTCTGGATGGATTAGAAGCATAATGTTCTGTCACCATCGCAAGCGAGGCTACCTGATTCCGCGCAAAGATGAGATTCTCGAAGTGAAAGGTGAGACAAGGACAGAAGCCGTAATCAGAGGCAAGAAGTACAAGGGAGCGATAGTAGTTGAACCGAAACCAGGAGTACATTTCAACGTCTCGGTTCTGGACTTTGCCTCACTGTATCCATCGATCATTAAGGTATGGAACTTGGGCTATGAAACTGTCAGATGCCCACACAAAGATGAGTCGTGCACACACAATTTGGTTCCCGGCACTCCACACTGGGTTTGCAGGAAGAAGCGCGGGCTGGAAAGCCTCCTCATCGGATCGTTGCGTGACCTTCGGGTGAACTGGTATAAGGTTAGAGCCAAAGACCAAACACTTCAGCCAGTTCTACGAAGCTGGTACAAGGTTGTCGCGGACGCACTGAAAGTTGTACTCAACGCAAGCTATGGTGTATTTGGGGCAGACAACTTCGCTCTGTATTGTCCGCCCGTAGCCGAAGCGACCGCTGCAATCGGAAGACATGTTATAACGCAAGCGCTCCAACGAGCGGAAGAGCTCGACCTCGAAGTGTTTTACGGTGACACTGATTCCATCTTCTTGGGTGGCCAGAACACTGTTTCGCTGAACAAGCTAATCGAATGGTCCCGGACAAGCCTAAAGATGGAACTCGAGATCGACAAGAATTATCGATACCTCGCTTTGAGTTCTAGAAAGAAAAATTACTTCGGAGTATTTCCAGACGGACGTGTCGACATCAAAGGCTTAACGGGAAAGAAACGTCACATTCCAGCCTTTCTTCACAACGTATTCTACCAAATGGTATCAATACTTAGCGAAGTCAGATCGCCCGAAGACATCGAAACGGCGAAAGCAAAACTAGTTGAGATAGTTAAAGAATGCTATGTTAAGTTACGCACCAAACAATACTCTCTTCCTGACCTCGCTTTTTCTATGATGATGAGCAGAACTCCTGAGAATTATACGAAGACCACGCCACAGCACGTCAAAGCTGCACGACTACTCCAGCAGGCCGGGACCGAGATGAAGTCTGGCGACATAGTTTCTTTCGTGAAAGTTCGTGGAGAGCTAGGTGTTAAGCCGGTCCAGTTGGCTCGACCGGACGAAATCGACACTGAGAAATATGTCGAGTATATTCGCGGAACCTTCGAACAGGTACTTGACGCTTTAGGAGTAGAATTTGAGGACCTTGAAGGAGTCAAAAAGCTTGAATCGTTCTTTTCAGGATGATGCAGAGTCTTGATCCAGATCCTTGGCATTGTCAATATGCCTTTAGTGAAGCCGGGCGATAGCATAGCGGATCAGATTGTCGAAGCAGCCAAAGCGGAATCCGTCGAGATCCAATCGAACGATATCATAGTAATCGCACAGAAGATCGTATCAAAGGCAGAAGGAAACCTTATCGATCTTTTAACCGTTCATCCATCATCGCTCGCAGAGACTATCGCTAAAACTTCAGGGAAAGATCCCAGACATGTGGAGGTCATACTGAGGGAATCAACCAGCATTGTGAGAATGCGCGGGCCTCATCTTATCGTTGAGACTGCACACGGTTTTGTATGCGCCAACGCCGGTGTTGACCGGTCAAACGTCGGCAAGGAAGACTCAGTAGTTTTACTGCCTAAGGACGCTGACAAGTCAGCGAAGATGATCCAGCGTCGAATAACTCAGCTAACCGGTGTCAACGTTGGAATCATCATATCAGACACTTTCGGCCGAGCGTGGAGAAACGGTCAGGTGAACGTTGCCATTGGTGTTGCTGGTTTGAGTCCAATAGTTGACTACCGAGGAACTCAAGACATGTTCGGAAACCAGCTGAACGTCACCCAGATTGCAATGGCGGATGAATTGGCTTCTGCTGCTGAACTCGTAATGCGAAAAAGTGATCGCATACCTGTAGCCATTGTTAGAGGTGTGAAGTACGTCAAACAGGACGGATCAATTAAGCCGTTGATTAGACCAAGGGAAGAGGATCTATTTCGATAACGAGATTCGTAAGGTTATATATCTTCCAGATGCTTCTAGCACGGATAGTGTTCTAAGTGGAAGAAGTCAAGCCACCAGTACCTGTTCACGTTACCGACATGTTGAATTTCTCCAGATTAGCACTGAGCTTGACCGATGGATCGCAGATCTTATGGTACTTCAAACATAAGGGCAAGCACATCTTAGGCTTATTCACCGCCTACATGTATTGGGATGGCGACCTCCCAATACTCGCATACACGATAGTAGATTCGCCGCCAAAGGCCTTCCTCGCATACCGAAGCGATTCCACCAAAGGCGAAGAATGGATGTTCTCCGACGAAGCAGGAGATACGCGATACCGATACGGCTCATTTGTGGAATTGAAAAGCATACCGGAGGCATTCGTTCAAGCTCTCGACGGCAACTTCCCAGAAATATCTCATCCCATGCTTGCCGAAGTCGAAGACATAAAATCAATAGCGAGAATTCTACTCCCTCTCTCCCTTAGGGAAGGAACCTTGTTTCCGCTCTGGCATTTTGCCCGCGGAAACCGTTACATCGTGGGTACATGCATTCCGTTCGAACACTACTACGACGCAGATGCCCTACCTGTATTCTTCTATGTATCGATGAATCATCCCATAGATCCGCATCATGGTTTCATAAAGTACATCGCCATAAAACCCGACGGAGAAAAAGTCGACTATACACACCACACATCCGACGCCAAATTCTTCTACGCGAAGCTGGTGTCGGTCGATGATATGCCGATCTTTCCCAAGTAACTGATACTTGCGCGTTAGATCGACCATCGTGACTATATTGCCGTTCTCAAATCTCATGCGAGAATCAGCGGAACGAACCCAAAGCAAAATCGTATTAGCCTTGGATCTCCAAAACAACGATCGGCTGATACTCCTGCAGCAATGCAGCGAAATTTTAGAAGGCGTAGCAAAGTACATCTGTGCAGTCAAGATAAACCGTCAGCTTGTCCTCGCACTCGGCTTGCCTACTGTCAGTCAAATCGTAAGAAACGCACACGAACGATCGTTACCGGCAATAATGGACGCTAAACTGAACGATGTTGGACACACGAATTCATTCATGATGGAGTCTTACGTTCATGCAGGATTTGATGCAATAATCGCAAGTCCAATTACCGGATGGGAAGGAGGAATGGATTCTGTCTTTGAGATAGCGAGAAAGGAGGACAAAGGAGTGATTCTGCTCACCTACATGAGTAATCCTGGTGCAGAACAGTTCTATTCTATGATGACAGGATTTGGAGAGGGACGACGATCAATCTTCGAGACGTTCGCCCTGATGGCCATTGAATGGAGAGCAGATGGGTTAGTAGTGGGCGCCACGCGCCCAGATATTATCATGCGGGTGCGCTCCCTTGTGGGGCCCTCCATGGAGATCTACAGCCCTGGTGTTGGTGCACAAGGAGGAGATGGAAAGAAAGCCCTTGAAACTGGTGCAAATTACCTCATTGTGGGTAGGACCATCTATGGTTCGAAAAGTCCAAGGGACGCCGCCAGAAGGCTGTACGAATCACTAAAATGACGTGCTAACAAAAATGGTATGTCCAATGATCAAAGGCTGCTGCATAGTACAAGTTCATTGCACTGCCTATCGCAAATAAAACCAAGACTTTTATTCACCTCGCTTCGTACCGCGTAGGACGTGAATTCTCTTGGGCGGGGCTAAAAAGAAGAGCATGGCACAAATGGAGAAACAACAGGTTCAACAAGATAAAAAGCCTGAACCTGTGAAGAAGACTAAAGCCAAAGGACCTGTTCCGGAAAAGAAAGCTACAGGCATCAGCCTCCCCAACTTTGAAGATGAGAAGTTCATAGGCGAACTATCCAAAATGGGTGCCTTAACCCCATACTCTATCGCGACACAATTCAACGTAAGGCTAAGCGTCGCGCGAGACATACTCGAGGAATTAGAGAGGAGACGGCTGGTTAAGGCTGAAGGCGGGAACGCAAGAATCAGAATCTACCGCCTTGCGGCTGCCTAGGCCCTAGCAACCGTAATCTTAGTTCCGCTCTTAATGCTCCTGAATAGATCTAGGTTAGAGACTACTCTCCCAACGATGTTCACTGGGCTATACGGATCAGTAGGACCATAAAATATGCACAGCGCTGATCCCATCGGCCAGTATGCTAAGCTTCCCACCTCGACCTTAGCTTTGGCTTTCTCAGAGCCCAACCTTACCGGTGTCTCGAAGTAGATCTCCTCTTTCCATCTAGCCGCTCTCCCTTCAAATGGGAGAGCTTTCGCCAAGTTGTCGACGGTAACAGGACTTTGAAATCGGATTAATTCCGCCTCAGCCTCCCCATATCCTTCAGCAATAAGCCGGATCTTGTAACGCGAAACATCATCCGTGGGTTTAGGTTCAGATGATTCAGTTGTCAGCTCACTCTCACCTAGGTAGAAGCAGTCAGGTTTACCTTCTACGCACTTAGAAATAGGTTCTGTTCTGTGTCACTTCTCTGTATCCGATAGAACTAGGGAATAAAGAATAACTAGCACTCACCCAGTTGCCGGAATCAACGATGGTCGCAAATGAATAGGCCTGTTAGAACACTGATAATGGGAGCCGCTGGTAGAGACTTTCATAATTTCAACGTCTATTTCCGAAACAATGAGAATTATGAGGTAGTTGCCTTCACCGCGACGCAGATACCTGGAATCGAAGGGCGCACGTATCCACCATCTCTCTCTGGTGCTCGGTATCCGAATGGCATCAAAATTCTCCCCGAAGGAGACTTGGCGAAGATTATCACAGAGAAAGATGTTGAGCTGACGGTCCTCGCGTATAGCGACCTTCCTCATGAGTCTGTGATGCAAAAAGCCTCTCTTTGCCTCGCCTGTGGTTCCGATTTCCGCCTGATGGGCCCAAAGACAACTATGCTCAAGTCAAGATTACCAGTGGTTTCCGTCTGTGCGGTGCGCACCGGAGCTGGAAAGAGTACAGTGTCACGGGCCGTAGCACGTTCGCTCAAGAAAATGGGTCATAGAGTCGTTGTAATCCGTCATCCTATGCCCTACGGTAATTTGGAAGAACAGGTGTGCGAACGTTTCGCCTCTTACGGAGATATGGATCGGTATCAATGCACTATTGAGGAACGAGAGGAATACGAGCCTCACATCGACGTGGGTAACGTCGTGTATGCTGGAGTCGACTACGAGAAGATACTTCGAGAAGCCGAGAAAGAGGCCGACATTATCCTCTGGGATGGGGGTAACAACGACCTTCCATTCTACGCTCCGGATCTTCAAATTGTCGTCGTAGACCCACTCCGACCCGGGAACGAAGTCGCGTATTACCCCGGTGAGGTAAACTTGCGAATAGCGAATATCGTGATAATAAACAAGGTCGATAGCGCCACACGAGCGAACCTTAAGATCGTCAGAGACAACATCAAACGGATAAACCCAAACGCGAAGATAGTGGAAGCAGCATCAGAGATTCAGGTGGACGACAAGTCAAACATTCGCGGCAAGAAAGTGCTAGTGGTTGAAGATGGTCCAACAGTTACCCATGGAGAAATGAAAGAGGGAGTAGGCGCTATAGCTGCACATAGATACAAAGCAAAAAGCCTCGTTAACCCTAGGGCATACGCTGTCGGTTCGATCAAGCGTACTTATGAAAAGTACCCGCACCTAGGACGTGTCTTACCCGCGATGGGTTATGGTGAGAAGCAGATCAGAGATTTAGAGACCACAATCAACGCCATCAAGTGTGATTCAGTAGTTCTCGGCACGCCAATTGATCTTCGAAGGATAATGAGTATCACAAGACCTGCGGTACGTGTTCGGTATGAGATTCGCGAAACCACCAAGCCTACTCTTGATGAGCTGCTCAGATCGCACCCGCTTAAGTCAACGGAGTCAGGCTAGAACTCTCTTAAGCGTCTCAAAGACGTACTCTAACTCGGAGTCGCCCAGCTTCGGATGAACTGGAATAGAGAATACCTGACGACATGCTTTCTCTGTTTCGGGAAGTGGACGGCGCGACGCTAAAGCGCGTTCTCTGTAGAGTGGCAGTAAGTGGAGAGGAGACTCATAGTAGACTGCACCTTCAATATTCTTGGATCTCAACTTCTCCACAACCTTATTCCTCTTTCCAGCGTTTGCTCCCCTTAGCCGCAGCGTGTAAAGGTACCAAGCATGCTTCCTTCCGGTCGGTTCTTTCGGTGGCATAACTTTTCCGAGAATCCCAAGCTTTTCGCTTAAGACTCGGGCATTTTTTCTCCTCGCCTCTAGGAAGCCCGGCAATTTTCGGAGTTGAACTAGCCCGATAGCGGAGAGCATCTCGTTCATGCGATAATTATTACCGATCATTGTAGGCCAGTACGGGCGCCGTTCACCGTGTGTCCTCATCATACGAAGCTTCTCTGAATGATCATCATCATTTGTTGTTATCATCCCTCCTTCTCCAGTAGTCATGTTTTTTCCGGCGTAGAAGCTGAAACACGTCATGTCGCCGATCGATCCAATCATTGCTCCGTTGTATTCGGCTCCGTGAGCCTGGGCTGCGTCTTCGATAAGAGCTACCCCACGATCCCGGGCGAGTTTCTTCAGCGGGTCGAGATCGACTGGCAAACCGTAGAGATGTACTGGAACGATCGCTTTTGTATTCCGCGTCATAACTGCTTCGACCGTTTCAGTGGTCACATTGTAAGTCTCAGGATCAATGTCTGCGAAGACAGGTTCAGCCCCACACATAAGAACGGTTTCCGCCGTTGCATGAAATGTGAATGAAGGAACGACAACTTCGTCTCCCGGTTTCACACCAGTCACAGCGAGAGCTGCATGTAGTGCAGCAGTACCGCTTGCCATGGCTACGGCATGTTTGGTTCCGACAAAGTGAGCAAATTCCTTCTCGAATTCCAGCGTTCGCGGTCCCATACCGCTTTTTTCAGTAAGAATTCCGCTCTTCAAAACGTCTGTAACTGCATCAATTTCCTCCTTGCCCACCATGGGTTGGTTAATTCGAATTATATCCCGCACGCTTATCGTCTCGAGAATTTACCGAAAATGAAGAGGATTGATGCATAAACATTTCTTACCGGCGTTCCCTCAACCTGATCATCAATGGACATCAAACCGGAACTCGATAAATCCGCCTTAACCGTGAGGATGAAACAACTGACCCTACTCACATAACGCTTATATCGAGACAATTTTGGTTTCATTTACGGTCTTTCAGCGGAGGCTGTATGGTAATGTCAGTTAAAATTGGCGGACAAAACGCCATAATTTTGAAAGAGGGCACCTCACGCACGCAAGGCAGAGAGGCTCAGCATGCGAATATTGAGGCAGCCCTAGTAGTAGCTGAATCAATCAAATCATCACTTGGACCCAAAGGCATGGACAAGATGCTTGTTGACGGATTTGGGGACGTCACCATAAGCAATGATGGAGCAACCATCCTCGATGAAATGGATGTCCAGCACCCGGCGGCTAAGACTATGGTGGAAGTCGCCAAGACGCAAGATGATGAGGTCGGCGATGGTACCACCACGGCTGTTGTCTTAGCTGGTGAATTGCTCAACAAGGCAGAAGCACTGATGGACAAGGACGTCCATCCAACTCAGGTCATAGACGGATATTCCTTAGCGGAGACTAAGGCCGTCGAATTTCTGCGTAAGATAGCAATCAAAGTGGGACCGACCGACAAAGCAATGTTGAAGAAGATAGCGGAAGTCTCAATCGCCAGTAAACTCGTCTCAGAACGGAAGGAGTACGTAGCGGACATCGCCGTCAAAGCAGTACTTCAAGTAGCAGACAAGACAGGTACCGCATATGCTGTCGACATTGATAACGTGAAAGTTGAGAAGAAACCAGGGGGCTCGTTGACAGACACTAAACTGATTCAAGGCGTACTTCTGGATAAAGAAGTTGTCCATCCGGGCATGCCTAAGCGAGTTGAGAATTGCAAGATTGTACTGCTCAATTGTCCGCTCGAAATTGAAAAACCAGAATTCGACTCCAAACTCAACATCGATAACCCTGAGCAGATGAAGCGGTTTCTCGACGAAGAAGAAAAGCTGCTTCGGGAAATGGTGGATAAGATTGCGTCCGTGGGCGCGAACGTGGTCGTTTGTGAGAAAGGGATCGATGATGTAGTCCAGCATTTCATGGCAAAAAAGAATATTCTAGCAGTCAGAAGGGTTAAGCAATCTGACATGGAGAAACTCACTAGGGCAACGGGTGCCCATATCATCACGAACATAAGTGATCTGAAATCGTCTGATCTAGGTCAGGCAAAACTCACTGAAGAGCGAAAAGTCTCAGATGACAAAATGACCTTCATCGAGGGCTGCAAAGATCCGAAGGCACTCAGCATACTCGTGAGGGGAGGAACTGAACGGGTTGTCGACGAAGCTGAACGTGCAATACACGATGCCCTTTGCGTTGTCCGGGACGTAGTCGTGGAACCATACGTTGTCGTGGGCGGAGGAGCCACAGAGAGCGAAGTGGCGAAAATGATCAGAAGTTACGGAGAAAAACTATCTGGCAAGGAGCAGCTGGCAGTTCAAGCTTTCGCGGACTCACTTGAGACGATTCCGCTGGTTCTCGCAGAAAACGCTGGGATGGATCCTATAGACTCGTTGATGGAGGTTCGAGCTAAACATCAAGGAAGACAGCGGTGGGCAGGTATAGACCCCTCTAAGGGAAAAGTCGCTGACCTCTCAAAACTTAACGTGTACGAGCCTCTTGCCGTGAAGATCCAGGCTGTCAAATCTGCGGGAGAAGCAGCCGGAATGCTTCTTAAGATCGATGATGTCATCGCCGCTTCGAAGTCGAAGGAAGGAGCGGGCGGACCCAAGGGGCCGAAAGACAGTGCCAAAGAAGAAGGAGAAGGTGACTAAACGGGCGTCTACTACGCTCATAGGCCCTAAGAAGCTTACCCGCTTCGAACGCGCCAGAGTCGTGGGAGCACGCGCACTTCAAATCTCGATGGGAGCACCGGTCCTACTAGACATCTCGCCGGCCGCGAAATCACCAATTGAGATTGCTGAGACTGAGCTGCAAGAAGGGGCTTTGCCTATCAGCATTAGAAGGGCTCTTCCGGACGGCACGAGCATGAATATTCCGTTGAAAACCCTCCTCGAAGGAGAACGCGAGGAGGCAACCCTGTAACGGAAGAATGCGAGACTCCCGAGAGCCGCACTTGGGTTTATGCCTTCAATATTCTCCTCGTCGTCTCAATCTGTCTTCTTGTGCTACGACATTTTAACTACGCTTTCCTTCAGTTCGATTTCGAACTTGCCGTCGTTTACTTTCCCGCAGCAATAGCAGGCCTAGTCGTGGCAGTATCGTTAGTTAGGTCCCGCCGATGATTCGGCTGAATGTTAGAATATTCTGTAGAATACCCCTGAACTCGGCGCCTCGAATCTAACAGGCGCTTGAAGCTCGCTGGCTAGCACTCGTCGATGGTAGCAGGCCACGCAGTAGGGCGGACGCGAACATTCAAAGCAGACGGGAATTCCACAGTCTACGCAAGTGAGCTGACCGAACCGCGTTGGATGATTCCTGCATGCCATCAAAGGCTGCATGTAAGTAACCGTCGGTATCAAAGGGACCCGCTGGTTCAGTAGTCTTCCACATTTCAAACAATAATTCGCCTCATCACGATTCTCGGAACCACACTGCATGCAACGAATCGTCAATACACTCACAATACACAATCCGCAATTGAGAGAATTAACACTTATCGAAAGCAAGTAACTCTTATCAGTTCAATCTGAAACAACAACAAGAAAGGTGTACGCTAACGAAGGACGTTGCAGTCTGCCCACAATGTGATGCACCAGTCGAGTTCATCTCAGGGAGCAAACTCAGGTCAAGGTGCAGACGATGTGGGCACTACGACGACTGTTGTTAGGTCGAACATTATGCAGTACGAACAAGTGGTAAGGTACGTTAAGAGCTTAGTGGACGATAAAGACGCAGCACTCTCCGAAGCGTACAGAAAATCAATAGAACTTCGACCCTACGGTGTCATCCCGATCGATCACTCTCGCGGACGCTTCTTGGAACTAGTCGCGAAGATGACGAAACCGAAAAGGGTCCTCGAGATCGGCCCAGGCGGAGGTTATAGCAGTTTATGGTTCTTCAAGGGTATGGGAACCTCCGCGAGGCTTGAGGTGGTAGAACATAATCCTCATGTCGCAGTCGAATTCAAGAAAATTATGAAAAGAGCCGGGTTCGCTAAGAGAGTTACAATTCACTTAGGACCAGCACTCCACGTACTTCCTAGCCTGAAGAGAAATTTCGACGTCGTCTTTATCGACGCAGACAAGGAAGAGTATCCAGCCTATCTCAAGCATGTGATGCGATTAACTCACGTCGGGAGCGTGACCCTTGCTGACAACCTGTTATGGCACGGGTCCGTAATAGGTAAGAGATCTAGAACGGGCGCGGATGGCATAAGAGAGTACACTAGAATGATTTTCAATGACAAACGCTTAAGAAGCCTAATTGTCCCGCTCGGGGATGGAATGAGCCTAAGCTACAGAGTGGCATAATCCAATCAAAAAGCGAATTGCCCTTGGCATTGCAGACGGTCGACTAAATCGGCCGCGTCATCACATATGCATCTGAACCGTCGTAATAGTACCGAGCAATTGTTCGCGTAATCTGGAACCCCAACTTCCTGTAAAGTTCGATCGCCGGGTCATTCGTCACCCGCACCTCAAGAAAGCATTCATCCGCAGTAAGGCTTGAAAGAGCCGATAGAGCACTTTCGACAAGTCCGCGTCCGATTGACATCCTCCTAAACTCGGGCATTACCGCTACGGAGATAATGTGCCCTTTCTTAGCAAAGTGGAGCTTTCGAACATCCGAGAATCCATGCTCAATCCGGCACATTATGTAACCAACAATCCGACCCTGCGACTCAGCGACAATGAAAGTCTGAGGCGAGCTGTTGAAGGTATCCAAGAAAAAGTAGGGCGCATAGTTCTCTGGCAAGCACGCGCGGTTAATGTTAACAACAGCATCAACGTCGGCAGGAGCGAATACGCGAAATGAATAGTCGTTCTGTAGAAGCAACTGGCTTGTCGAAAATTGCTAATTCAATGGACTATATCACACTATCTACATACTTCTGCGGCCTGTAATAGAATACGTTTAAATGAGGTTTTACTCTAGCCGCTCGAAAACGGGAGTACCATTCGTGTCCGCATCCTCGACTAGCTCGCTTCCCACATTCTCAATCGATTTTGGTTCAATCCGATCGATGCTCGAATACAGATTTACCGTCAAAGACGCGTACGTAGACATCAACGGAGTTCCCATATTCGTAGTCATGGAGGAACCTATCAAACAGAAATTCCAGGAATTACTCCGAGATTTGGGAAACCACCAGCTCACCGCCAGGATTCAGAAAGTCACTGACAAGCTGATCATCTCGGTATTTCCAAAGCCAGTTTTAAACAAACCGCGCCCTCGAATCAATCTCTATTTGTTTTTGGCCACGATCGCTTCTGTAACATTCGCAAGCTACACTCTCGTCAGTGCAATTGATCCCAGGTTAGCTGCAGCGTTCTTTTCCGGGTCAAACATGGAGATACAGGTAGTCGTTCTCGCCGTGTCACTCATCGGTATTGTAGGAATACATGAGCTGGGGCACCTTTTGGCGGTTCGGCATCACAAGATGGACGCAACTCTACCGTACTTCCTTCCAGTACCATTCGGATTCGGAACTTTCGGAGCGCTCATTTCCTTACGCTCACCACCAGGCAACCGAGACCAGTTATTCGATCTCGGAATTAGCGGACCGATTGCCGGTTTCGTCGCGACGATCACCGTCGCACTTTTCGCATACCTCACAGCACCACTCTTAAGCGAGCAACAAGTGCTAATCTTGCTGAGAGCTAACCTTCTTACGAGTACGACTTGGCCAAACGAACCGTTATTGCTCGCTCTAATGACCAACCTCGGCGTCAGAGTAGTACCCGCAGGTCAAATTTTAGTTCTGACTCACGTTGTCTTAGCTGTTGAGTTTGGAGCGTTGATTACATTTCTGAACCTTCTTCCAGTCTGGCAATTGGATGGTGGACACATCGCACGAGCAACGTATGGGGATCGCGGGCACGTCGTAACAGCTCTAGTTGGAGTATATGTACTCTATCTGGCTGGCTGGCTCCAAAAGGGCTATTGGGTGTTTGCATTAATGCTCATTGGCCTCATGATTTTCAGCCGTCGACCGCTCCAAGGCCTCGAACCACTAGACGATGTGTCTCCCCTCTCGACATCCAGAAAAGTACTCTACCCGCTGGCCCTGGCGATGCTTGTTTTGTGCTTTTTCTTCTTCACTTTCTAGGCCAGATCACAATGGCCGCGCCATTTGGAATCAAATTGCTGCGACTGACCGAACGAAAATTGCGCATTTCAGAACAGGAGGCTCGTTGGGAAATAGAAGGAGAGTTTAAGGGAGAACTGCAATCCCTCAAAGAGAAAGGATTAGTTAATCTCAGTCGTGGATTTCTTGAAGTAACGCCTCGTCAACGCGTGATGTTGGCCGAATCGCTGATAAGAAGTGGTGAAGATGCTCAACAAGTTTCCAGATTACTCTCGTGGCGGGAATTCGAAGAGTTCGCGGAGGCAGCATTAGATGAAAGCAGTCTCAGGTCAGTAAGACATGTAATCTTCAAGAGTAAAGTTGGTAGACGCGAGATCGATATTCTTGCATGGAATGATGTATGGGTTCTAGTTGTGGACTGCAAACATTGGTCAGGTGCACTCACGCATTCACGAATGAAAATTGCCGCTGAGGCGCAGATAGAACGAGGACGGGCACTAGTGGATCGGCCTGAGGTTATGCGACGACTCGGAATACCGCGAATCGACCTTCCATTGGTTCCAACGATACTAACGTTGGGAGAACCTCGCGAGAGGCTAATCCATGGGGTACCGATAGTCGGCCTTTCGAGATTGTCCAGCTTCCTCCAAGAAGCCTCGCCATTCACTGCCGGACTGCTCACCCTCCACGTTCAAGCGATGCCAAAGCAGAGATCTCTCTCATCATATTCCTGCCCAGAAGCCTAACCGAATGCCTAATTTGACTCAAGGTGCAGAACGGCTAGGACTTTGACTGAAAGTAATGAGCGCCTCCAGCAGTTGACTAATGCCGTGCTGGCTGGCGATGCAGAGCAAACCAGACAGAGAACAAACGCTGCTTTAGCGAAAGCCACACCGAACGAGGTCTTGGACGCTGTAATTGAAGGCGTGAACATACTGCTTGACCTTAACGAGTTGGGTGGCGCAGATGTGAATAGACTTACGAATGCTGAAGGAGCAATATTCGCCTGCTTGCAAATCCTCGACCCTGTAATCAGCAAATCTGAGAGCAAATTTGACTTTACAGCTACTGTCGGCCCGGTTGGCCTCGAATGGGGACATCTTCTCTCGATGTCGGTGGCTGCACTATTACGATCAGTAGGACTCAATGCTACGCCATTGAATAAGACGAAAACTGCTCTCGAACTCCTCCGGAATTCTGAAGAGATGAACGCGGACATTGTCCTTCCACTCCTTCCGAAGGATGACGTTGAGGCTCAACTATCCAGTCTCAAGGAAGAGGTTGATCGTGGCGGGTTCGCTCACCGATTCCACGTAATCCCAGTAGGACGTAACTTGCCTGACAGTATCGTTCCGACCCTTAACGTAGCCAAAAATGTTGACGAAGCGGTCAGTAAAGCACTTGAATGGGCGATAAAGAATTCCGTAGAAGCTTGAGTCGCTTGCCCGTAATCCATCGATCCACAATTACCATCATACTGATGTTGCTTCTCCTTATCCCAATGATTGCGTATGCGCAAGAAGAAAACGTTGGGCTGCTCCGTGTAGCTATCTTTCAAACTCCGAAGCAAGTTGCACCAAACAGCGAATTCTCTGTGAATCTCGACGTAGAGTACGCCATTCACGGACCAGAAAATGCCACCATCAGGTCAGCAGTCTACGCTGGGTCGATAGTCAAACCCCTTTCAAACCCGCTTTGGCAGAGCGCGCGTGTTAACGTAACAGGGGGCGGAGATGTATCATGGAATCTTACTCTAACTGCGCAAGCAAACGAAGGAGTCATGCAACTGACCGCCTTCGCATTCTACCTGCAGGGAGACGCTTGGCAGTTCTTCAACGATACACTTCAAGGGCCGGGGTACCAGCAGACGTCAGTGAAAGTTGCAAGAGCAGCCAACCTTGAGATAGACTTAGGCGAAGCCGGGTTACAAGTAACCGTAGCAAACTCAACACAGCAGACTTCGGACTCCGGGAGTGCCAATTTCACGTTGCCCATTGATGAATCATACTCCATAACTGTCCCCACCGAAGTTGAACTGAAAAATTCGACAAAACTGATCTTTAGCGGATGGAGCGATGGAAATAACGATACTCAAAGAAGTGTTTCTCTAGACGGAGATACGAAACTGGTCGGATTCTATCGCCGTCAGTACCTACTGCAAGTATCTTCCCAGGTACCGGCCTACTCTTACTCGAAATGGTACGACGCGGGCTCAAACATCACTCTGAGTGCAAATGCTACCGTCCCATTCAACCCTCCCCTCAACCTCATTGGAATGAAGTACCTTTTTCAAGGCTGGACCGGAGATCTCAACTCAAAGATGAATCAAGTTAACGTTACAATGAATACGGGAGTGTCAATCGCAGCGAACTTCTCGGTAGACTATACCCCCCTAGCGTTTCCGGCTATACTCGTAGTTGGAATCTTCGGCGCCGTTATCCTCGCAATGTTGCGTAGACGAAGAGTCACCGTGACTCCCACCGAGGAGACGCCTGAACCAGCTGAGGAACCAGCGGGAGCAGCGGAGGGTGAATCAGATTCGTTGGTATGCGGTAACTGTGGCAAGACTGTCGAAAAAGAATGGACGCATTGCATCCATTGCGGCGGGGACTTACCTGGTCCGAGGCCCGTCAATTAGCGAGAATGCCAGGTCGCCTATCTGTGGAATAAAATAGTCGGCCGCCACAATCAAGAGAGCGACTGAGAAGATCCCGAGTATGAGCCCCGTCGGATAATGAACCAGGGACCAAGGTAAAATTCCGTTATAGACCAGCCAGATTTCGAGTGCAATCCGCCCGATGTTGGCAACGTGAACGCTTACTGCCACAACAGTGAATGCGAGAATTCTCTTCCTCAAAGGGACCTTTGGCACAGCCACTATAATCCCTAAGAAAACAGCCATAACCTGTACGCCCGTACACATCCGCTGGATCTCGAACTGGTTCAGGAAAACTTGGTTGCCATGAGTCCAAATGGTTGATTTAATCCCTATGAGTTGCATTAACGCGGCTGAATTTTCAGCCACCACCTTCTCGTACAGATAGTAGTCAGGCAAGTAGTATAGGACAGCGGCTATTACAGACGCCAAAGCCAAGTACTGGCTCACATTCAACGCGAGCTGCAGCCGATTTTGAATGACCGCCATACTTTCACATCAACTCTTTGCGAGTCAAATCAGACTCGGGTAAGGCTTGACTGTCCCACGCTCTAAAGCACAGATGATAGGAATGTAATAAAGAAAGGAGCGAGGGCTCATCTGAATCTACATGTCAGATGCTACGTCATCGCTTTGAACGTTTCAGAGATCGCTTTCGGATTACGAGGGCTGCACCAAGCGTGAGTATCATGACCATCAGCGTAAAGTTCGGTTGGAATTCTGGAACAGGTACATGCGATTGTTCTAGGTAGAAGTTTATGCTACTTGTCGACCCATCAGACACAGCGACAACGTTGCTGTAGGCTACATAACCAGGTTGGATGACCGTAACATTGTACCAGCCCGTGGGAACGAACATCGAGTAGAAACCCCCGGAACTGGAATACGCCACGAAGCTGCGGACCCCATTATTTGCCGTTACGGTTGCCCATAGAATCGGTTCGAGTTGATCATACATGTTGAACCCCCACACGGTTCCTTGGATCATCCCGCCACCCGATCCTGAGTATTGGTTAGTTTGGGGGCGAGCTAAGGCTACCTTACTTCCCAATACCATGAGTACGATGAATACAGAAGTTGCGAGAACAAGTTGCACGGACTTCATTTCTCGTCATCCATTTGACAGGGTAAAGTTGCAATAAACCTTACGTAAGCATTGCCGTCTATCGGAAGATGCCTTCACATGAATGTAGCAATTGCTAGAATGGGGGGTACTTATCCATTTAACAGTCGGCGTAGGGAACCCTTGACTGATCTCGAACTAGCCAGTACGTAGACGTTCAAATGATCAGTCGCGTTACCATTACCGTACTATTCGGGGTCATACTTTTCGCAGGATTCGCACTTGTGATTCCGAATGTAACTGGTCAAGCAGCTTTTGTTACGGTTCCTCTCCCGAACGTCTCAGCAAGAAATCAAGTCATAGATTTCTATGCAGGAGGAACAAGTGAAGGTTATTCTTTTCGTGCCTCCCCCGAAGGTGCTTCCCTTTCGATTGATGGTTCGGGTACAATTACAATGATGCCATGGGGCTACGTGACAGCCCAATGGTCGCTAGGACGCGTCTATATCATATTCCTTGCGAACGTAACTCAGACGGATTTCAGAATCGGATTCCTCTACCTAACGAATTCGACAGACGAAGCGTTCATTCTGCGATGGTTCGATTACAACAGTGGAGGTGCCATCACTAGCTGGACGTTCCAGGGAGCACAACACGTCTTCAACAGGACCGTAAGTACAATACCCGCCGAGATGCCCAAGTTGCAGATTCCAGCAGCTCCCACCATAACCAACGCTATCTCGGCTCTTGGTCCAGAACTTTACCTAACCCCGAAAGGTGGACAATTGTACAATGATACGAAATTACTGAACGTCTATCCACTCGTGAACCAGCTCTATGGGGGACCTACGGACTACAATGAGGTTTGGTCCCTACTGACTGATCAAGCGGGCGAATACTACTTCGCGATACTTTACATGCAGAACAACAATCCCACCCACGTAATTGTCGAACATCAATTGAGGCTTAATGATTACAGAAGGTTTGACGGTAGAACAATAGAAGCGAAATGGATGAAGGGCTCATTCTCCAATCAAGTAACAGTCCGCGCTGGACAACCAAACATTACCGTGAAGATCGATGGGTTCCCGTTCCAAACGAACCAGCGAGGGTTGATCTCACTACCCGTGCCGTACGGGCATGTAAGCATTCAAGTGCCCACAGAAATTCAGAACCCCGAAAATGGCAGACTCACCTTTTACGCGTGGAACAAGTTCGGCTCAGCCAATCCGCTAACATTACTCCTCAATTCATCCCTAGATATCTACGCTAACTACACATTGGAATATCCCCTAACGGTCACAACTTCCTTCGGCACCGCAATTGGCGCCGGCTGGTATCCGCAAGGCACCAACGCCACCTTCGGCGTGGAAAGCCAACTTGATAGAGGGAACGGTACCCGGCTTGTTTTCCAGAAATGGCAAGGCGACTCGAACTCCACGTCCAACCAAACATGGACCGAGATGAATTCGGCAAAACACGTCACGGCATTGTGGGAGGAGCAGTACCGAGTCAATATCATGCCGATCGGCCTACCCGCAAACGCAAGCGCTCAGATCATGGTGGGCGACACAATCGTCATATTGAACGGGACTTCACCGTACACCACGTGGGTTGACGCGTACACTCCACTTTCGATCAACATTCAAAGCACACAGATCCAGCAGTCCACAACAAGCTACGTATACGCCGGAATGCGGGTCGAAAACCAGTCGATTACGGGTGACCTCACTATCACGAGACCAATCGATGTGATAGTGATGTTCACTGGCGTTCCGAAGGACAGCATCAACGTACAATTGGAGGTCTCACCAACCGTTGCTGCTCCTGGGTATCCACTCACAATAACCGGTCTTGTTCAAAATCCTTCCAACGCACTAGGATCAATCAGCCTATTGTACAGTCAGAATAATGTGAACTGGCAACAAATCGCGAACGTGGCCATCTCCCAAGATGGTAGCTTCTCCTACACTTACCCGTTCGCTCAGCCAGGAAACTACTACTTGAAGGCGTACTGGCTAGGGGAATCAAGTCACGCGTCTGTTTCTCAAATCGTTAATGTCAGTATACTTGATTCGACTATTCCAGCAATCGGGCCGTTCGATTCACTTGCACAATTCATGAAAAGTATCAAAGGAATGATCTATCAGTTGCCGTTCGCCTCCACTCTGCTAACAATAGCAGCCAGCTTGATGGCGTTAGGACGCACGTTCACGTCGTACCTAGTTCCAGGAAGTCCGCAACTAGTTGGCCAAATAATAGGTAGTGTTCTGGTGGGTTTCATCTTCATATTTCCAGTCAGCGCGGTCATAGCGACGGTGCGCGCGTTAAGGAGTCATCGTCGACCTAGCTTCCTGTGGCTTACACCCGTGGCGGCCATATGGTCGATTTCACTTGGCGTGCTTGCGATCAGTTTCCTGTACTCTGCTGTGCAGCCGTATCGAGCCATGGCGGAGGTCTCACTGGTAATCAGTAATACGTTGCTGATGCCGATCGCATCGAGTCTGACTCTCGCAAGAGCCGTAGCTTAATTCATGGCCAGCGATGCACAGTAACGTTGCAAGGATGCTGTTAATCCGTCCAAATGCATGGAGATGACCGTGCACTGCTCTGTGCATCTAAACACTTTATCAAAATTTGCCTCAGTCGTCTTGAAAGCTTCGGTCGACGAGAATATGCTTGGGTGCACAGCGAATAAGCGAGTACTGCTCACGCTCTTCCTCTTTACAATTATATTTGTCCCAAGCTGGTTGACCCCCACCCAGGCCACGAATAGTACGGGTCCGATCGCTATTTTTGCGCCAAGTATGGCCATGCCACTGCCAACTCCGACGCCGGGTTACATCGCTCGTCCAGCCCCAGTTTCAGGTGTCCTCCGAATTCTAGTGATTGCTGCGTACTTCACCGACATCAATTACACGGTGAGCATCAGTACTCTAAAGCAGGAGTTCTTCGGCACCACAAACTCTTGGTATGCTTACTACCAGGAGATTTCGTATGGTTCAATTACGCTTCAGGGCGACGTGATCGGGTGGTACAAACTTCCGTATCCTGAGTCACATTACGGACGGGACTGTACTTCAATCGATGACGCCGATTGCTCTGGATCAGACGCTTCCTGGCAGATAGCAAATGACGCCGCATTAGCTGCGCAGGCAACAGGCATCAAGAGTGACGATGCAATACCCGCCCAGGCCACGGGAATCAAAAGTAATCAGGCAATGCCAGCGCAGGCAACAGGCGTCAATTTTAGCAACTATGATTATTTCGTGTTCGTTCACTCAGGCTACGGGGAAGAGTCATCCGGCGTGAAAGATGATGTGTGGTCAGTTACGTATTTGGGTGGAGTTTACGTACGCACCAATACGAGGACGCTTACGAAATTCCAAATAGTTCCCGAACTCGAAGCAGGCGGCGCTGTACCGCTTGGAGTGTACTGTCACGAGTTCGGCCATCAACTCGGCCTCCCTGACCTTTACAACACAATTAATGGCAAGACAATATTGGGACCTTGGGAGCTGATGGACAAGGGATTGTGGAACGGTGATCCGCCCGGCTCTAGTCCGGCACACATGGGCGCTTGGGATAAACTTCAGCTGGGTTTCATTTCCGGCTCGATGGTTACAACCGCTCTGCCAGGTGTAACCAACACTTACACAATCGACCCGACGGAGGTGGCCTCAAGTAACGTTCACGTCGTCCAAGTTCCTCTCTCGAGCAGCACGAATCCAAGTCAGTACTACTTGATTGAGGTTAGAGCTGCGATTGGATTCGATTCTGCACTTCCGGCACAAGGTGTACTGATAACTTATGTTGATAATACAGCGATCGTTGGGAAGATTCATGTTATGGACGGGCATCCGGCCGTTCCTGGCTTAGAGGACGCAGTCTGGAACATAGGTCAAACATTTACGGATTCCAAGAACAATATTGCTGTGACCGTGACGGGTAGAGTAGGCAACTCATATCAAGTCACAGTGAACAGAGGTGGCGCGCCTCCTCCACCAATCCAGAATCAAACCTCATACGTTGACTTAGCAATCTCAAGTGTGAACGCGCAACCTGCAGTAATAACCAGGCCGAACACTAACGTAACGGTGTCCGTACAAATCTCAAATCTTGGCACTCAAGATGTGACGAACGCACAGGTTCAAGTGAAGCTCGACGGAGTCCTTTACACGAATCTGCAAGTAACGGTTGGAGCGGGCGCTTCAACGCAAACTTCATTCACATGGCTCTCCACAGCCGGCAGCCACCAGTTCCAGATAACGATCGACCCTAACAACTTACTTAACGACACCAACAGGGCGAATAACGTAGCAACCTTCAACCTCAACGTTGGACCAACCCTCACAATCAATGTCCCGCTAAACATTACATCGAACAGCACTCTCTGGGTCGCGATTAACGGAGTGAAGTATAATGTGACTTCAGGTCAATTGCAAACTAGTGTTCAAGCGGGAAATGTCACGGTGCAAGTTCAGCCTGTCGTGAACGCGACTCAAGGAGTTCGAGAACAATTCTCAGGATGGTCAGATGGAAGTCTGGCGAATCCAAGGAACGTTACCATAACCTCGAACACAGCGCTTCAAGCAGTCTTCGCCACAGAATACTTACTATCGATAGACGCTAACGGAGGCGCGACCTCGCGAAGTACTTGGTACAAACCGCAAACGATCGCTGTGGTCACTGCAACTAATCCATCCAACGTCACCTCAGATTCCTCGCGACTAATATTCAACGGTTGGACTGGAGACGTGACCTCTAACTCAACATACTTGCAAGTTAACATGACGAAACCATTATCGCTGAAGGCGGACTGGATAACACAATATTACGTAACCATAATTTCACCAACAGGATCGCCGACCGGTAGTGGTTGGTACAATGCTGGCCAAATTGCCACAATCGGCGTGCAGTCATCAGTCCAATACTCGAATGAAACTAGACTCGTATTCACGGGATGGAACTCTACAACATTAGGTCAGAATCCTTCAGCCCAAATCACGGTGAACGCACCAACCACACTGCAAGCAGGCTGGAAGACACAGTACCACGTAAGCGTTTTGTCACCCTACGGAGGCCCACAAGGAACAGGATGGTATGATGCGGGGTCGAATGTAAGAGTCTACATTCAACGAGAGATTGACTATTCGAACTCAACCCGCAGAATCTTCACGGGCTGGAGTGGAAGCTATACAGGATTAGCAACCAACGTAACCTTGAACCTCAATAATCCGAAGACATTGAACGCTAACTGGAACACGGAGTACTTGATCACATTCAAAGTGATCGGCGTACCAAACGCAACAATCGTCACGATGAACCTAAACAACGTTACGTACAGTCTCTCCGCCAACACCGCCTACCTAGGATGGTACGAGAAGGGCGCAACACTCAACCCCGTCATGAATCAAACAATCCCTGACGGCTTCATGATACACAAGTTCTCGGGTTGGACAAATGCGACGGGCGGGCAAATCACAGGTCCGCTCACTGTGAAAGTTCCTTCAACCTTTGTAGCATCGTACTCAACCGACGTTTCACTGCCCCCGATACCCGGGTTCCCGATCGAAGCCGTTCTGACGGGACTTCTCCTCGGAGTCGGAATCCTCCTCATCACAAGAAAGAAACGGCACGCAAACTAGAAACTCAGCTAGGAAACCTAGTCCACTCTAGAGTGCATATTATCACCAAACGCATACGACCACGCACTTACGACAAGACTCATGCGCATCTAGGTTCCTGCATTCGTCCGTTTTCCGCCACTAGTTGATTCGTGCACAACGTATCACGCGTTGTATTTTTAACTCCATTAGAATTACATCTTCTCGAGTCTAACTAATTGGCGCACAAAAGTATCTTCAGCCTCCTGCTATTATGCGCATTACTGACTACTCTAGTTGCTCCGCATGTCGTCGGTCAAAATGTCGTAACCAGTTACCAGCATTCGATGACAAGTCTGACCTCCACAATATACTCGACCGTTTCAACTTCAACCCAAATGTGGAAGCCCGCTCAGTTTGATTTGACACCAAGCGACTATGATTATCGAACAGGAATCTTCTCGTTGAGCTACACAGAGATCAGCGGGGCCGGAGTGTTCCAGAACCTTGATGACTACCCTTGCCTCTTCTACGATTATTTCCTCTTGAGCGCAAAAGCGAGCCACACGATTCGCTTTCAAATCCAACTTTCAATGGTGGACAGACGAGTTGACTTACTCATCTTAACCCCATCGCAATTCTGGGAGTTTCAGCACTCAAATTGTGGCTGGGGACTCAAGAGTTCAGTGCTTGGGGGTTTTGTATCCTTCTCAACCGTGGATTGGGCCGTCCCTGTGACCGGCCAGTATGCGGTGGTCTTTGCGACGCCCATATTTTACGGCGGGCAGATTTACTGTTCTGCTCAAGATTTTTTCACGACTGTGCAAACCCAGGCCGCAACCTCCACGATTACAAGTATCTTTGAAGTCACTAACACTGTCCTCACCACACAACCATCACCCCAATCGCCCACAACGTCGTTCAGCCCAGAGAACTCTAATATGAACTGGGTTCCTGTAATCGTGATTCTGATTGTAGGGGTGCTCATCGCCACAGCGTTAGTCGTCAGAAAACGACGTTAGGAGTTTCAGGTATTCATATTCACTTTGTAACGCTTCGAGGATCTCATCTGGGTTCGTATTATTAGGATTGCAGCGAGCAAAATGGTTGTGATCATCACGTTTGGGTTAATGTGGAATTCGGGCAGCGGCAGCGTACCTACTTGGATTGTTGCGTTGTTTATCGTGAGCGAGTATTTTCCGTTCACTCCACCAGATTCAGTAACGTAGACGTCTATTTCCAATGGCCATGTCCGATTCTGCGATGGGGTGACGGCAACGTTTTGTATGGTTACTGAGAAATTCTTAGCATAGTATCCTATCGGAATGCTATTGGATGAAATTGTTGAATTGGCAAGCTTATCAACGATGTCGACTCTAGCGGAGAAATAGTCTTCGCCGTCAGAGGCGCAGGAACCAACAATTGTGGTATTCACTTGAATCTGCTGATTAGGCAGCGCTTCGTGAGGATAGATTGAGGTTACGCTAGCCAATGTACAAAGTGACGAGGACACTGCGGCAGGAATTATGAGAACTATGAACATGCCAGCGACTAAGGAGATAGCAAGCGCAAACTTCGAGAACAATTCTTAATCTCCGCGAATCGCAAGGATCAACTCTTCATTGAATTGGCGGGTGGCTTTGACGTTGTAAGCAGTATTACGCCTTTGGACTCTTGAACTTGGAAGCGGAACCAATGATCGTTGTAGGGTCGATCTCTAAGCTTCTTTATTCGCATTCGTCTTCTTTGACCCCCTCCCGACTCCTCCAGTTCGGTCTCAATAACGCAGTCAGTGGCCTCTTCGAGTTTGATGAGATCACTCTTTTCTAATCCCGCTCCTATTGTAACACAGAACTTGCCATTGTTCGCTTTCACTTTCGCTGCCACTGATTGGAGGAAGTTAAGCAAGTAATCCATTCGCAGTGCGCTCAACAATGCGTTCAAGGAGTCGAAGTAGACGTCTGCGTCCTTTCCAGCCACCTCTAAGCATTTGCTGATGTTCAAACCTAAGTTAGTAAGGTCGGTGTGAGAGTCTATGGAAAATGGTTCTTTGGATTGGCTTCCCCCGACCGCGGAATACGCGTCGATGAAGATCAACTTGTCCGGTTGGACATCTTCTTTTCCGCAAACTCCAAGGTTCACCAAGTTCTCGCGGATCTTCTCAGGATATTCAGTATTGGTGATGTAGATAGCTTTATGAGAAGCCAAGTGTTCGCCCGCGAGAGAATTAAGCAGGACGCTCTTCCCAGAACCCGAGTCACCAACTATGGCCACGAAGCATGCTTCCGGTAGCCCGCCGTGCGTCATTTCCTTGAAGTAACTGAAATCGCGCGGATAGAGTTTGCTTTTTCTCCTTCTGATCGTCAGCGTGGATGCAAGGCCTATTATGAGCAGTGAAGAGACGAGTAGGATTGTCCTATGCGGGAGAGGTACAGAGAGGGTAGTAAGGCTGCTTGAATGCACGCTCAAAGGCGATTCGTAAGTCGCAAATAGGTAATCGACTCGCACAGTATAGTTTCCAGCGGGTATTGTTCTGAAATCTGCGTTCCCGTCCGGTCCAGTATAGACTTCGTGAACGATTCCAACTTGGGTTAAGGTGACGCGGGCCACGGGGATTGGGAAACCACCCATTGTTACGCGGATCGATGGATTGTAAACTTCAATTGTAATCAGAAATCGTGGCGGATTCTCCGGAGCTCCAACGATCTCAAGGACTGATGGCGTCTCGGTTCCTTGCCACTGGATGGTGATGTTTAGGGGTCCCACCGTCTGGCTCGAGGGGAGACTGAGGGTTCCCCACCCCGTCGCGTTTGTTTGAGAAATCCAGGTGCCATGGTTATCGAAGGTTACATTCAGAGTCGCGTCTTCAAGGCTGACATTGTCCGATCCGACTACTCGGATCAGAACGGGGACAAAAGGTGCAACCCAAAGACTGTCATCAGTCTCGTAGGTGTCACCGGAAATATCACGTAACGCAACTCCGATTTTCCATTCTCCCTCATTCAACCTAACCGTCGTGGAGTAGAGACTCGTGTAGTCTGTGGTATTGTTCGGGTTTACTTGAGTAGTCACGACAGTCCCGTTCGGAGCGGTCATCGTGAATGATATAGAGTTAAAGCGGTAGACTCCTATAGGGTCGTTGATGTTAGCGTCGACTCTCACAAGCTGCATCCCTTCATCATCCGCTTCGAACACGTGTCCGAAGCTGGGGTGGCCGATGAATTGAAGTTGCGCGGTCGTAGGTGAGATTGTGGGCAGTCGTATGTTCGTTGGCGTTGCTTGATCGTCCCAGACAAGGAGTGGTATTCCAGTTTTGAAGACTTGATCAACGCCGATTCGAAGGAGTATCGATGAGCCACGTTGGAACTGGTAATCGACAATTCCAACACCAAACGTGACTGGCGCAATTCTCGTATCCAGCGAGAGCGGATTATCCGGAGCCTTCGCATTAGGAACCGGCGTCTCCTTGCCATCCGCTGAAAGTTCTGACACTTGGATTCCAACTGTCCCGAAGAAGCTTACGCTAGCTCGAAGGTACAGTGTGAACGTGATGCCTCCGTAAATGTGCAGAACATTTCCAAGTGTCGGACTCAAACGGAAAGTTATCGGCTTGCTAATATCAGCTGCCTTCTGTCCCGTCCAATCTGGGAGGGCGTTCAGTACTGCCGTGTCCCCGTAAGAATGAGCAAAGAGAACTACGTAATGCGGCGTAGGCTGCGCCGCACTAGAAGGCAGTAAAGGTATGATGATGAGCGCAATGAGGACTAAGAGGGGCAGGCGCATCACAAAGGCCACGTCGTGGTATCTAGACGTGCCAAATTAGGATTATCGTTGGTTCATCATCGTGTTGCCGAATTAGCAGAGTCACTTCTGTCCTATCTCAGGAAGTGATAAGTCCTGTTGAACTCGAGAATGCGGTACGAATTTATCTGTTCGACGCGTAGATTTAAGAACAGTTGGACTACCAAACTTTCAATAGAAGACTATGCTTGATTCATCTACTTAACTGGTTTTCGAATTGCACACCTTTTTAGTTGAATTTAGAATCTCCCACCATTAACTACTTAACAAGTCCTGGGATATGTCGACTCGTTTTTCAGCATATGTCGGGAACCAACATTTCGCTTTATATACGTTCAGGGAGGCCATCCCGAAATGTATGCGTATTCACGTACGCATAACAAAATTAGAGGAATAAAATAAAATTGCAAAAGAAATTAGCTGCAGTGCTGACAATCGCGATTTTCGCAATAAGTACGATTGCTATTGTGAATCCGGTGTCGGCTCACTTCACCTTAGGTAACCTTACACCTACCTATAGGTACCATGCAAATGACTTCGACCCCCACGTCCCAGGGGTTATTGGTTACGTCTGGCCAGGAGGCGGACAAAATACTTGGGGAGGTGTCCCCGGTTATGCGTCCGTTAATAATGCGCCAGGGTATCAGTCTCCCTATCCGGGACAGAAACCTCCAGCAGTGCCTGGGGCTAACCAGATCGGTAACGCACCGAGTACGAGTTGGTATCAGCTTGAAGGAGACGCTTACGCGCCCTTCGGAGCAGTACTAACCGGATCAACTGGTGACCTCATCTTCGCACTCAACGCAACCTACGGCTACACATGCCTCAACCCTGGAAACACTCAGATCCCAACCAATGCGTGCGTATGGGATACACTTGCCATTTACATTCCACCAGGCTTCACCGTTCCAGATGCGTCACAAGTCGTATCATCATTCACTAACGACTACTCGAACACTTTCGTCGTCAAAGCCTCACCATACGACCGCTATGCGCCTGGATGGACCGTAGTGTACGTCTCTGCAGACGCAGGCCAAAACGCAAACTCGCCGCTCTCACCACCGTATTACAACCACCAGCGGATTGAGTTCACATCCGCAGGTGAGTGGTACTATGTCAGAATCAACGGTGTTACCGCTCCAACAGAGGCAGGACGATACTTCTTCAAGATTGGATTGTTCAACAGTGGCTACCTATACCTTGGTGGAAACGAAGGTGTTAACCAATTTAATCCAACAAAATTCGGAATGCAACCCTCTCAATTCATTCCAACTCAGAACTGGCCCGTAATGCTTGTAAAGGGTGAGATTGATCCCGCCATTATTACCGGTACGATCCGGTATGCGGGTTACAACCAGACCCTGTACAGCCACCCAGTTATGGAAGCTGGAAGAGTTGAGGCAGTGATGACCACACGCCTAGACCCATACACTGGTCAAGCTCGTCCGGATCTGCCACTCGTCAATGCGGTGGGTTACTTCAACGCAACAGCCCAGGGCCACTATGAAGTGGAAGGCTTAGCGCCTGGAGTTTATGACCTGTACGCTTCAGCGGCTGGTTATCCGAAGACGCTTGTTCAGTCAGGGTTCACTGTGCTGAAAGGTCAGTCTTTGCATTTCGATGGTTATCTACAGCCTGGTCCAGTGATTCACGGTAACGTGTTCACTAAGCACCAGTTCGGTGATGAGCCATGGCCGGAAACAGCATACATTAAGATTGAATTGT
>Ga0187780_10000510_pt1 | contig 29193 bp, 28 predicted proteins | sample 1015_Q2_SP10_20__FD_132429 | JGI IMG/M metagenome (GOLD analysis project Ga0187780, IMG submission 132429) | Tropical peat soil microbial communities from peatlands in Department of Meta, Colombia - 1015_Q2_SP10_20_MG | ecosystem: Environmental > Terrestrial > Soil > Wetlands > Peat | place... | reverse complement strand
TGCCGAGCCCAGCGACCCTCCGGGTCCCACCCGAACCACCCGCGCCCGGACGCGCCGTGCCGAGCCCAGCGACCCTCCGGGTCCCACCCGAACCACCCGCGCCCGGACGCGCCGTGCCGAGCCAAGCGACCCTCCGGGTCCCACCCGAACCCGCCAGCTTCGGAGGACCCGTGCCGGACCAGGCGCCTGTTCCTGTCACGCGGAAACCACTGCCTCCTATGCCAGAGCAAGTGAACGGATCAAAGAGCGAGACCGAGACTGGGACCGGGACGAGACCGGGGACTGGGACTGGGACTGGGACCGAGAACATCCTTGCAGCGCAAGACGTCAAGATCGATAACCTCAGTCAAGGGATTGCACAACTCGTCACCGCCGTTGAGCGGTTGAACGAGCTCCTCGAACCGTGGCTGCTCGGACCGCGTGGGCTTGTTGGACACACGCCCAACGACAAAGACGATCAGTCCGGCTAGATCTCCGAACGGCGGACCTGGCTCAGTCATTTGATGCCGACCTCGCGGATCGGCTTTCGCCCGATCTGCCGATCCGCCAGTCGGACCACTGATCGGAGAGCATCGACGCTTGGCCTGGCCTACGGCCCCGCTGACGCGGGGTTGAGGGGGCCGTGACCCCCTCAATCCCGTCGATGCGGAGGTGTCCGCGCCCTTGCTCGTCCTGCACTAGGCCGTGGCCGGAGTGCTCTCCTCGTGGTGGTGCTTCGGGAACTCCTGCTCCTCGGGAGTCCGCCGGTAGTGGAACCACCCGATCACCATCAGCACGGCCATGACCGCGGCGAGGATGAACGAGACAATGGCACCGACGAGCGCGATCTGCCCGAACTTCCAGAAGGCGTAGGCCTCGAGCAGCGGCCCACGAAGGGTCGTGCCCCGGAAGACGGTCTGCACCTCGGTGGCCAGGGTCGTGTTTGTCGGGTCGGCCAGGGGGGCGGCGGACACCTTGGCGTAGACGCCGCCGTAGGGCATCTCGCTCAGGTGCACGGCGATGAAGTGGTCGGCATAGGCCTGGGCCTGCGGCCCGGTGAGCAGCTGCTGGCCGGCGAACTGGTTGAGATAGGGCCCGACCCCACCACGCGGTCGAAGGCCCGCACCCGAAGACCGTTCAAGCGGGCGCGACCCCTTGCTCCGGAAGAATCGAGGACCCGCCCTCGCCGCGGTGCACGGCCAGCGCCGCCGCCACCGTCGTCCGCAGCCGGATGGGGTCGACGGGCTTGTGCAGATGCCCGAAGGCCTGGACCGCGGCCATCAGCATGTCGACATCGACCTCTGCATCAGGCCCGAAAACCAGTACCACCTGGGGCGCCGAGTGGGCGAACCGAGCGAGCACGCCAATGTCCAAGGCCGTGGCGACATCGACGACGACGACGCCGAACCCGGCGGCCTGCAGCTTCTCCAGCGCCGAGGGGGCGTCGGCGGCCTCGTCGACCTGGTGTCCGGCACTCCGCAGGATCGTGCCGAACGACGCCCGGATATTGGTATCACCGTCAACAACGAGGACATCGAGTCGAGCCGGACCTGCCGCCATGTTCCACCTCCCGCCTCGAGAATGGTCCTTTAGCCTCAGGGTGCGCGAGATCGAAGCGGGCGGGCAGGGTCCGATGCCCCTATCGCTTGTGACCGACGGCTAAAGCGACTTTCGGCCCTCCCGATTCGAGACGCCACCTCGCATCGTGGAGCCAGGACTCAACCAGGGGGTGGGAGCGATGGCCATCATCCGCACCGATCCGTTTCGGGAGTTCGACCGCCTAACCCAGCAACTGCTGGGTCTGAGCCATGGGCCTCGACCCCTGGCCATGCCCATGGACGCATATCGCAAGGAGGACACGTTTCTCATCCAGTTCGACCTGCCCGGCGTCGACGCCGACGCCATCGAGTTGACCGTTGAGGACACCGTCTTGACGGTGAAGGTGGATCGCCCTGCTCCCCCGGTGAATGCAGGGGTGGAGTGCCTCGTCTCTGAGCGCCCCTATGGCACCTTCTCTCGCCAGGTCTTTCTGGGCGACAACCTCGACTCCACGAAGATCGAGGCCCATTACGAGGCCGGGGTGCTCACCTTGTCGATCCCCCTTGCTGCCCACGCCAAACCCCGCCGAATCCCGGTCGTCCGCAAGGACGACAAGCAGCAGCTCGGTGCCGCCTCATCGGCCGAGTCGTAAGGAGGTATTCGCATGCAAGCTGCCGTCGGAGACAAGATCATCGTCAGGGGCCACCACGCCGGAGAACCCGATCGCGACGCCGTCATCCTGGCCGTCGAGGGTGAGAACGGAGCCCCTCCCTACCGGGTGCGGTGGAGCGATGACGGCCACGAGGGGATCTTCTTTCCAGGTTCGGATGCCGTGGTCGAACACTGCCCAGCCGAGGGGTCCTGACCGCCGTGACCGCCGCAGGGGACACCCCGATCTCGGAACTGGTCGAGGATGAGGTCGTGCACATCGAACCCGAGGCCAGCCTCAATGAGGTGGCCCGGGCGCTTGCCACGGCCAACATCGGCGCCGTCATCTTGGGCGACAAGTCTCAGGTGACAGGGATCGTCTCCGAACGCGACCTCGTTCAGGCTTTCGCACGCGACTGCGACCCGCGGCGCACGCGTGCCGTCGATGTGGCGCACACGAACCTGATCTGGTGTGACTCGGAGGCGACCGTTGCCGAAGTGGCCACAGAGATGATGGAGCGTTATGTGCGCCACGTGCTCGTCGAAGAGGACGGCAAGCTCATCGGCATCGTCTCGGCTCGCGATCTGCTCGGTGTGTATGCCAGCGACGAGGTCGAGGCAGAGTAGAGACCGAGAGAACGGCCGGGCTGAGCACATCGGGCAGCCGCCAGGGCCGAAGTACGCCTCGCACGTCGCCACCACCGGGTGACACTGCGACGACCCCTTCAGATTGTCCGAGCGCAGCGAAAGACATTCGAGCTCGGTGCACCAGACCGTGGTGTCCTCGCGGAGCGGGGACGCCGAGGCGCCCCCGCTGACCGCCATAGGGACCTCGCACGGGCCGGTGCCGTGTCGTCGACGAAGAACGAGATCTTGGGTGTCCGGCCTTGATGAGATCCCGGGGCGAAACTCGCCCCGCCCCAGGCTGTGAGACGTCCATCGTGCGCCCGCACGCGCCAGATGACAACACCTCTGGTCAGGAATCTGCGACTCGGCTACAACCGGAGGGCGGGTCACCACCCTCTGGTTGTCATCCCCCCCCGAGTCCTCGGCCGAGCTGGATCCCCACCGGGGCGTTGTCGGTGACACAGTGCCGCGGTGGCTCGGCCGTGGTCCTACAAGGACAAGACTCGGAATGCGAGCCTGACATCACCCAAAGTGGGGATTCGCGGTCCTCCGTAACACGCGCTCGACCCGGCTATTGACCTCCGAAGACAGCCGTCCGAATCTCGAGGAGCACGGCGTCGAGTTCGTCGATCACGTCCCGCAGGCGGTGAGCGACCTCCGGCGACGCCCGGTTCATCGCGGCCTCGAGGGCCAAACCGGCGGCGGAGAGCCGGGTCGTGATTCGCTCCTGGAGCAGGGCGCCGATTCGCTCCTCGTCGGCGAGGATCAGGCGCCTCCTGGTCTCCTGTTCTTCGTGCCGGTGCTCTGTGACCTCGCGGACGATGGCGACGATGCGCGGGCCATGGCCGAAGGTCACGGGGCTCAGGCTGATGTCAACGGCAACCTCCGACCCGTCGGCGCGTCGGGCCCACAGGTCGACTCCGACGCCCATGGGTCTGGCCTGTGGAACCGTGGCGAAGACCTCCCGATGCCGGCGGTGCAGCTCTCGACGGGCATCTGGAACCAGAGCGTCCACATTGAGACCAATGAGGCTGTCTCGGCCGCAGCCGAACATCACTTCGGCCGCACGGTTCGCCAGCTCGATTCGGCCCCGTTCGTCCACCACCAAGACGGCGTCGGGGGCCAGCTCGACAATCACCCAGGCGTCCCCTAGGGCCAGAGCAGGCGACGTCGGCCTTCGGCGCGCAGGGTCGGTTGCAGGACCTCCGACCGATTCTGCTACCTCCTCGCCGGACACAAGTATCCCCCTGGGACGACCGTTCTCTCGATCAGGATACGGCCCGAGATGGACCCCGCCATGGCCGCGCAGGTTCAGCCCCGCCCAAATGCAGCAGGCAATCAATCTAGCCGAGTTACTGGGAACAGAAGACGGAGTCGGGCAGTCGCCGTTTGGCCTCGTCGATGAGGGCCTCGGCAATGGGCAGGCCGGTGGTTGGTGCCAACTCCGACACCAGATCCTCGGGCGTCGGTGCCTCCTTCACGTCGAGGAGGTGCCACCTCGCCTCGGATCCTTCGCCCTCACGGAGCACCCAACGCGCCGTGTCGCCCACCAGCCCATGCAACAACGCCCAACGGAGATACACGGGAGCCACGACAAGGGGCTCCTCGGTCCAGCGGAGCGGAGTGACGGACACGCTGCTCATTCTCTTGCGAAGCGAGGTCGTCGGGGAGGGACCTTCGGCCCATTCGGCATCACCAACACATGAAATCTCCGTTTGTCTCCACAATGACGTCCCTGGTCAAACGGCAAGCTCGCCGATCCAACTGACCAGTGCCGACGCCGAGGGGTGCCGGTGCTCGGCGTCCAAACCCACGACCTCGGCGTTGGCGAGCTGTCTCGGGTCGTCGGTGAGCACCAGGGTCCTGGTCCGCGGTGCGTAGAGGGGCAGGACCATGGCCAGGTCGACTCCGCTCCCCAGCTCCAGGCGCGTGTCGAAAACCGCCAGGTCGGGTTGGGTGACGATGGCCAGGCCGAGCGCGGTGCCCACATCGCTCGCCCCCACGACGTGGCGCAGGCGGCTCCCACACAATGCCTTGAGCCGGATGAGCTCGGTCATCTCCCCCGCGGCGACGAGGCCCACCGTCTGGTCGAGTGTCGAACGCTGCCCGTTGGCGCCCCAGCCACGAATGGTTCGGTCGACGAGCAGCGAAACGGCGGTGCGACCCGGCGCGTCGAGCAAGCGGGCCGTGCGACGGATGATCTCCTCCGAGTGCTCCAGTGCGGCCTCCGCCCTCCACTGGACCTCTTCGGCATGCTGTCGCGCCAGCGCGGCACGCCGACGCAGGTCCTGAGACTGGGCCCAGGTGACCAGCGCCTGGGCCCGCAACAGGTCCCGTTCGTAGGGGCGAATGGGTGCGATCGCCATGGGTGCCTCGGTTCGGGGTTCGGCCCCCTTCCTCGCAGCCGTCTCCAAGGCCAACGTTCGTTGCCCTCTCGCGTGCCAACCAGGGCCAACCTTCGCCTTGCCACAATGACCTTTGGCCCTCATGCGCGACGGCGCGCATAGGGGAAGACGGGCCGTCGCCCACCACCGAGGAGCGACGCGCACGTCTTGTCTCCCAGAGGATGGTTCCGGCGGAGGCATCCGCCAACCTGCGCGCTGCTCGTGCGAGACGGGGGCCGGTCGGGGCCCCTTCGAACGAGTGGACAGGAAATAGATCCCTGCCCCGAAGAAGGCGACAGCTTGCTAGGAACCAGTCGCCCGGCGGCGGCGTGGGTTCCGGGGATGTCGCCTCGTGGCAGAGCGCTCCCATCCAGGCTGCGTGGCCGTGCTATCTGCCAGCTGAAGACGGACAGCGAGGACGTGCTCGTATCGGCGGCGCAAGTCTTCGAGGTCCAGTTCTTCGGCGATGTCCTTCTCCGCCGCCCGCATGATCATCTCGGCTTGACGAAGCAGCAGTTGCCGCTGCCCGTCCTCGACCGTGTGCTCGATGATATGGGCGATTGAATCCATCAACCGGATGACTACTGCAGGCATTCCGCGGGCTGCCTGGCGCACCTTGTCAAAGGCGCGGTTCACCATACGCGCATAGCTTGGGTCGAACTCAATCAGGCGTATCCGCCCCATTCGGTCGCGGTAGACGCCCTCGACAAGTGCGCGGCGTGAGATCTCGCACAACCCGGCTGACAGCCAGTCGATACAAGTGAGGGCAGTGAAGGTGTCATTGACAGCCGGGGACAGAGCGCGGATCGCGATCTCCACCAGCTGGTCGATAGCGAAGACTGGGTCTTGCGTGAGGGTCCGATGCGGGCCGGTCACGTGGGCACGTTCCAGTGCCTTGATGACCTGATGGGCTGCGTCGGGTGGCCACACCTTTGCCAATGGACGCCCAGCCACGACGAAGTGGCCGGGGCGGTGCGTGAGTCGGATAACGGCGTCCGCCTCTTCTGCAATCGAGACCAATTGGCTGTATCCGACAAACTGAAGGTATCCGCTCCTCGTCGCGCGCACGACCTGTCCACCCTCGTCAAGCAGGGCGATCAACTCCTCGAGCGATCGATCCACTCCCTGGGGCGCGGGAGTGGGCTGCTCGCCCACCATCAATGGAAACTCGGCATCGATCGCGCCCATTAGGTCGTCCGCGATCCCGGCGATGACCTCTGGCAGCTGGATCGACTTGGCGATGTGGTGGATGAAGTAGATGAGGACACCAAGATCGACCAGGAGAAGCGCCTCGGCCACTGTGATCGAGATGTCGGGTACGAAATTTCCGGACGGTCCGGCGATCGAAACGAGCACGAGCACCGAGTAGACGAAGGTGGCCACCCATACGCCGAGGGTCAGCTGGTTCCCCCGGTCGCGAACGAAGTTCCGCATCATGCGGGGTCCGAACTGCTGGGAAGCGAGGGTCAGAGCCAGGATCGTGATCGAGAAGACCACGCCGACAACCGTGATCACCGCGGCAGCGATGGCAATCAGGACCTGCCGCCCTCCGTCGGCACTGGTCCTGATCCAATGCGGTAGTTGGATGTGTTGGTGATAGACGTAGAGGTCGAGTGCCAGCGTGATGACGAACAACAGCACAGCCAATAGGACTAGGAGGGCGGGAACCAGCCAAAGGGTCGTCCGCAACGATTCACGTCGCCAGTCGGGAAGCCGACGACCTTCGTGGTGATGGCCCAGCTCTTCGAAAATGCGTCTCCCACTGAAAGCTGGTTTCACGCGGTCACCTAGAGTCGAGACTCGTTACCGATCAGACTTCCCGACCCGCTCTGGCTATGTTAGGTCCAGCCGAGTGAGCGCGACGTATGAAGGCGCACAGTGCTGACAATCGCTGTGTATGGGTGGACGCGACACCAGGACGCAATCGGCCACAGACGGTCAAGGCGAGGCTAGTACGCGCGAGTGCTCGGTCGGTCGTCCGACCCTGAATCGAAGCGCCGTCGCAGGCACCCATAGGGACCGAAAGCTACGTTGCCACCGCCAAGTTCCAGCCGACGGCTTTCCTGCAACTGGGACACTTCGGGAAGGGATCCCCCACGGCCAACGTGACCCGTTCCTTGTCGGCGCAGTCACTCCGGTAGATGCCTGCCATCGTGCAGGTGGCATCAGTCCTCATCGCGTCCGTGTCGTTCCTCGACATGGGGATCCCCCTCGTTCAGCATCATCACCAAGAGAGAGATCGGGGCAGGTGAATCACTTCATCCGATCCGGCCTGCCGTTGGAGCTCGCATGGCTGGAACACCGAAGGCGCCGTCCTCTCCTGGTATGGGCCAATGCAACACGCCGACCAGGCTTCCCGGCTCACCTGACGAGGATCGTACTCCGTTTCGACCTCTTCGTCACCAGGATTTGAACCTGGCTCGCTGGAACCTTGTCCGCCATGAACCAAGGGCCAAGTGGGCCAGGGCGGGAGGGATCACTCGCCGTCGGCCTGTCTAGATCCCGGGCTGGCCGGCCTGGTGGCCATGGGGTTTGGTGGCTACGCGGTGTGGCACGGTGCGACGCTGCCGAAGGATGACGACAGCGACCCCGAGGCCCGACGTCCGGCGCGGCCCCTCTGTGCCGTCCGCGCGTCGTGGCCCCTCTCTCCCCGGTCACAAGGGTGGGCCGTAGAGGACTCGAACCTCTGACCCCTTGCGCGTCATGCAAGTGCGCTACCAACTGCGCCAACGGCCCCGAAGGCACCACACTACCCGCCATGGCACCATGGGGCGTCCGAACGGAGTGACCAAGGGGGACCCCATGGACTCGCCGACCAGACCCGCTGCGTCCCCCGAGGCGAGCGCGTCGGACGCCCGGACGCTGTCCGACGACGCCATCGCAGCCGTGGTCGCCGAGGTCCGGCAGGAGGGATGGGCCGTAGTGGAGAGCGCCATCGACCTCGATCTGGTGGACGCCATCGACGACGACCTGCTGCGTCTGGAACGGGAGCTGGGCATCGTGCCGGCCGACAACCTCTTCGAGGGCCTGCACACCACCCGCATCTACAACCTGCTGGTCCACGGCCCGCTCTACGAGCGCATCCCCGTGCACCCCAACGTGCTGCCCATCGTGGAGCAGGTGCTCGACCCCGGGTTGCTCGTGTCGTCGCTGTCGTCGATCGCCCTCGGGCCCGACGAGTCCGCACAGCCGATCCACTCCGACGACCAGCTCGTCCCCATCCCCAAGCCACACCCGCCGATCATCTGCAACACGATGTGGGCCATCACCGACTTCACCGAGGCCAACGGTGCCACCCGCCTGTGCCCAGGCACGCACCTGGCCGATCACTCCCCCAACCCCCTCGAGCACTACGACTCCGTCCCCGCCGAGATGGCCAAGGGATCCGTCCTCGTGTGGGTCGGCAGCCTGTGGCACGGGGGCGGGGCGAACGCGACGACGACCCGACGGGTCGGGATCGCCATGAACTATTGCGCCGGGTTCATCCGCCAGCAGGAGAACCAGCAGCTGGGGATCCCCCGCGAGGTCGTCCGGCGGTTCCCGAGGCGTCTCCAGGAGCTGTGCGGCTACTCGATCTACAACGGGCTCATGGGCCACATCGACAAGCAGCACCCGGGCAAGCTCCTCCTCGGCGGCGACGAGAAGGCCGACCTCGTGTGGGACTACGCCAGGGTGGACGGATCCTCGTCCTGATTCCGGCGGACGCCCTCCGACGTCGGCGGCGGCTACGACGCAGGTGCGGCCTTGGCGTTCCGTGACGACTGCAGGTACTCGACGACAGGCCGCGCCATGGCTGCCGCGAAACGGTACGCCCCGGAGCTGTAGGTGGGACAACCGAGCGTCGTCCCGACGCCTTGGCAGAAGTGGACACCGTCGGGGGCGCGCACGGTGTTGCTCGGCACGCCGTCCACCGTCGGGCCGAGGCACGGCTCGGTGGCCATGCATGGCAGGGTCCACGTGAACGACCCGCCGTCGCCCTCGACGGCGCGCCCCGCGTCGACGTAGGTGACCCAGCTCGGGTCCTTCGCCGCCAGAGCCTGAAAGGCCCGGTTGAGGTCGTCCCAGTGTGGGTCGTCGGCGACCGATTGCCCACGGGTGATCGGCGTGCCCTCCAGGAACACGTGGGACCCTGCGGCCGCGAACGCGGCGATGGCGCTGGCCACGTCACCGCAGTACTTGGTCACCGCCGACGCCGACTCCGGCGGGCACCCCTGCATGCACGCCGCGAAGGTGGTCCCGACGAACTCCAACACCGCCGCCCGTGGCGCGCTGGCCGCCACCTTCCGCATCGTGGAAAGCCAGTCGCACGCGGCCGTTCCGCCGTAGACGTAGTTGGCGACGGTGGCACCACCGGCCATGACCAGCCGATCGAAATCGGGCGCAGCTTGCGAAGAGAGAGAGTCGCCGAAGAGGACGACGCTCGCCACACCGTGGGACGGAGCGGTGGCGGGGGCCGGGGCGGCCCCGGGTGCCGATTTCGCGTGGGGATGCCCGCACCCGGCGAGGGCCACGGCGCCGAGCGCGACGACGGCGACGAAGACGGTCCTCGTCCGCATCGCAGCCACTCGTCCCCCCGACGTCGCCGGCGTCGACCCACACGACGTAGGCGGCGGGCGAACGCGGCGAGTCTTGTGGGCGACGGCGACCGGGGAAAGGGACCTTGGTCCCTGGCATGGCCGCCTCGGCCAATCGTTGCCCTAGAAGGTCTCGGCGAAGCTGTTCTCCCCCGCGCCGCGCAGCACGTTCTTGAGGAGCTTGCCCGACGGGTTGCGGGGCAGGGGCTCGGCCGAGAACTCGACGTAGGCCGGCACCTTGAAATCCGCCAGCGTCTCGGCCACCCAGCGCTGGAGCTCGGGTGCACCGACCGAGCTGCCCGGCTCCAGGACGACCACGGCCTTCACCTCCTCGCCCAGCGTGGGATGGGGGACGCCGATCACGGCGGCTTCGAGGACGGCGGGATGCTCGACGAGACGGTTCTCGATCTCCACGCAGTACACGTTCTCCCCGCCTCGGATGATCATGTCCTTGGCCCGGTCGGTGATGGTGAGGAATCCCTCCTCGTCGAGATGGCCGACGTCCCCCGTGCGCAGCCAGCCGTCCACGAGGATCTCGGCCGTCTCCACCGGCTTGTTCCAATAGCCCGGCATGACGATCGGGCCCTTGACCCAGACCTCGCCGGTCTCGCCGGCGCCGAGGGCCGACCCGTCCTGCCCCGTGATCCGCAGCTCCACGGTGGGCACGGCGCGCCCGACGGACTCGGGGCGCTCCAGGTAGTCGGTGCCGGCGTTCACGGTGGCCACGGACGAGCTCTCGGTGAGCCCGTAGGCGTTGCCGAGCGAGCGCACCTTGGGGAACGCCTCCTGCACCTTGCGCTGCAGCTCGGGCGCGGCCGCCGAGCCGCCGTAGACCACCGAGGACACCGACGACACGTCGTAGCGGTCGCGCCCGGGGTGGTCCACGACCCGCCACACCATGGTCGGCACCGCGCTCCAGACGTTGACCCGCTCGCGTTCGATCAGCGCCAGGGCCTTGTCGGGCTCGAAGCGGCCGTCGAGCATGACCAGACGGATGCCCATCGCCAATGCCACCACCATGCCCGAGTGGCATCCCGACACGTGGAAGAGGGGCGCGGTGAGGAGGCTGGCCAGCTGGCCGTCGGTGTTGGCGGCGGGACTGGCCAAAGGATCGGCCATGGCACCGGCCAGCGCCACGTAGATGGTGTTCTGGAGGTTGGCGATCATGGAACGGTGTGTGGAGACCGCCCCCTTGGGCCGCCCCGTGGTGCCGCTCGTGTAGAAGATGACGGCGGGGTCGTCCTCGTCGATGGCGCGCTCGAGCGGATCGTGCCCGCCGGGGACGTCCTCCAGCAGCGAGTCGAAGGGGAGGAGCTCGACGCCCGCCGCCGCCGCCCGGGCGGCGAGGGCCGGGCCGACGGGGTCGGTGCAGAACACCGTGCGCAGGCCGGGACACTCGCCGGCACGGTCGAGGACCCGCTCGAGTCGCGGCCCGTCGGCCACCAGCGCCACCGCGCCCGAGTCGGCCAGGCCGTAGAGGATCTCGTCGGTCTTCCACCACCCGTTGAGCCCGACGAGCACGGCGGCGGCGTCGACGGTCCCCCAGAAGGCCAGGCACCACTCCGGGGTGTTGGCGGAGAGGACCGCCACCCGGTCACCGGGGCCCACGCCGTGACGGCGCGCCAGGGCCCGCGACACGGTGTCGGCCTGCTCGACGAATGTCCCGAATCCCATCCTCCGGTCCCCGTAGACGAGGAAGGTATCGGCGTCGTCGCGGGCCAGTGCGGCACGCGACACCTCACGCAGGGACCGCATGCGCACCTTGTAGACCTGGGTCGGGATCCCCCGCACGGGCTCGACGACGACCTCGAAGGCGCCCCCCGGGCCCGTGAGCATCTGCTTGACGTCGGCGCTCGTCGGCATCGGCCTCCCTCGGTGCCCGGCGCGCCACGTGCGCGGCCGCCCGGGGCGCGACTGTAGCCACGGGCGCCCGAGGGCCGTGCTAGCAAGGTCCAGGTGCGCACGCCCGCCGAGACCCGCGCCGGAGCGATCCGCCTCGCCGGTGGGCGCACCCTGGCGTACACGGAGCTCGGGGACCTCGACGGCGCCCCCGTGCTCTACTGCCACGGCGGGCTCAGCTCCAGCGGCGACATCGGCTTCGCCCATGGCGCGTTCGCACAGCGTGGTCTGCGGGTCATCGCCCCCGACCGCCCGGGCACCGGGGACTCCACCAGGCACATGCCCCGGCGGGTGGCCGACTGGGCGGCCGACGCGGCCGGGCTGTGCGACGTGTTGGGAGTCGGCGAATTCGCCGCGCTGGGATGGTCGGCCGGCGGCCCCTACGCCCTGGCCTGTGGCGCGGGGCTCGGCCCACGGGTGCGGCTCGTGGCGACCGTCGGCGGCATGGCCCCGCTCGGCGGCGACGTCCGCGCCGCGCAACTGGGCCTGGCCGCCGACCGCCTCCTGTTCCCGATGGCCCGCCGGGCGTCGGCGGCCGCCCGCGCCGTGGTCTGGGCCTCCACGCACGCCCCCGTACGAGTCCTGCACCGCCAACTCGTCAAGCACCTGCCACCCGCCGACGAGGCGGTGGTGGCGGCGATGACGCCGACGGAGGCCACCGCCGACCTCACCCACGCGGTGCGCCGAGGCTGTGGCGGTGTGGTCGACGACTACGTCGTCCTCGGGGCCGAGTGGGGGTTCGCTCTCGAGGACGTCACCTGTCCGGTGGCGGTCCTCCAGGGCGCGCAGGACACGCTGCTCCCCATGGCGCACGCCCGTGCCCTCGCGGGCGGGCTCCCCACCGGCGAGCTCGTCGTGGTGCCCGAGGCCGGGCACTTCCTCCTCCACACGGCCACCGGGACCGTCCTCGACCGGCTCGCCGGCTGACGGCCGCGCCAGACGCCCGCCGTCGCCGCAAGGGCACGATCAGAGGCGGCGGGCGGAATCGAACCGCCGTACGGGGCTTTGCAGGCCCCTGCCTAAACCACTCGGCCACGCCGCCGGGGCGTGGGTCGAGCCTAGTGGCTCGACCTCGGGCATCCCGCTGCGGTGGGCGTCCGTCGGCATGTCGGCCAGATGATTGAATCGCGCCATGCGAATCGCCCTGATCGCCACGCCGTGGACGCCCATCCCCCCGCCGCTCTACGGCGGCATCGAGCAGGTCATCGACCAGACGGCACGGGGGCTCGTGGCCGCCGGCCACGACGTCACCCTGTTCGCCACTGGCGACTCCACCTGCCCCGTCCCCACCAAGTGGGCGCTCGAGCACGCCGAGGGCATGCGCATCGGCATGGCCGTGCCCGAGATGCGCCACGTCGTCCACGCCTACGACGCCGTCGCCGACCACGACATCGTCCACGACCACACCGTGATTGGCCCGTTCTACGCCGAGCGGTTCCCCGACCTCCCCGTGGTCACCACCATCCACGGCCCCTTCAACGAGGAGCTCACCGACCTGTACCGGCGCCTCGCCCCTCGGGTGCCGATCATCGCCGTGTCCCACGCCCAGGAGCGCAGTGCCCCCGACGTCCCCATCGCCAGGGTGATCCACCACGGCATCGACGCCGGCGCGTTCCCCGTCGGCGACGGGGCCGGCGACGCGGAGGGGCCCTACGTCCTGTTCCTCGGGCGCATGGCCGCCGACAAGGGCGCGCACCGTGCGATCCAGGTGGCGCGCAAAGCCGGCTACCGGATCCTCATGGCGGCCAAGATGCGTGAGGCCTGGGAGCGCGCCTTCTACGAGGAGCAGGTCGAGCCCCTGCTGGGCGAGGACGCCGTGTACCTCGGCGAGGTCCCCCACGAGCGCAAGGTCGAGCTGCTGGCGGGGGCCACCGCGCTGCTCTTCCCCATCCGCTGGAACGAGCCCTTCGGGCTGGTGATGCTGGAGGCCATGGCCTGCGGCACGCCGGTGCTCGCCTTCCCCGAGGGGGCGGCACCGGAGGTGGTCGACGAAGGGCGCACCGGCTTCCTCTGTGCGGACGAGGCGGCGATGGTCGAGGCCCTCGGGCGGATCCACGAGATCGACCGGGCCGACTGCCGTGCCGCGGTCGAGGGCTACTTCTCCACCGAGCGGATGGTCGCCGAGCACGTCGAGCTCTACGAGGAGATCGTCCACCATTAGAAAAGGTGCGGCGTTGGCCATCGACGACGACCGTTCGCCGGCGCCCGCGTCGACCTCTTCCACGGCTTCCTCGGCAGGTGCTGTGGGTCCCCACCTGGGTCCTCACCCCGGGGCCGCCCCTGACCTCCTGCGGCCCGCGGCCCGAAGGCGCTGTGGCACCACCCCCGCACCCCGCTGCGCGGGCGCCGGCGGGCGAGCCTGTCAGTCGCGGTTGCGGGTGAAGAAGTGGACCACGCGGACGATCACCGCGACGACCACCACCAGCACGAAGATCTTGAAGGCGAAGAGGGCTACGCCCACGACCGCCCGGAAGACCCACAGGGCGATCAGGATCGCCCCGATCACGGCGCCGCTGATGAGCACCGTGTCGACCACACTGAGCTTGGAGCGCTTCGGTTCGACGGCCACGACCCAAATGTTACGCCCGCCTCAGGGGCGGAGGGGGTCGACCAGCACGCCGGGGTCGCAGATCCGTGCCGGGTCCAGCGCCAGCGACGCCGGCGGCGTGAGGCGCGGCGCCGGCAGCGCCAGCGCGTCGAGGGGCGGCGGCGAGTCCGTGTAGCCCCATCCCCACCACGATCGCCGCCGCGCCATGGGGCGTATCGTCGCCGCGATCGGCCGCGCCGTCGAGTGGTACCGTCGCCCATGTCGTTCCGTGCCAAGCGCCAGGAGCTCGTCGCCCGCGGTGACCTTCGCGGCGACGACTTCTGCCGGGCGCTGGCCGCGGCGGCCGACGAGTGGCTCATCGGGCTCCTCCAGCAAGCCACGGGCGGCGACACGGCGCGCCTGGCCCTGATGGCGGTCGGCGGCTACGGGCGCGGCGAGCTCTGCCCCTACAGCGACCTCGACGTGGTGCTGGTGCACGAACGGCGCGACGTGGGGGCCGTGGCCGACGCCGTCTGGTACCCCGTGTGGGACGAGGGCATCCGGCTCGACCATTCGGTGCGCCGGCCCGGCGAGGTGCTGGCCGTGGCCGCCGAGGACCTGCGCGCCCAGCTCGGGCTCCTCGACGGGCGGCTCATCGCCGGGGAGGCGGCGCTGGTCGATCCCCTGCTGACCAAGGCCGCCGACCAGTGGCGCGCCGGCGCGGCCCGGTGGCTGCCCGTCCTCGCCGCGCAGGTGGAGCAGCGCCACCGGGCCCACGGGGACGTCGCCTTCCTCCTCGAGCCCGACCTCAAGGAGGCCCACGGCGGCCTGCGGGACGTGCACGCGGTCATCGCCGCGGCGCGGGCCGTCGCCGCCCTGGAGGACCAGGTCGATCTCGGTCTCCTCGACGCTCCACGCGCCGTGCTCACGGCGGCACGCGTCGAGCTGCACCGTGCCACCGACCGCGCCACCGACCGCCTCCTGCTCCAGGAGCAGGACCAGGTGGCGGCGGCGCTGGGCCTCGCCGACGCCGACGCGCTCATGGCGGGCATCGCCGAGGCCGGGCGCACCATCGCCTGGGTGACCGACGACGTGTGGCGCCGCCGGGCCCAGTGGGCGCCGGGCGGGCGCCGGCGGCGCTTGCGGTCACGGCGCCCGGGGGCGACGCGACCCGAGCACACCGAGCGCCGCACCCGCCGCGTGGAGCCCGGGATCGCCCTCGCCCTGGGCGACGACGCGTCGGGGGGGCACGATCGCGAGGGGGCCGAGGTCGTCCTCGACGTGGGCGCCCGTCCCGGCGGTGAGCCGTCGCTGGCGCTGCGGGTGGCGGCGGTCGCCTCGGAGCACTCGCTCCCCATCGCCCGCGCCACGCTCGACACGCTGGCCGCGCAGACGCCGGCGCCCCCCGACCCGTGGCCCGACGAGCTGCGTGACGCGCTGGTCCGGGTGCTGCAGTCGGGCCAACCCGCCATCGCCGCCATGGAGGCGCTCGACCAACGGGGCCTGCTCGTGCGCACCCTGCCGGAATGGCAGGCGGTCCGCAACCGCCCGCAGCGCAACGCGTACCACCGCTACACGGTGGACCGCCACCTGCTGGAGGCCGCGGCGCGCGCCGCTCCGCTGGCCCTGCGCGTGGAGCGGCCCGACCTGCTCCTGGTGGGGACGCTCCTGCACGACATCGGCAAGGGCTATCCCGGGGACCACACCGAGGTGGGCATCGAGCTGGTCGACACCATCGGCCGGCGGATGGGCTACGCGCCCGAGGACGTCGAGACGCTGGTGTCGCTCGTGCGCAACCACCTCCTGCTCGCCGACGCCGCCACCCGCCGCGACCTCGACGACCCGGCGACGGTTCGCGCCGTTGTCGACGCCGTGGGCGACCGGTGCCGGCTCGAGCTGCTGGCCGCCCTTACCGAGGCCGACTCCCTGGCCACCGGGCCTGCGGCATGGGGACCGTGGAAGGCTGGGCTCGTGGCCGACCTGGTGCGCCGGGCCGAGTCGGTCCTCGCCGACGGCGCCGAGCCTCAGCCGGCCGCGCCGGGCGCCGTCACCGAACGCCACCGCCACCTGATGGCCCAGGTGGAGCGCCTCGGCCGTTCGATCGTGGTGGCCGATCCCCCGACGGTCACCGTGGTGGCCCGCGACCGGCCGGGCCTGCTGGCCGCGGTCACCGGCGTGCTCGCCCTGCGGGGCCTCGACGTGCGCTCCGCCAACGTCGCCGGCGAGGACGACTTCGCGGTGGAGACCTTCGTCGTGGAGCCGGCGCGCGGGCGCTGGCCCGACTGGGACCTGGTGGCGGACGAGGTGGACGCGGCCCTGCGCGGCAGCCTCCCGCTGGCCGAGCGCCTGGCCCAACAGGAGCGCGTCTACGCGGGTGGCCGGCGGCCGGCCTCGCCCCGCCCGCCCGAGACGAGGGTCGTCGTGGACAACGGCGCCTCCGCGGCGTCGACGGTCCTCGACGTTCGGGCCGTGGACCGCGTCGGCTTGCTGCATCGCATCACGACGGTCCTCTTCGACCACGACCTCGACGTGGTCGCCGCGCGCGTCAGCACGCTCGGGGACGAGGTGGTCGACGCCTTCTACGTGCGCGACAAGGCCACGGGCGGCAAGGTCGTCGACGCCGAACGGCTCCGGCGCGTCGAACGGTCGGTGCACGACACCCTGACGGCGACGTCACCCTGAGGCGTGCGGCCCGGCCCGCGCCGGGGAGAACCGACGGGCGCCCTGGTAGGATCGCCGGCGGGAAGCCGCCGTCTCATGTTCAGGGCCAAGCGCAGCCGCCATGCGGCGCCCCGTCACCGGGGGACGACCGCGCTGATCGTGGCCGGTGCACTCGTCCTCGTGGGGGCGTCGGGTGCGCTCGTGGCCGCCACCGTCTCTTCGCGCGCACCGGCATCGGCCGGGACCGTGCCCGGCGGCGCCCGGGCAGTCCTCGACCTGGTGGCGAGCGATCCCGTCGACGGCGCCACCGCCGTGGCCCCCGACGCGGCGCTGACCCTGACCTTCAGCGCGCCGCTGGCCCCGACGAGCCCCACGCCGTCGATCGTGCCGGCGGTGACGGGAAGCTGGGTACGGGTCACCTCGAACACAATCGCCTTCCGCCCCGCCGCCTCGCTCCCGCCCGGTGCCGCCCTGTCGGTGTCGGTGCCCGGCGGCACCGGCGGCATGGTGTCCACCGAGCACACGCACCTGGCGGCCACCGTCACCGAGCAGTACACGGTGGCGCCCATGTCGACCCTGCGGGTCCAGGAGCTGTTGGCGCAGCTCGGGTACCTGCCCCTCAGCTTCACCCCCGACGACCCGACCCCGGTCCCCGCCGCGGTCATGGCCCTCGACCAGACCGGGTCGTTCACCTGGCGCTGGAGCACCCTGCCGGCCGCGCTCACCAGCCTGTGGGCCCCGGGCGTGCCCGACGAGGTGACCGAGGGCGCGGTGATGGCCTTCCAGGACCAGGAGCACCTGCCCGTCGACGGCGTGGCCGGGCCCCAGGTGTGGAGCGCGCTGCTCGCCGCCTCGGCCGCGGGCCAGGCCGACGCCGACGGCCACTACGACTGGGTCGACGTGAGCACCGCGCTGCCCGAGAAGGTCACGGTGTGGCGCGACGGCAGCCCGATCTACACGACGGCGGCCAACACCGGGATCGAGGCCGCGCCGACGGAGAAGGGCACCTGGCCCGTCTACGCGCGCTACACCTCGACGACCATGTCGGGCACCAACCCCGACGGGAGCCACTACAGCGACCCGGGCGTGCCCTGGGTCAGCTACTTCCACGGGGGCGACGCGCTGCACGGCTTCATCCGGCCCGGCTACGGCTATCCCCAGAGCCTGGGCTGCGTCGAGATGCCGCCCGCGAACGCGGCGGCCGTCTACCCGCTCACACCGCTGGGCACCCTCGTCACCGTCGAATAGCGCCACCGCGCGCCGCGCGCGGGCTCAACCCGGCGGTGCCGAGGGAAAGCGCGGCTCGCGCCGCTCGCGCACCGCGGCGAGTCCCTCGCGGGCGTCGGGGCCGAGGAAGCCCAACATCTCCAAGGCGAGCGACTCGCCGAACTCGGGCATGGCCCGGTGCAGCCACTGGTTCATGACCCGCTTGGTCCACTGCAGCGCGGTGGCGCTGCCGGCCGCCAGGCGCGCGGCGACGGCCAGCGCCTCGGGCACCACCTCGTCGTCGGGGACGCAGCGGGTCACCAGCCCGATGCGCTCGGCCTCGGGACCGTCCACGAAGTCCGCCGTCAGCAGGTAGTACTTCGCCTTCGCCATGCCGCACAGCAGGGGCCACAGGAGCGCGGCGTGGTCGCCCGCCGCCACGCCCAGACGCGCATGGCCGTCGGAGAGGCGGGCGGAGCGGCCCATGATGCTCACGTCCGCCAGCAGCGCCACCGCCAGGCCCGCCCCCACCGCCACCCCGTTGACGGCGGAGACCACGGGCTTGCGGGCCGCCAGCATGTGCTCGACGATCGCCCCGGCGTCGTGCCACTGTTCGAGCACGGCGTCGTAGTCGTCGGTCATGGCCGCGATCATCTCGAGGTCGCCTCCGGCGCTGAAGGCCCGCCCCGCCCCCGTGACCACCGACACCCGGGCGTCGTCGTCGGCGTCGACGACGGCCCAGATCTCCGACATCTCCCGGTGCATCCGCACGTTGGCGGCGTTGAGGACGTCAGGGCGGTCCAGCGTCACGACCACGACCCCGTCGGGCCGACGGTCCACGCTCAGGTGCTCGAAGTCCCCGTACTCGGCGAATCGCATGGGCGCCACCCTAGACAGGCCCACCCGCGGCGGCCCCGCCTGCCCGGTCGGGCGGGTGATCGCGGCCGGTAGCGTGGGCCGCTCATGGAGACGCCGGCCGTCGTCACCGAGCAGATCGCGCGCCGCTTCGGCGACGCCTGGGCCGTCGACGGCGTCGACCTCGAGATCGCGCCCGGTGAGATCTACGGGTTCCTCGGCCCCAACGGGGCCGGCAAGTCGACGCTGGTGCGGATGCTGTGCACGCTCATCCAGCCCACCAGGGGCCGGGGGTTCGTGGCCGGCTTCGACGTGGCCGCCCACCCCGAGCAGGTGCGCCTTCGCATCGGGGTCGCCCTGCAGGACGCGGCCCTCGACGACCGCCAGACCGGCCGGGAGCTGCTCGACCTCCAGGCCCGTCTGTACGGGCTCGACCGCGACGGCCGGCTGGCCCGCCTGGCGCAGGTCCTCGAGCTCGTCGACATCGGCGACGCCATCGACCGCCGCATCGGCACGTACTCGGGCGGCATGAAGCGCCGCCTCGACCTGGCGGCGGCCCTCATCCACGACCCGGACATCCTCTTCCTGGACGAGCCCACCACCGGTCTCGACCCCGTGAGCCGGGCCACCGTGTGGGACGAGGTGCGCAACCTCAACCGACAGCTCAACACCACCATCTTCCTCACCACCCAGTACCTGGAGGAGGCCGACGAGCTCGCCGGGCGCGTCGGCATCATCGCCCGGGGGCGGCTGGTGGCGGAGGGGACCCCCGAGGAGCTCAAGCGCTCCGTGGGCGAGGACGTGATCGTGGCCCGCGTGGCCTCGGTCGACGAGGGCCTCGAGTCGGCCGTCCGGCGCGTCGAGGGCGTCGACGAGGTGGTGGCCGGGCGCGGCGAGCTCGTCATCCACGCGGGCGACGGCGCCGCGGCGATGAGCCCGGTGGCGCTCGCCCTGCACGAGCACGGGGCCAGCGTCACCAGCCTGACGCTGCGCACCCCCACGCTCGACGACGTCTTCCTGCAGTACACAGGCGCCCACCTCCGGGACGAGGGCGCCGGTGCCGGCGACAGCGAGGGGGCCGCGCCATGACGACCACGGTGACGACGACCGACGGAATCGTCCGCGTCCAGGCCCAGCCGGCGGGACTGGCCACCGACCTCCTCTCGGTGGCGCGACGCGCCCTTCGCCAGATCCCCCGGGACCCCGAGTCGGTGATCCCGGCCATCTTGGTGCCGGCGATCTTCTACGTGATGAACGTGGGGGCGCTCTCCAGCGTCACCCACACCGCCACCGGCATCGTCTTCAAGGCGTTCGCCCTGCCGGTGTCGGTGGTCTTCGCCGTGACCGGCGTGTCGCGGGCCTCGTCGCTGGTGCTCGACATCCAGAACGGCTACTTCGACCGCCTGACCATCACCCCGATCCGCCGTCTCCCCCTGCTGCTCGGCCTCATGATGGCGGACCTGGCCCTGGTCATGGCCCTGGCGGTGCCGGTGGTCCTGCTCGGCCTGGCCATCGGCGTGCGCTTCGCCACGGGCGTGCCCGGGATGGTCCTCTTCGTCGTGGTCTCCGGGCTGTGGGGCCTGGTGTTCACCGGCCTTCCCTATGCCATCGCCCTCAAGACCGGGAACCCCGCCGCCGTGAACTCGAGCTTCATCCTCTTCTTCCCCTTCGTGTTCCTCACCTCGGCGTTCGCCCCGCTGCCCGCCCTCGCCGGCTGGATGCAGGCGATCGCCCGCTACAACCCGATGACGTACGTGCTCGCCGGGCTGCGCTCGCTCATCGGCGCGCAGGCGGTGCCGCACCAGCTGGGCGCCTGGCACTGGCGTGCCCTGGGCGCGGCCGTCCTGGCCATCGCCGTCTTCGGGTGCGTGTCGCTGACGCTGGCGCTCCTGGCCCTGCGGGGCCGGGTGCGGCGCCGCTAGGGCCTCAGATGCGCTCGGGGACCATGTCGATGGCGCCGCACGGGCACTCCGCCGCGCACAGCCCGCAGCCCTTGCAGTAGTCGTAGTCGAACTCGTAACGCAGGCCCTGGCCGAGCTTGTGCACGGCGTTGTCCGGGCACACGCCGAAGCAGTTGTCGCACTCGAAGCAGTTCCCGCACGACAGGCACCGGCGGGCCTCGTAGAGCGCGGTGGACGCGTCGAAGCCCTGGACCACCTCGTCGAACGTCGACGTGCGCCGGACCAGGTCGAGGCGGGGCCGCAGGGACTTGGGGGCGTCCGAGTAGTACCAGAGGTTGAGCCGTCCGGGCTCCGCCAGGGCGTGGCGGGCGACGTCGGGCGCGGGCTCGCCGCGCAGGTAGCGATCGATGGCCCGGGCCGCCGCCTTGCCGTGCCCCACAGCGGTGGTGATGGTGCGCTCGCCGCGCACCGCGTCGCCGCCGGCGAACACCCCGGGGTGCCCCGTGGCCATCCCCGGCCCCACGTCGATGACCCCGTGGTCCACGCCCACGTCCTCGAGCCCGGCCAGGAGCGACAGGTCGCACTCCTGGCCCATGGCCAGGATCAGGTCGTCCGCCTCCAGCTCCTCGAGCTCGCCGGTCGGCTGCGGGTCGCCGTGCTCGTCGAGGACCATGCGCTCGATCTGCAGGCGGCCGGGCTCGGCATGCGCCACGGTGGAGAGCCAGCGCATGGCCACACCCTCGGCCAGGGCTTCCTCGACCTCGTCCTCGTGCGCGGGCATGCGCCCGCGCGTGCGCCGGTAGACGACGACGGGCTCGGCGACGCCGAGCCGGCGCGCCGTGCGGGCGACGTCCATGGCCGTGTCCCCGCCGCCGACCACCGCCACCCGGCGGCCGAGGACGGGCGGTGCCTGCCCCTCCATGGAGCGCAGCAGCGTCACGGCGTCGAGCACGTGCGCGCTGTCCCCCGCGGGGATGTACGCGTTGTGGCCGATCTGCGCGCCCACCCCCAGGAAGACGGCGTCGAACCCCTGGTCGAGCGCGCCGGCCACGTCGTCGACCGGGCGCCCGAGATCCAGGGCCACACCCATGGCCAGGATCCGGTCGATCTCGGCCCCCACCACGTCGCGCGCCAGCCGGTAGCGGGGGATGCCGTAGCGGAGCATGCCCCCGGGCAGGGCCGCCGACTCGCGGACGGTGACCTCGTGGCCCAGCCGGCGCAGGTGGTAGGCGGCGCTCAGGCCGGCGGGCCCCGACCCCACCACCAGGACGTGGCGCCCTGAGTGGGGCCGGATCGGCTCGGTCGGGAAGGCCCACCCCTTGGCGAGGGCCAGGTCGCCGAGGAAGCGCTCGACGGCGTTGATACCCACCGCCTCGTCCAGCTGGCCGCGGTTGCACGCCGTCTCGCAGGGGTGGAAGCACGCCCGGCCCATGATGGCCGGCAGGGGGTTCTCCTCCACCAGGAACCGCCACGCCCCCTCGTAGTCCCCCTCCTCGGCACGGTACAACCAGCCCTGGATGTTCTCGCCCGCGGGACAGGCGTCGTTGCACGGTGGGATGCGGTCGACGTAGACGGGGCGCTCGACGCGCCAGGACCCCGTCTTGTTGGCCAGGCTCGAGCCCGGGAAGAGGGTGACCGCATAGGGCCCGCCCGTCACGCGTCCTCCTCGCCGTCGGCCAGGAGCCCGAAGCGCTCGATGTTGCGATCGGCGCGTGTCTGGATCCGCGCCACGATGTCGGGACGCGCCACCTCGCCCGACTCGTCGAAGAGGTGGCGGAAGCGGTGCTGGATCCGCAGGTACTCCTCGACCGGGACGCGGCGGCGGATCTTGGAGGCGAACACGACGTCCCCGTGCTCCCCCTCGAAGACCGGGAACAGCCCCGTCTCCTTGGCCAGCCGGGCAACCGTGATGGTCGCATCCGATCGGGTCCCCCACCCGAGCGGGCACGGCACCAGCACGTGCAGGTAGCGGGCCCCGCGCACGGCCATGGCGCTGGCCACCTTGGCCTCCAGGTCGTGGAGGTCGGCCACGGTGGCGGTGGCCACGTAGGGGATCTCGTGGGCGAGGGCCAGCAGGGGCACGTTCTTGCCCTGGCCGAAGGGGTTCCCGGGCTCCTTGCCCACCGCCTCGGTGGTGGCCGTGCGTGCCGCGGGCGGGGTGGCGCTCGAGCGCTGGACCCCCGTGTTCATGTAGCCCTCGTTGTCGTAGCAGACGGCCAGCACGTCGTCGTTGCGCTCGAACATCCCCGACAGCGCGCCGAAGCCGATGTCGACGGTGCCGCCGTCGCCGGCCTGGGCCACGACGCGCACGTCCCGTCGGCCCTTGACGGCCAGCGCGGCCGCGACACCGGTGGCGACGGAGGGGGCGTTGGCGAAGAGCGAGTGCAGCCACGGCAGCTGCCAGGACGTCTCGGGGAAGGGCGACGAGAAGACCTCCAGGCACCCGGTGGCGTTCACCGCCACCAGCCGGCCCTCGGTGGCGCGCATGGCGGCGTCGAGCACATAGCGCGCACCGAGCGCCTCGCCACACCCCTGGCAGGCGCGGTGACCGGAGGTGATGGCGTTGAACCGGTCCGCATGGGACTGCACGGTGCGGTCCTCGAGCTCGAGCAGCCGGTTGCCGACCGCGAAGCTGCCCACCTGGTAGAACTTCACCGGCGACCGGCGCACGCCGCTCATCGGCGTGCCCGCAGGTCCCGCAGGACGTTCTCTGCACTCGGCCCCGATCGGCGCTCGCTGGCCATGCGGGCCAGCTCACGTTCGACGACGCCGGTGTCGAGGTCGAGGAAGGTGAGCGGCGCCAGGCGCCCGGCGCACGCGTCCTCGAACACGCCGGCCAGCGCGGCCTTGGTCACCGGCCGCCCGCCCAGGCCGGCCACCACGGTGGCCACCTCGACGGGACGGGGGATGCCGGCCATGGCCACATCGGTGGAGAGCACGCCACCGAAGCCCGAGCTGAACGCCTTCTCCACCACGACCACACGGCCCGCCCGGGCCAAGGCGTCGGACACCGCCTCCAGCGGGAAGGGCCGGAAGGTGGTGAGCCCCAGCACGCCGATGGCGTGCCCGGCGTCGCGCAACTCGTCGACGGCGTCCTTGATGGTGCCCAGGATCGAGCCCATGGCCACCACCACGGTGCCGGCGTCGTCGCAGCGGTAGGGCCGCACGAGCCCACCGCTGTCGCGCCCGAAGGCGGCGCCGAACTCGGCCGCCAGCTCGGGGATGCGCCGCAGCGCCTGAAGGTGGCGGGCGTGGGCCAGGTAGCGCACCTCGGCGAAGGCCTCTGGCCCGACCATGGCCCCGATGGTCATGGGGTCGTCGGGGTCGAGGATCTGGCGCGGCTGGTACGGCGGCAGGAAGGCGTCGACCGCCTCCTGCTCGGGAAGGTCGACGGGTTCCACGGCGTGGGTGAGGACGAAGCCGTCCATGCACACCATCACCGGGACCGACACCTCCTCGGCCAGGCGGAAGGCCTGGACGTGCAGGTCCGCGGCCTCCTGGTTCGTCTCGGCGAAGAGCATGATCCAGCCCGCGTCGCGCACCGCCATGGCGTCGCTGTGATCGTTCCAGATGTTGATCGGCGCACCCACGGCGCGGTTGGCGATGGTCATCACCACCGGGAGCCCCAGCCCGCCCGCGTTGTAGACGGCCTCCATCATGAAGAGGAGGCCCTGGCTGGCCGTGGCCGTGTACGCGCGCGCGCCCGCCGCGGACGCCCCCAGGGCCACCGACATGGCCGCGAACTCCGACTCGACGTTGATGAACTCGCAGGGCGAGAGCTCGCCGGTCTTCACCATCGCGCCGACGGCCTCGATGATGTGGGTCTGGGGCGAGATCGGGTAGGCGCAGACCACCTCCGGCCGGCACCGGGCGACGGTCTCGGCCACCGCACGCGAGCCCTCAATCTGGCGAAGCACGCAGCACCTCCCGACCGAATTCACGGTCGACGTAGCGGTACGCCTCGCGCGCCGCTTCGACGTTGCGATCGGCCGTCGGCCCCTCGAACCGGTCGCGGATGGCCGAGTCGACCGCGGCGAGGGAGACGACGTGCACGTAGGCGGCGAGCGCCCCCAGCATCACGGCGTTGGGCAGCGGCTTGCCGATCCGGGCCAAGGCGAGCTCGGTGGCGGGCACCGAGAAGAACCGCTCCGGCCGGAAGCGCAGCGCGAAGCGCTCCAGGCCGAGCTCCTCGTAGGAGCGCGACGTGTTGATGAGGACGTGGCCCTCGGGGCGCATGCCGGCGAACACGTCGACCTGGTTGACCAAGGTGGCGTCCAGGACCACCAGGGCGTCGGGGGCGAGCACCGGCTCGCGGGTGCGGATGGGCTCGTCGGCGATCCGGCAGAAGGAGGTCACCGGGGCACCGGTGCGCTCGGAGCCGAAGGTCGGGAAGGCCTGCGCGTGCTTGCCCTCCTCGAAGGCGGCCACCGAGAGCAGTTCGGCGGCGGTGACCACACCCTGGCCGCCCCGCCCGTGAAAACGCACCTGGAACATCACCTTTCGGTGTACCGCCTCGGCCGGGCCCGATGAAAGGGGCGGAAGTCCCTGCGCCTGCCGACCCCTGGATCGAATGTGACGCCTGTGTCAGGATTCGGGCACGACGCGCCGGCCCGGGGAGCCGCCAGCGCGGGGGAGGTGGGCATGACCCAGGACCTGTCCGTGGAGTTCGACACCAGCGACGTCGACCGCTACCTCGGCAAGCCGGTCGGCGGGGGCCAGCTCAAGGAGCCGGTCACCGTCACCGACATCCGCCGCTGGGTCCAGGGGATGCAGTATCCCAACCCCATCCATTTCGACGAGGAGGCGGCCGCCGCGTCCGGCTTCGGCCGGATCGTCGCCCCGCAGTCCTTCACCATCTGCTGCGACGTGGGCCACGGGGCGGTGCCGGCGATCGTCGGGAACATCCCCGGCACGCACATGATCTTCGGCGGCGACGAGTGGTGGTTCGCCGGGCCGCGCGTCTTTCCCGGCGACCTGCTGCGCATGCGCCGCCGGTTCGTGGACTACAAGGTGGCCGAGACCAAGTTCGCCGGGCCCACGATGTTCTCGCGGGGCGAGACGCTGTACACGAACCAGCGCGGCGAGCAGGTTGCGCGCCAGTGGTCGACGGCGGTGCGCTACCGGGCCGACATCGCCCGCGACCGCGGATTCTTCACGCAGGCCTCTCCACGCCCGACGTGGCGTGCCGAGCGCCTCGCCGACATCGACCGTCAGCGCATGGCCTGGATCCGCAGCCGGGCTGGCGACACCAGTCCCGACCCGGCCACCCTGGCCCCGGGCCAGACCCTGCCCACCCGGCCCGTCGGCCCCCACAGCCTGGCCAGCTTCGCCAGCGAGTGGCGCGCCTACACGTTCACCGTGTGGGGCTCCAGCGTCCACGAGGGCCCCGACTACCTGGAGGACGCGGGCTGGCTCCCGGAGATGGACCGCGACCTCGAAGGGGCCAGGGACGACCCCGAGCTCGGCGACGGCCTCTACCACGGCCCCTCGCGCGGCCACACCGACGAGGAGCACGCGGTGCTCGTCGGCATGCCCCGCGGCTACGGCTACGGCGCGTCGATGGGCGCGTGGGTGCTCGACTACGTGGCCGCCTGGGCCGGCGACCGGGCCTTCGTCCGCCACTCCAACGTCCAGTACCGCTTCCCCGCCTTCGACGGCGACCTCACCCTGCTCGACGGCGAGGTGCGCGCCGTGACCACGGACGCGGTCCTCGGTGCGCCGATCGTGACCGTCGAGGTGACCATGACCAACCAGGACGGCACGGTCATGGCCAAGGGCCCCGTCGAGGTCCAGCTCCCCGTGTAGGCCCGGAGCCCGACACCGGCGTGCCGACGCGGCCGCTCGAGCCATGACCACCTTCCGGGGGCCCGACCCCGACACCGAGCCGGGCATCGGCGCGCCCACCCTGGGCGGCCTGCTCGAGCAGTGCGCGGCCCGGCACCCGCAGCGGGAGGCGTTGTGCTTCGGGTCGCCGGGGTCGATGGTTCGCTGGCCCTACGGCCAGCTGCGGGCCGAGGCCCGCCGGGTGGCCAGGGCCCTGATGGCGGCGGGCGTTGACAAGGGCACCCGGGTGGCGCTGCTCATGGGCAACCGGCCCGAATGGGTGGCCGCCACCTTCGGCGTGGCCATGGCCGGCGGGGTGCTGGTCCCGGTCAACACCTTCTTCGAGGCGCCCGAGATCGAGCACGTCCTGCGACACTCGGACGCCGCGCTGGTGCTGCACCAGGCGCGGCTCGGGCACCACGACTACGGCGCGCAGCTGGCCGAGATGGCGCCCCGGCTCCCCTACCTCCGGTCGGTGGTCTGCATGGGCGGCGCGCAAGGCGACGCCTTCCTCGCCGCCGGCCGGGCCGTGGACGACGCCGCGCTCGACGACCGGATGGCGGCGGTCTCGCCGCACGACGACGCGCTCGTCATCTACACCTCGGGCACCACCGGCGAGCCCAAGGGCGTCCTCCACGCCCATCGCGCCCCCGCCGTGCAGAGCTGGCGCTTCGCCCGGCAGCTGGGCCTCGATCCCGAGGTGCGGGTATGGAGCGCCTTCCCCTTCTTCTGGACGGCCGGCTTCTGCATGGTCATGGGAGCGACCCTCTGCGCCGGCGGCTGCCTGGTGCTCGAGGAGCTCTTCGAGCCGGGCTTCGCCCTGGCCCTGCTGGAGGCCGAGCGGGTGACCACTCCCCACGCCTGGCCGCACCAGTCGGCCGCCATGGAGGAGCACCCGGACTGGCCGACGCGCGACCTCTCGGCGCTGCGCCAGGTGGAGGCCTTCACCAGCTTCGGCCGCCACCCGAGCGTGGCGGTGCAGGACGCCTGGAGCCCGCGTGCCGCCTACGGGCTGACCGAGACGTTCACCATCGTGAGCTCGGTGCCGGCGGACACGCCGGCACCGGCGCGCCACGGGCACGAGGGCGTGATCCTGCCGGGGAACGCGGTGCGCATCGTCGACCCCGAGAGCGGCGAGGCCCTCGGCCCGGGCCGGTCCGGGGAGATCCGCGTGAAGGGCCCCACCCTCATGAAGGGGTATCTCAACGTCGCCCCCGAGGACGTGTTCGACGAGGACGGCTTCTTCCCCACCGGCGACGCCGGGACCGTGGACGAGGAGGGCCGGCTGCACTGGGTCGGGCGCACCAGCGAGCTCATCAAGACGGGCGGGGCCAACGTGTCGCCGGTGGAGATCGAGACCGCGCTCCTCCCCCATCCCGGCCTCCAGAGCGCGTCGGCCGTCGGGGTGCCCCACCCCACGCTGGGCGAGATGGTCGTCGTCTGCGCCGTCGCCCATGGCGACCACGTTGTCGACGAGGCCGGCGTGCGCGCCTTTCTCAGGGGCACGCTCGCCTCCTACAAGATCCCCCGCCGGATCCTGTTCTTCGACGAGGCCGAGCTCGAGCACACCGGGTCGGCCAAGATCCGCACCGACGCGCTGCGGCGGCTCGCCCAGGCCCGGCTGGCCGACGAGGGTGCGGGGGCCGGCGCCTGACCGCGCCGGTGCGCACTCCCCTCGGGCGGTCGGTCGTCGTGCCGGAGCCGCGCTCAGGCCAGGAAACCGCGCAACAGCAGCGCCGTCCCCTCGACGTGCTCGGCCATGGCGCGCCGGGCGCGATCGGGGTCGCGGGCCACGATGGCGTCGACGATCTCCTGGTGCTGGGCGTCGCCGTGGCGCAGGTTGGTGTCGAGCGCGGGGACGTCGTCGAGCAGGGCGTTCACCCGGGCCCGCGCGTCGGCCACCGCCGAGGTGAGCGACGGGCACCCGGTCAGCTCGGCCACCGCGATGTGCAGGCGCGAGTCCATGCGCCGGTATTCGGCGAGGTCCGTGGCGGCCCCGCAGGCGGCCAGGCGCTCGCGCAGGTAGGCCGCCTCGCGCGCGCCGATCGGCCGGCTGGCGGCCTCGGCCGCGGCGCCGGTCTCCACCGCCTGCCGGAGGACCAGCGTGTCCTCCACGTCGCCCCCCGGCGCGTGCGCACGGCGCAGCCGCGGCCGGTGCCGGCGCGCCGGCAGGGAGCGCCGGACGAAGGTGCCGCCGTAGCGGCCTCGGCGCGAGTCGACGTACCCCGCCCGCTGCAGCTCCCGGATCGCCTCCCGCAGGGTGACCCGACTCACGTTGAGCCGGTCGGCGAGGTCGCGCTCGGCCGGGAGGCGCTCGCCCGGTTCGACGATGCCCAGGCGGATGGTGCGCAGGAGGCGCTCCACCGTCTCCTCGAACGCGTTGCCGGCGCGCACCGGGCGCAGCAGCGCGTCGGTGGCCTTGGTCCCGGTCCAGCCCTCCTCGGCCGTCCGCGGTGGCGCCATCTCCCTCCTCGGGGCCCGCTACCCGCACCCGGCCCGCCGGCCGACCCCGGGGGTCAGCCCTTCAGCTTGATGATGGCGAACGTAGCGCCGGTGGGGTCCATGAGCAC
>Ga0187780_10000509_pt1 | contig 29218 bp, 28 predicted proteins | sample 1015_Q2_SP10_20__FD_132429 | JGI IMG/M metagenome (GOLD analysis project Ga0187780, IMG submission 132429) | Tropical peat soil microbial communities from peatlands in Department of Meta, Colombia - 1015_Q2_SP10_20_MG | ecosystem: Environmental > Terrestrial > Soil > Wetlands > Peat | place... | reverse complement strand
TAGTCGATCAGTTCTTTGTATGTATCTACGATGTTTTTTGAGATATCCGACCACGCGTACTTCCTTGACATTTCAAATCCATTCTCAGCGAGCCGTGCTCGAAGCTCATCGTCTCGAATAAGCTTCAACATGACGTTCGCGATTTCGTTTGGGGAACCCGTGCTTGTGAGGAAGCCGTTCACTCCATCTCGGACAAGTTCTCTAACAGCGCTCCTGTCGTGCCGTATGCTAACAACCGGCAACTTGCACGCATTTGCCTCGATGATGACGAGGCCAAACCCTTCACGCTCGGAGGGAAGGACGAATACTCTCGACGACTTCATGTAGGCAATGAGCCCGTCTTGATCGACAAACCCGGTGAACGTCACGTTTTTCCCGAGTCCGAGTCTGCGTGCAAGATCCTCTAGCGTGCGTCGCTCAGGACCATCGCCAATAATCATACAAGAGATCGTTGGAAGTTCTGCTTTTACGAGTGCAATAGCGTGTAACAAGAGATCGATGCGCTTCTCATATATGAGACGGCCGGCGAAAAGCACATCTGCCCCGCTTGGTGAGGGGGGAATCCTCTCTATGCGTTCAAGATCAATGCCGACCGGTATCACATGAATGCGTTCGGGCTTGATCTTGCACCTCACGAGATCGTCTCTCGTTTTGTTTGATATCGCCACGATGCTGTCTGGAAGACGCATAGTCAACCATTCAATAAGCCTTCCGACGCTGCCGCGAATAGTGCCGAGGTAGTCATGCCAATACGCGTCCCAGACCTCGAGCCACGTAATTACTAGTGGCGTTCCGTTTATAACAGAAGCTATTTTGCCGGAAAAGCACGGGAAATAGGGAAACTGGTTACAGTCAATAACATCGTGCTCCGCCCGCAGTAAATGAGGCAAGACTTTGAGCGAGTATATAAGTGCCTCTGTAGTCGACCGAGCACCATGTTTGTTATAGAGCTCGTGGACTTTGCACACGCCATGAAGGTGCACGTTATCAGTGACTATTGTATCAGCTCCGTCCCACCATTTCATGCCGTAAATATGAACTTCATGCTCGCCGTTTTCTGCAAGCTTGCGCGCGAGTTCCCATAGGCGTTTATCTGCCCCTCCCATGTTATAGGGATACACGGCATCCATCACGTAAGCAATTCTCGTGGCTCCTGCCCTCCACTCATCATCCATCTCTTCAGCAGAAATAGTCCTATCTTAAGTCCGTCACTGATTGAACTCAACTTCGGTTGGTCAACACGTTTGCTATAGTCGATTGCCAATTCCCCTATCTTAAAGCCGTGTCGAGCACATTCAACGAACATGTCCGCTTCGATTTCAAATCCCTGTGCAACAAGAGCCATATCATCAATCACACGGCCGCGGTATCCCCAGAACCCGGTACACAAATCAGTGATCGTTTTCCTGAAAAGGATGCGGGCCATAAGAGTGAGCGCACGATTGCCGAGAGTGTTTGTTCTCGTCATGGCACCTTCTTCAATACGTCCTTTTAATCGAGAACCGAGCACGACGTCATATGTTTCTAAAAGGCGTACGAAGTCCGTAATGCGCTCTGGCGGATAGGTATTATCGCCATCTATCATGATGAAATAGTCGGCGTTGATAGAGGCAAATGCATGCCGCATTGCGGCTCCTTTTCCGGGTTGCTTGACATGTAGTATCTTTGCTCCTCTTTCAAGCGCTCTCTGCTGGGTCGCATCTTCAGAATCTCCGTCTATCACGTAGACGACGGCATCGTATCCTTCGCTCGAGAGCTGATCGACAGGAATCCTATCTATGACGCAACCTATGGTTGCCTCCTCATTAAGCGTGGGTATAAGTACTGCCACTTTGGCCTTCATGTGATCACGGCGTTCGCCGTTGTATAGGGCACCTGACAAGTGAAGCTTCGCTCCTTCAGCTTAAACCTTGTGTTCAAATGCTCATCTTAGATGAATAGGCTTTGCCGAAGACTAAGCCCCTCATCTAAGGATATATAGTACGTTGATTCACATAGTCTTCAAGGGAACGTCTATACCGACTGCTTAGGGATGTTGAATGGAAATCGTTGCTCTCTCTGCTTTTAGGGTAGTTATTGCCATAGCGCTATTCTTCTTCGTGCCTGGCTTTATCTTAACCGTTCTGCTATTTCCCAGAAAAGAGGATTTAAAGAGCTTAGAAAGGGCTTTGACGGCGATTATAACTAGTATTTTAGTTGCCATTGCCGACGGCATCGTATGCCTGATCACGATAGGGCTAAACTTTACGACGCTCTCTCTTTCTATGGTTGCTCTGTCGGCTGTGCTCGCAGTGCTGGCCTCTATGCGACGAAGAGCTGTGCCAAAGCCTGAGAGACTTACCATGCAGGCTAAGGATAGCGCGGTATATCTAGCAATAGCAGCGACCATACTTTGCCTCGCTCTAGTAGGAGTGACCGTCCTCTCTTCTCATCCGAACGAAGCGACCTATAGTGAGCTCTATGTGCTTGACGCCAACAGACACACCCTAGATTATCCATTAAACGTATCTGTAGGATCAAATTCCACGGTAATCCTCGGCATCACAAACCACGAAAATGGCACTAACACGTATGCTGGCACCGTAACGCTCAATAACACTACTATATACACCTTTAGTAGCCTGGTGCTCCACAAGGGGGAGAATTTTGAGCGGCCCCTTGTCATCCCCTTCACTTCGCCGGGCGAACGTCAGAAACTGCAATTCACGTTCACTGATTCCTCTATGAAAAGCTATGAGTTGCACATCTGGGTTAACGTCCGGGATATCTAGAAGTCTGATGACGCGCGTGCTACGTTATTTGAAGGCGTTGAAAAGTACCACCCTCTCCCTCACCAACTCTGGTATTCGGTGTGATCCTCCCGCAGCACGAATCTCACTATCGGTTATATCGAACGTCTGCATCAGGAGGTTACGCTTCGCCTCTTGGTACTCTACCGCGTGGGGATCTGGTACTATCAAGCGGTTGAGCTCTCGCATCGTTTTTCCTATCGACTGTGCCGCCCCAATTACAACAAACAGAACGGCCATCTCCCCTTTATGAACTCCCAGCCCAAGTGCTTTTTGTATTTGCCTACACGCGCTCAACTGAAGAAGAATCTCGACGCCAAGGTTCTGGGCGATATTGCTACGGCTTTCAAATGAGCTAATAGCGTTAGTGACCGCATACTCGACGTGCCGTCTATCCGCAACTTTCATAGCGTCAACGGCCTGAATCGTCGTTTGGTATGATTGTCCAATCTCGTCAACCTTCTTCAAGAAACTCTGAACGTCCCCGACGACTGTTCTTCCCGTCAGAATGTCATACTGCATTACTCGAATCACCCGTTCGTGAGAGATCGATGATACACACTGTCACGCTTTCCGTCGATCACTCTTCGATACGGCCCCGAGTTGCTCCAGGACATCGGCGGCTATAGCAGGGCCAATTAACGCTGCGATCATATCAAGAGGTGCATCTCTGAGATCTTTTCGGCTCCTCAAACCGGCGTCGTACAGCCTCCGAGCGCGCACCCGGCCGATGTTCTTAAGATGCACAAGATCGAGGAGTTCACGATCGATCCCAAATCTGATGCGCTCTGTGAGCTCCTGTGCGTGTTTCCTTGAGGGTACCTTTAGGTATGCCGCAAGTTCAGAGAGCGCATGACTGACCCATTGTACTGTATCGATGATGTTTCTAATATCTCCAGGTCCTACATTATGGCTGTCTGTGATCTCCTTCTCGCTCACTTCATTTATCCAGTCATAAACGAGCATTGCGGTTTTTACCTCTGAGAGGAACCAATCATAATCCACATCCCTGAATCGATCGGGAATCTCACTCAAGAATTCGTCGAGATGCAGATTCACGAATTCGGTTACCTTTCGGTAGTCCTTACTCCTCATGTAAAGACGCTTGACGTCAGGGGTAGAACAGATGAGGTGTAGAAGTGATATGTCGGTGACCTTCTGGGCCGCCTTTAGTCCTCGCCTGATCTTGACAGCAGTTAGTGGATCTATATAGAGTCTCGATACAAGATGTCCATAATTGGTCGCTTTGATATACCCGGCAAAGTCGGTTATCATCCCCTCATTTTCAAGAAACACGAGGACTCGGTCGATTGCATATCGTATGAGGCTGATCATCTTGTTTTGCTGAAAACCGAAGAACGTCGCATCAAAGAATTGTTCAAGATCCCTGCGCGTGTGCGCAAAGCCGTTTGAAATGATCGAGAGGATGTGCATGCGCAGGGCCGTTTCAGTCCCCAGTTTCGATATAACGTCTTCACTATCATTCAGGATGTAGTGCTCCGCAAGGACTTCGCACTCCCCCAGTGATTTTGCTATTAGAATTGCTTCCCCGTACAAATCGAATCCAGGCCTCCCGGCACGCCCTGCCATTTGCTTGTACTCAAGCACAGGGATATTTGTCATGCCATAGTTAGCGTCGTACCGTTTGTAATCCCTAACAACAACTCTTCGAGCAGGAAGATTGAGGCCAGACGCCAGCGTCGGAGTGCATACGATGATCTTGATCAAGGTATCACGGAAGCACGTTTCGATGAGCTTTCGATGATCGCTCAAAAGACCCGCGTGGTGGAATGCTACCCCGTACTTGACGCAATATGCAAGCCTCTCGGCTACCGCAGTATCCCTGTGGATCCTTGCTGCAACTTCTTCATTTAAGGGATGTCCCCGTGGTTTTATCGCTGTCGCGATCTTCTTTGCGAGGCTTTCAGCGTTTCTTCGTGTATTTACGAAGATTAGGCACTGCCCTCCTTCTCTAAGGGCGTCGAGTGCAAGGGCGATCGATGGATCAGATGTGTCCTCACGAACGGCTTTTTTCAGTACAACCATCTTGGGCGCATCCTGTACGAATACTATGGTGGCGCTATCGGTAAGATAGAGTCCTTCGTGTAACGCCACGGGCCGCCAATCGCTTATCACAAGCTCCGCGTTAAGCCAGCCGGCTATCTCATCTGCGTTGGCGACGGTTGCGCTGAGTGCGAGAATCTGAGCGCGCGGATTCAGTTTCCTCAACTTGGTAAGCGTCACCTCAAGCGTAGGGCCTCGATCCATTGAGTCCAGCAAATGAATCTCGTCTGCGACAACGACAGTCAGCGCCATCATCCACTCGACGCCATTTCGTAATAACGAATCAGCTTTTTCTGAGGTGGTCACTACAATATCATTGCGTCCAAGCCTGTCATCGTGCATGTCGTAGTCGCCTGTTGAGATACCTACTTTTATGCCCAGCGTGGCGAACAGGGAGAATCTGTCAAACTTTTCCGAAGCTAACGCTTTCAGCGGGACGATGTAAAGACACTTGCCGCCCTGGTAGATCGAATTGAGCATGGCGAACTCCGCTAGGAGCGTCTTGCCAGAAGCGGTAGGTGTCGCTACCACCATACTCACGCCATCAAGCAATCCGCGAGCCATGGCATCAGCTTGCGGAGGATATAATTCAACAAAACCCGTGTCAGCGTAAAAACGACTGATCACTTCGGGTAGGTCATTCACTTCCATGCTCTCTAGCTACAGTATGGACGCTCCGATATTAATACCGTGCTTATAAGGACTCCTTACATGTGAAGCTTAGGAAGGACAAGACAAGTAGCTCCTCTTGAGCCATTCTGTCCTCTATGAACGGTCTGCTACCTCCTATATCTTGATTAAGTTATTCTTCTAGCACAGCATGAGGGACTGCCGTAATGTGTCAGACTTTGCTACAGTCAGTTCGATGCGAAAGCGTGAAACAACAGCATTTTTTGCAGTCCCACGTTGTCAAAGCGCGGGATTATATGAGACGGGATTATCAAGTCCGTTTGAAGATGGACCTCCTTATACAAGCAGGACCTCGTCACGTCGAGTGGCACACAATAGAGCTCTGATCCCACGGAAAAAGAGGGTAAGAATGTTCTGTAAGTAAATGACACCTTTGTCACGTTAATTTGTCCGTGCTGAAAGGCTAACGATATGGATTAAACGTAACATCGAGTAGCAGAAAAAGCCAAGCCCACGCAACAGGCGTAGTTGCGTGTGATAAGGTTCGTATTCAAGTGTAGTCAGGTTATGAAAACGGATGCGGTCGATTACGGGATAGTGAGCTTTAAGAGTAAATATTCTGTCACTGAGACCATAGATCGTCTTGTAATGACTCTTGAATCAAAAGATGTCAAAATCTTTATCCGTATCGACCAAAAGAAGGAAGCAGAGAGAGACGGTTTGTCGATGCGTCCCATGGAATTACTGATTTTCGGCGATCCGAAAGTCGGAACCCCGTTCATGACTGAGCATCCACAGATGGGAATTGATTTGCCACTCAAAGTGCTGGCTTGGGAGAATAGCGGAGGGGACGTATATCTCAGTTATAATAGCCCTGCGTATATACAACAGAGATACGGTCTACCAGTCAAACCATTTGAAGCGGTAGAGAGACTGATCGAACAATCCCTCAAATGATAGGGCTTCTACCACGATTCTTCGCACCGGGGATGTTCTAAGCTTACTTGTGCGCTGCCTCGCGCTCGTCTAGTACATACGATACGTATACTATGATACTGATTGGCAAAAGAGAGTAACTCAGAAACGTCACCGAAACGGTGCGGTCAAAAAAGTTAAGCTAAGGCTGTTAACTAAACGCCCTCCTTCTCGATCACGTTCAACGTTTCGCCGCTCTTACAAGCTTTCTTCCACGAACCTACTCTCTCACGAAAGCTCGTGAGACAACCCATGCATCGACCATTTCCGTGGAACCAACTGAGGTACCGCTAACAACCTTAGTAGTTAAAGACCGAGGCAGTATATGGTACCGCTAGTATCTATTTCAATATTTATAACAACTTTTATTTGTTACGATCACTGCTAAGCAGTAGCATGCTAATCTTGCCGGTATGAACCATCCGGATCAACGATGACTCGCGCGGAAAGAGAGCGTATCGATCTTCAGCTGTTGCCGGGGCTCTGCTGCTCTTTGAGTATTCAGTTGTGTCACACTTCTTGAATTTGTCTATAGGGCAAGCACAGCAAATTCGCCTGATACGGAAAAAACGGGAAAAGATTATCTTCGAAATTAAGCCCTATAGAACACGAGGATAAGATGCCCCATATCTCAAGCTTTTTGACTTAGCAGGCAGCGAAGTGCTGCGGGGGACCGATGGGGTAAGCTACAAAGCATTGGAGTCTTATGAGAAGATGGAGCGCATAGATGAACTTACTGAAGAATTAAGCGACGAAAGCTGCTATGTCCGTTGGCGAGCGGCCAGGGATCTCAGGAGGGTAACGGGCACACAAGCAATTGAACCTCTTATTCGGGCGTTACACGACGATGAATGCCTCGTTCGATGGGTTGCCGCAGAGGCCCTCGCAATGAGAGGCGGTCAAGCAGTCGGCCCTCTTTTGCAATTACTACGAGACCAAGATCACGACGTTCGATGGCGTGCTGCGTGGGCCCTCGGGAGAATCAAAGACGAGGAGATGATCAAAGGGCTTGCACAAGCGCTAAAAGATCCGGACGCGGATGTTCGATGGCGTGCTGCGTGGGCCCTTGGCGAGACGAAAGATGGCGAAGCCGTTGAACCGCTCATCGGCGCACTCAAAGATGAGAGTCTCGACGTCCGTTTGGCGGCGCTGGAAGCACTCGGAAATATACACAATAGAAGAGCGGTCGTGCCTCTTGTACAACTATTGATGAATGAAAGCGAGGGAATAGAAGTCCGTATCGAAGCAGCAGAAGCCCTTGGGAAAATTGGGGACGAGGCGGCACTCCTTCCCCTCGAAGAAGTAATTCTAAGAGACGAACCTGTTACCCTACACGAGGCTGCCGCGCGTTCTTTGCCGCTTGTTAAGAGGCAAAAATAATCGCTCTCAGAGAGTCTCTATTTACACGATAGATCTGCCCGAGCGACGCACGTGAAGAGTTTAGGACAGTGTCTTGACTGCGGGCTGCATAGAGCGTTCTACATCAAAGCGATGCAACAGATCGAGCGCGTTAAGACGAGACTGAACGGAATCATTTACGGCTTCGAGATACGTGCGAGGAATCCCTCGACTTTTTGTACATACGAACCATTAGCTACTTCTTCGTGGAGAATTTCGAGCGTATCGAGAGGTACCCTTCGACAGAGCATTTCCATCTCTTCAAATGCACCGTGTCCGCCCGAGCGATCTTGCGCGCAAAGGAAGGCCACGTGAGTAAATTGTTCTTCTTTAGAACTAAGGTATGCTCTCACCGGACTTGCCATAGTATGGACCCACACCGGCGTACCGATAATGGTTAAGTCATATAGCGCAGGGTCTTTTGTTGTGGCTTTGATAGCGGGGATCGTCTTCGAAACAGCCTCCTCTCGCGAGAGCGCGTATCCTAAGAAATCGGTTCGATCTTCCACAGGAATTATCTCCTCGACGTCACATACGAGGACGTGCACAATGTACTCGGCAACCTTCCTTGTAATTCCTGTTCGGGAGTAAAAAACGACGAGCGTTTTCATGCGCGGTCGTATGCTCGCGATACGCCTTAACCATTTTTGGACGGGTGCAAAAAAACATTCATGCGTATTAGAGGCTCTTACCGCACAAGCGGCGAAAAGTTCTAACGTCCCTTTGGCGCCATTGCTCTACTGGAGTTGAGTGATACCGATGCATTTGCAAGGGATTCAGTTAAACGGCGATCGGAGGTCGATCGACAGGGCAGGAGGCTATAAAGTTGATCCTTGATCTGCACATTCACTCAAAGTATTCCGGTGATTCAATAGTGCAGCCGGCAGACATACTGAAAGTAGCAAAGAAAAAAGCTCTGCACGGAGTTGCCATAACGGATCATCTAACGATCAAAGGTGGAGTTGCAACCCAAAAATTAAACAACGACTCTGATTTCCTTGTCATTGTTGGCTCGGAGATTGAGACTGACAGTAAAGTGGACATTGTTGGTCTATTTTTGACTGAAGAGATCGAATCGAGAGCATCGGCAGACGTGATTAAGGAGATCAAAGCACAAGGAGGGATCGCTTTTTGGGCGCACCCGTTCCGAGCCGGCAAGAACTTGTTGCGCGCTGATCTTATTGAGAGGATCGATCTTATCGAGGGCTTTAACTCAAAAACAAGAGCGTCACGTAACGAACTCGCACAGCAGTTAGCCCACGAGTATAACAAGCCCCTCATAGGGGCGAGCGACGCGCACAACGCCTCTGAAATAGGAAACGGTAAAACGCTTGTGCGTGGCGCTGATTCGAGCACGATAGAGGAGGCGCTTGCTAAGGGGGAGACGGAGATCGTGGACTCCAAATTATCATACGATTACCTTTACGATACGTCGTAATGGAGGAGTTCCAGCCACTGGACTCTGCAGGGGTCCAAAAAGGAGAGCGTTCGCGTACGCCCGTGCGCGGCGATGAAGGTCCGCAAGCATTCACACGAGTATGACACTCCAGAAGATCGCTCTCAAGGTGTTGAAACTCGATAATTAATCACGTTTAATAATGCAAAACTACAAATAGTATTGGCGTATACCCATCATCGTCAAACGTTGTGAGGTGACGAGCCAAATCAGACAGCACAGCGTAACATCGGGACTGTTTTACTTCATACCTGTTGGTCGATGCGACCAAGTAAGCGAGCCGGTCGTTGCGTTGTCAATGGCCGGCGCATCTTACACTTGTTTTTAAAAGCTTTGCGTTAACTAGTGCGGATAGTGCTGTCAGATTGCCTCATCGAACATTCTCCGTGGTCCTCGACCATGCTGAATGAATGTCTGAGCGCGAATGGTCACTTAAAAGAAGTGCGTGGCAGAGAATCACACCAATCCGCCATCTATATCGATTATCAACGGCGCACGCGCTATTGCGTTAGCCTAAACGTTTTCATTATTTGCTCAGCCTGCGGCAAATACTTGTTATAGTCGCCTTTTAGCGCTTTGTAGGTCACCGAGAAGACCCTGCCATTCTTAACGGTCCAAACCTGGTTGACTTTGAGCCCCTGAGGTGTTGGCTTGCCGCCTACGGTGTATTGGACGGGAAGCACTCCTGTGTAGACTAGACGGAACGCGGGAATGCCGCTTAATGTAGTATTCTCCTTTGCGATCACTGAGAGGTTTGCGTAAGAACGCGTTATCAGGTCTGAATAGCCCGTAGTTACATTATAGAGCGTGGCGTTGTTACCTGTGTAGCTGTCGTCTGTGCCTACGGCAACAGCATCTATTCTGTTACTTGGGGAAAGATACACGTAGAGTTTTACAGGCGTGCTATCATTCTGATCTGTCTTGTACTTTTTAGGATATGTAATCTTAAAACCCGCGGAGCTCCGGGTAGTTGCGCTATTACCTGAGACGTTGGTCTTCGCTTGAAATGATGCCGGAGTAGGAGATGGACTCGTATTCGTCGTGCAGCCTGTTGTCATGACTGATACCGTTATCAGTGCGGCAATTGCTAACGTGATAATCAGATTGCGATTTTCCATGCGTTTCCCTCCTATACAAACTCTCTTAGACAATAAATGTTTGCATCGCGCCCTTGTTAGGTTTCAGCCGCGGACGTGTATCTACCAGCAGGTGTTCTCTCAATTTCACATGCGACGCACCTATCTGTCACGATTTATTGCGAGAGGCTCTGTATTATGGCAAGCGACGCAGTCACAGAGGCGCGTACACGACAGCGCCGGCAAGTCCTCGACGCCTCTCCAGATAAACATATATTAACTTGAAGGCTTTTACACAAAGATGGATATGTCCGACCCGACGGTGAGGTACTCAAAGAGGCTAGGCGTACTACCCCCCTACCTTTTCGCTCAGATCGACGCCATAAAAACGGAAAAGAAGGCGCAGGGAGTCGACATCATTGACCTTGGAGTGGGCGATCCAGATCAGCCGACGCCTTCTCACATCGTAGACTCACTTGCACGGGCGGCGCGCGAGAGGGTAAATCATCGATATCCCTCCTCCGAAGGCATGCTATCCTATCGAGAAGCCGTCAGTGAATGGTACGCGAAGAAAGGCATCTCCCTTAATCCGGTAAGCGAAGTTCTGACGTTGATTGGATCGAAGGAGGGTATAGCTCACTTGCCCTCAGCATTCGTTAATAGGGGAGAGAAAGTGCTCGTTCCCGATCCTGCATATCCGGTATATAAGATCGCTACTATTCTAGCTGACGGCAAGCCGGTAAGCCTGCCACTAACCGCCGATAACCGCTTTTTGCCGGATATTGAAAGAGCGCCGACTGATGCGAAGTTGCTCTTTATCAACTACCCGAACAATCCGACAGCAGCCGTAGCCGATAAGGAGTTTTTTACAAGCGTCGTTGATTTTGCACGCGATAATGATGTTATCGTGTGCCACGATGCGGCTTATTTAGAGGTGACGTTTGACGGGCATGCAGCTCCGTCGTTTCTCTCCGTTCCGGGAGCGATTGATGTGGGCATAGAAATCAACAGCCTCTCTAAGACCTATAATATGACGGGCTGGCGGATGGGCTTTGCCGTCGGAAACGCCGATGTCGTTGCAGGGCTCAGGAAAATCAAATCGAATGTCGACTCAGGCGCATTTCAAGCAATTCAGGAGGCAGGAATTACTGCTATGAGGGGGCCGCAGGATTCAATAGGTGCGATGAGAGAGATCTATGCCCAGCGTAGGGATGCATTGGTAGATGGTTTGCGGAGTATCGGATGGCATGTTGAAAAACCGAAAGCGACGTTTTATGTGTGGGCCTCCACCCCAGGCGGAGCTCCCTCCCTCGAGTTCTCGATGAGACTGCTGGATGCCGGAGTTGTGGCGACTCCGGGAATCGGCTTCGGCGAGTATGGGGAAGGCTATATCAGGTTTGCATTAACCGTACCAGTCAAGACGATAAACGAAGCAGTCATGCGGCTGCAGAAGGTACTCTAGACATGGATTTTGGCACGCGCGAGCATCTTAACGAACATAATGGGCATCTCACGATAGGAGGGGTTGACGTCGTTGGCCTTGCGCTCCGACATGGTACCCCACTTTACATCATAGACGAGGGGCGCATTAGAGCCAACTACCGGAGATTCGCTGCTGCATTCCCTGAAGCTGATATATACTATGCCGCAAAAGCAAACGGCCACCTCGCAGTGCTGCGCATCTTGGCACGAGAAGGAGCGGGAGCCGACGTATTCTCCGACGGGGAACTCTATACTGCTCTACTTGCCGGCGTGCGGCCGGAGCGCATTCTCTTTAACGGGAACTCAAAAACGGATGCTGAACTCGCGATGGCGTGTGAAGCGGGTGTGCGAGTTTCCGTTGACTCGCTCGATGAATTGCGATCGCTAGCCGATCTCGCTTCATGTATCGGCACTGAAGTTGAGATTGCTTTCAGGGTTAATCCTGACGTATCGCCCCTTACGCATCCCAAAATCGCAACGGGTTTGGCCAAATCAAAGTTTGGTGTCCCTCACGATCAAGTCCTCGCTTGCTATGCTGAGGCTCTCTCACTTGGAGGAGTGCGTCCTGTCGGCATCCATTGCCATATCGGTTCGCAGATACTGGAGCTCAGCCCCTTTGCAGAGATGATGACGCGGATGATGGGTCTTGTCGAGGCATTGGAACACGAACTGAAGCTTGAACTTGACTTTGTCGACGTTGGCAGCGGACTAGGGATACCTTACACCGGAACAGCGCCGACACCTGACGATCTTGCGAATACAATTCTTCCTATCTTTACTGCACGCTCACGAGCGTTGAATGGCCGCCCGAGGCTCATACTCGAACCAGGAAGGTATATCGTTGGGGATGCTGCAATTCTAGCTTGCGCCGTGAATACTGTTAAGAAGGCCCATAAGACCTTTGTAGCCGTTGACGGGGGGTTCAATCTATTACTTCGCCCAACGTTATACGATGCGTACCACGAGGTAGTCGTCGCTAATAAGCTCGATGAGACGCCTGATCGCGCGTATACGATTGCAGGTCCGATATGTGAGAGTGGCGACATATTAGCGAGAGAGAGGTATCTACCAAAAGTTGAAAAGGGCGATCTCATCGCCATCCTTGATACAGGAGCTTACGGGTTTGCGATGAGCTCTCAGTATAACGGTCGCGTGCGTTCTTGTGAGGTGCTCGTGAATGAAAAAGATGCGGAGATCATACGAAGGCGAGAATCGTACGGTGACCTCCTTATGGGTCAAGTCATCCCGCCACATTTACTATAAGATTGATTATGAGAGCGATACAGTTCGTTAAGATGCACGGTAACGGTAACGACTTCATCATCATCGACGAATCTGATAAATTAGTTGTCAGGGACAAGTCGCACTTTGCCATCCAAGCCTGTGATCGTCGATTTGGTATAGGCGGGGATGGCGTCCTCTTCCTATCGAGACCGAACGATACGGATCTTGGGATGCGACTCTTTCAACCAGACGGTTCTGAAGCTGAAATGTGCGGAAACGGCATAAGGTGCCTCGTGATGTACGCCCTCGATGCCGGATATATCAAACAGGGAGGTCTCACAGTCAAGACAAAGGCGGGCGTGCGAGAGGTTACGGCTAAGAAAAACACTGTCATCGTGGATATGGGCAAGCCCAAATTCGCTCGGTCAGCAATACCTGCAAAGGGCTCCGGCGATGAGTTCGTGGAAAACATGTATGGTATGGTAGTTTCTGCAGTCAACACAGGCGTTCCACACGCTATTATATTTGATGACCAATTTGAGAACGACCTAGAAGGATTGGCCGCCAAGATTCGATTTGACCCCATTTTCCCCCAAGGGGCTAATGTAAGCTTTGTTAAAGTGGATGGCAATACACTCTTCATCCGTACGTATGAGCGCGGCATCGAACGTGAAACGCTGAGTTGTGGAACAGGTGCGGTTGCTGCCGCGGCTGTTGCGAATCAGATGGGACTTGTAGGAACACGGGTCATCGTTAACACGTTAGGCGGTTCTCTGATAGTTACCCTAAAAGGCGACCATGCGTTCATGGAAGGACCTGCCGAAATGGTCTGCAAGGGGACCTATTTTTTCAAGGGAGTCAAACATCCACGAGGCCGCGGTCGGTGATTTTAAAATACGTGTACCCCTCACGGGTGGATGTCCGGTGATTTTTCAATATAGCGCACCGGCGTTCTGAGTCACTTTTCTTGAACTGAAGAACGATCGCAGACAATGTGTCGAGAATGTAACCTGCCACAGGCAACACCCGTCTTGTCTCTACATCAGCGTAGACCTGATTCGTTATCACGGTGGCTAGGGCATGCTTTCGTGCTAGGCCAAGGAGCACGAGCGCTTGGTTGGCGAGGCGATGACGCAACATAGTTTCGTTGCTCGTCGCTTGCTCAAGTCGGTAATACATCGTCATCGCATCGAGGGCAATAAGTCCTACATTTTCTTTCGCTATTTTCTTAATCTTATGGAGTACAGCCTGCTGTTCGCTGAAGCTTGTTACCTCGAAAACAATCATCTTCTGAGCTAGAGGTTCCATGTCTGTGCCTGCAATCTGAGCAAATCTGCCCCCAGGGAACTGATCTGTAGCGATGAATATAGCGCGTTTACCACTCCTCGCGACGTTTATTGCAAGTTGGAGGCACAGCGTAGTTTTTCCGGTTCCCGGCTCTCCGAAGATGTGCGATATGGCACCAGCAGGAAAGCCGCCGCCGATGAGGGTATCTATATTGCCGCAGGCGCTTGGATAAACTATCAATGCTCAGTACCCCATAGCAAGTTATTCATAGTGCGAACACGTCGCAAGTACTGAGGTAATAGAGAGTTAGTGTTATAAAGGTTCGTTTCACTATAGGCAGTGGAGGAGCCACGATCTACATCGCTCTGGCAACAACGGACTTTGCACTTTATCAGGATATCACTAAAGAGCTTCGAGAGAGAAGGCTTAAATTCATAACTATCGCACCAAACGAGCCTGTAAGATCTGAAATCGGCGTGGTTATTACCTCTAACGAGGAGGCGAACATGGTCTCCTTTCATAACGTTGTCACCGCATCAGATCCTGAGACGACAGTGAACGAAGCACTTAGACTTCTTAGGAATAATGCCGTTTCTGAGTGTGTAATTATAGGTATTGATCCAGGAGACGAACCTGGAATCGCCGTTGTTGCTAATGGGATCACTGAGGCTGTTTATCGAGTTCCGCTGAGACGAGCGACTGAAGTCGTACAAAAAATCAGGCAAGAGTATCCCGACGTTTTGGTGAGAATTGGCCATGGGGCGCGTTTAGTGAGTACCTATTTGGCAAACGCCTTAATCGCGCAAGGAATGAAAGTTGAACTAGTCAACGAAAACGGGACGTCTCCTTACTTAGGCAAGGGCACGGCAGGAGTCGCCGTCTCGGATATAGTTGCAGCGATCAACATTGCACATACATGCGGAATCAGAATCGGGCGTCAAGAGGTCTCTCCCTCGAGGGGCGAAATAAGGTGGATCCAAGAGAGGAGTAGAGAGCTCTCAGAGGGCCGAGTAACAATTTCGAGAAAGCTTGCCGAGCGGGTAGCCAAAGGAGAGATAACGATCAGCGACGCCCTGATTGAACATGCGGCCGCAAGTGAGAGCAAGGTGTCTTAGGTACTGATAAGACGATTCCACGCCTCTTGCTCAGCCATCCTGATAACGTGTTTTACAGGAACGTTGAGTTTCTTGGCCAATTCCTTCGCTTGGTCGAACTCAGCGGCAACGTTGAGCACTTTTCCGCCTTGGTCGGTAGCAATTTTAACGGTGATGGTATAGGCTACATTATTGATGCAGAGCATTATTTGCTCGAACCGCCTGAGCGTTCTGAGCCTATGGCGTGTAGGCATAATCCGCACGCCCAGACTGCCTGTTTCCTCAATTATCCTTTTCGCAAGTCGACGGGATTCGGATGGCGGAGTTACTACCTGTATGATATGTCCAGCTCTGCTTTTTTTCCCCGTTGTGGGTATCATCACGACATCCAATGCTCCGAGTTCGAGGAGCTCATCTATTAGATTCCCGAGAATCTCTCCTGTTACATCATCCACATTTGTCTCAAGCACCTCAACGTTATCGGATATCAACTCCTCATCAAGTTGGCCAAGCGTTGCGCGAATAACATTTGCGTGAGCGTAGTCGTGGGAACCTGCGCCGTAGCCGATGCGCTCTGTTTTCATTTGGGGTAGAAAAGCATCGGAGACTTCAGTAAAGAAGGCGAGGATGGCTGCGCCGGTAGGAGTTAACAATTCTCCCTCAACAGGACCTCCTCTGGTTATTAGATCGTGCTGAGAGAGTATTGCTGCGGTTACAGGGGCGGGGACAGGAATACACCCGTGTCGGCTCTCTACACATCCCCCACCGACATAAATAGGGGCCGTAAAGATACGATCAACTGGCAGGAGTGAAAGGGCGGTACACGCGCCGATCACATCTGCGATAGCATCATGTGCACCAACTTCATGGAAGACGAGCTCCTCCTTCGGAACTCCGTGCACGGTTGCCTCTGCTCTCGCTATAATCTCAAATATGGCGCTTGCGTTGGCAAGTATCGCCGAAGGAAGGGCAGTTGCACGGATAGTATCCAAAAGGTCAGTATAAAGAAGGTGTCTCCCTTGTGCGATGACGTTCACCTTTGTTGCACGTATGCCTGACTTCTTGATAGAAAAGATTTGCACGTCGACATCACCAGCGGCCTCCATATTCTCTCTGACGGCACTAGCTTCAGCGCCGAGGTCGATGAGGCACGCGGTGAGCATATCTCCCGATGCGCCGGAAAAAGGTTCAAATGTAAGTATCGTCATGGCGTGTGCGGGTGGCGCTGTATGAGCCACACATTATATATCACCGTGTTATCATATAAGCATAGGTTCTGATCGTATGTCGCAAGAGATCCAGCTAAAGGTTGCAAAAGCCTATCCGAATGATTCAGGGAGAGGTATTGCACGACTTGATCCGGATACTCTTCTTAAGCTTCAGCTATCTCCAGGAGAGATTATAGAAATCGTCGGCAAAACCAGTACCGCAGCCAAAGTCTGGCGTGCAGATCGTCAGGATTGGCATGAGGGTATCATTCGGATAGATGGTTTTATCCGCCAAAACGCCGGGGTCGGAATGGGTGAACGCGTGCTTGTACGCAAACCAAAAGTCAATGAAGCGCTGAAAGTAGTGCTTGCGCCGCCAGAAGGGGCCGCATACCAGCCACTCGCCGAGATGACGGATAGCGTCCATCGTCAGCTGCTCAAACGTCCTATGGTGCAAGGAGATGTCGTGCCTATCATGAGCACCGCAGTGCATCCATTGTTGCGAGTGCCGGGCCAGGCAATGCCACTGGTAGTAGTAAACACGAGCCCAATCGGCGTGGTATTTGTCACTGAGCGCACACAACTTGACTTAAGGGATAAACCAGTCAAAGGGTTTGAATCGGTGCGTGCCACAGGAATCTCTTACGAGGATATCGGAGGCTTAAGAGACGAAATACAGCGCATACGCGAGATGATTGAACTTCCAATGAAGCATCCTGAAGTTTTTCAGACCCTTGGCATAAGCCCGCCAAGTGGCGTTCTGCTTCACGGGCCTCCCGGAACGGGTAAGACACTCATCGCCAAAGCGGTTGCAAATGAATCGGGCGCAACATTCTATTCTATAGCTGGACCCGAGATTATGAGCAAGTACTACGGCGAGAGCGAGCAGCGATTACGTGAGATCTTTGACGAAGCACGTGAGCGTACGCCATCTATCGTATTTATTGATGAGCTTGATTCAATAGCGCCAAAACGGGAGGACGTGACGGGAGAGGTGGAGCGACGCGTCGTCGCACAGCTGCTTACGATAATGGACGGACTGGAGGAGCGGGGCGAGATAATAATCGTAGGTGCAACGAATAGGGTTGAAGCAATTGATCCTGCACTGAGACGTCCTGGACGCTTCGATAGAGAGATTGAAATAAGTATTCCAGATCACGATGGCAGAAAGGAGATTTTGCAAATTCATACGCGCGACATGCCACTCACCGACGGTGTCAAGCTTGAAGACCTCGCTAACATCACTCATGGATTTGTCGGAGCCGATCTCCTCTCACTTACAAAAGAGGCGGCCATGCGGGCCTTGAGGAGGTATATGCCCGACATCGACCTCGACAAGGACATTCCCGTAGCCGTACTTACTGGTATGAAGATCACAGAAGAGGATTTCGGGGAAGCATTTAGAGAGATTCAGCCGAGTGCACTTCGTGAAATAATGGTTGAGATTCCTGATACCACATGGGACGATGTGGGTGGTCTCGAAGAAGCTCATCAGGAGTTAATTGAAGCAATCGAATGGCCTCTTAAGAGGCCTCAATCGTTCCGAAGAATGGGCATTAAGCCACTTCGGGGCATACTGCTTTTTGGCCCGCCAGGAACTGGAAAGACGCTGATCGTAAGGGCAATCGCCAACGAAACAGAAGCGAATTTCATAAGCGTACGAGGTCCCGAGCTGATAAGCAAATGGATCGGTGAATCAGAGCGTGCTATCAGGAGCGTTTTCAAAAAGGCTCGGCAGGTTGCGCCTGCTGTTGTCTTCCTCGATGAACTTGACGCTCTTGCCCCAATACGTGGAGTGGAAGACACCTCAAGAGTCTCGGAACGGGTCGTCAATACGCTCCTGACTGAGCTTGATGGTTTACAAGATCTAAAAGATATCGTTGTAATAGCCGCAACAAATAGGCCAGATATAATCGATCCAGCCCTCCTCCGTTCAGGACGATTCGATAGGCCAGTATTGATTGGCGCTCCTCAGAAGAATGAACGGATCTCAATACTAAATGTCCATATGAGAGACATGCCTCTCTCCAACGACGTTGACAAGGAAGAGCTTGCAGATCTTACCGAGTGGTACGTGGGTAGCGATTTAGAGACACTCTGCAAGGAAGCTGCAATGCTTGCTTTAAGAGAAGAGATGAATATAGCTTTCATAGAAATGCGGCATTTTAGAGAAGCGCTAAAAAAGGTTCGGCCCGCGATTGATGAGCGAACGATGCAATATTACGAGCAGATTAAAGAAAAATTCACTGGTGGCCGGCCGTCAGAGTCAACAACGCACATAAGCTATCGGTAGGCGCAAAGAAGAAGCCCTTTATATGATAAATACATAGCAGTCCAGAGATGAAAAAGGAGATATTCGCTAAGAATTTATCCAATAAGCAAGTAATGGGGAGCGACGGGACAGATATTGGTACACTTTATGACCTCATCATTGACGTAAACACAGGCGATATCCTTGATCTCAAAGTGAAGCCCGATCCTGATCTCAACCTGCAGGAGTTTAGGACGGAAAATGATTTCATATTTCTCCCCTTTGATGCTGTTAGAGCAATAAAGGACTACATCGTCGTCGATAGGAAGCTGGTAAAACAGTCACAATAACTACCCTAAAACCTCGTTTTGTTTCTGGCGTATAATTCCTGAGCAGCCCACTCGAGTGACATACATTATTACAGTCGGCTTTTGATATGCTAGGACCCTTGAAGCACGAGCTGATAGGTCGAAGGCAAGGAGCGCACGATGGAAAAGAAGCGCCGAACTGCTACTTTATGAGACCAAGAAGCGATGACAATGCTATGTGGCTCCAAGGTCCGACGACCATTAGCACATAGTATATGGACCGGACACATAATTGCCTGCTCGTTAATACGCCGCAGCTATTGTGTACACTCTAGAGTCTCCTTCGTCAAAAGCGCTTATACGGTGCATAAAGTTCTTATTTGATACGTCGGATTACTTCATAGATCACGCGACTGGAATCGACTACATGAAGAAGAAAAGAGTTGTATCGATCTTATGTGTTCTCTTGCTTCTCTCAATTGCAAGTGCGGGATGCGTTGTCAACTTACAGTCGCCCAGTGGGCGAGCCAATTCTGCTCAGTCTCCGTCCGGTGAAAAAATACCCTTGGGAACCGATAGTGGCACAGCGCATATGCTCGCTGTCTGGGAGCGGAACGACAGCAATTACGCGGGAGCACTGTCGGACGTTATCGTATCGACCGAGCCTGGAACAGGTCACGTCTTTGTCGAAACTCGGCCGCTCACGGGGGTTGATTTTCAAGAGACCGCGAGAACAGCCGTGAATGTCGCTGCCGAGCGCGCGCATATTAATCCCAACCAGCGAGACTTTAAATTCATCGTGCGCGTACCAGCAAAAGTAGACGCGGTCGATGGTCCGAGTGCCGGCCTGCCTATGGCGGTTGCAGTGTATTCAGCCATGATAAAGAAGCAGACCAATTCCAGCGTCTACGGCACGGGTGCTATAAACAGTGATGGAACAGTCAGCAACGTCGGCGGCGTCTACTGGAAAGCGTTAGCAGCTGCGAGAAGTGGCGCGCGGACCATCATTGTTCCAAGCACTGAGACGGCGGTGAGTACCACCTCTCCGCTTGATACGAGCGCCAAGAGAGGCGCAAACCTACACAATGAGCTAGAAAGGAATGGCTATGATACAAGAGTCATCGGAGTGAAGAACATCGACGAGGCACTACCGTACTACTTCAGTTAGCTGCGACCTACTACGACCGTAGCTGTCTCTCCGGCACTAGGCTATGCTGCAACTCTTGGAGTTTCCGTCTTATGGAACAACGTATTTGTAGAGAAAGATTATAAGAAAACCAGCTGAAAATGAGGATGTACAATGCACGTTAGTGATTTGATGAGTGCTCCTGTATTTGTCGCCGCACCTGACGATACAGTTGGACACGTGAAGAATTTAATGCTCAAGCACAAGATAAGCAGGATAATCATTGCCTACGAGGAGGTTCTAGTCGGTGTGATCACCAAGTACGACCTTGCACAAATGCTGGAATCGTCAGAGGCTGGTTGGCGGAGAAGGCACCAAGATCGTACTTTTGCTAAAGCTATAATGTCCGAGAATCTGATAACTACGTCGCCTAATACGTCGCTTGTAGAAGCAGCGCAAGCGATCATTGCAAACAAAATCGGCTGTCTTCCCGTGGTACAAGATGGCGAACTACTGGGTATACTCACGGAGACTGATTTGGTATCCCATTTTGCATCTACGCACTCGAGAGTGAGAGTTGCAACGATTATGAGCGATGCTTTTCTAACCTGTCATCGTCACCATTCACTCAATCATGTTTTGCGAGAGATGGACACCAACCGCATCTTTCGTACCATCGTTCAGGAGGGAAATGGCGTTCCAGTTGGCATAATAACGCATACTAACCTAACCTTCGCGAAAGAGCCTTTCGTGAGCTCAAAGGATATCGTGATGGTAAGAAAGGCCGACCACGCAGGGGTGCAAAAGAACAGATACGTGGAAAAAGTGCTCCAAGTCGCAGAAGACATCATGTCAGAACCGCTCGTTACGATTGATAGCGAGGCGACAGCAGTTGACGCTGCACAGCTGATGCTTAAGCAAAGAATAGACGCCATCCCTGTCGTGAAAGAGGAGTCACTAGTCGGTATCATATCTAAGACCGATGTGATAAGGAAAATGGCACGATAAAGTAGTCACCTACCTGAGCTTAAGCAAAAAGGAGCAACTCATGCGATACGATAAATACGTCTTTCACACTGCATCTGATATAGCTTCAACCGCGTACACCATAGATAAATCCGATCGAATTTCACACGCCTTCGATCGTATGGAGAAACGCAAAGTGAATCAATTACTTGTGACCAGTGGCGGAGAGCTCGTTGGCATTCTAACGAAGCAAGGGATCGCGCGTACATTGGGGGCAAGTGATGCTGTGGTTAAACCAGCCTCATCACTTCACGTGACAAAAGCCATGGATGAGACATTGACCACGATAAGTGGCGCTCTGCCCATCGGTGAGATCACTGATTTGATGAAGCATTCAGAGGTTTTGGCCATCGTCAGCGAGCAATCCATACAGTGGATTACCTTCGATGAAATCGTGAAAGCAAGCAGGCCTTCGGGATTTGCAGGCGAAATGATGGATTCACCCGTGACGTGCTCTCCCTACGACCGAGTGGCTCATATAAGGCGGAGAATGATAGATGAAAACGCATGGTGGATGATGGTCGTCGATGATGATCAACTCGTTGGAATCATAACAGAAAATGACATCGCCTTTGCAATGAATCAATTCAGGGATGTCGTAAAGCCCCAATATCAAGATTCGCGAGTGAGAAAACTTGTCATAGACGATATTATGGTCACAGACGTAGTTTTCGTCAGAACCAATACTCCATGCATTGAAGTGGTGGAGATTATGCTCAAAAACGACGTGGAAGGAGTGCCAGTCCTTGATCTGACCGACAGTATGGTCGGGATGATTACCAAGAACACTATACTTAGGAATCTTGATTGATCTCAAGAGAGAGCGGTTCACCTATTGGTGCGGCAGGGGTTGTGAGATTATCGCAGTACCGTTAAGCTAACGTAATTCCCCCCCTGCATTGTATTACGGCGGGAGATCCGATTTCGCCTTTGATTTTAAACTTGCAGCCAGTCAGGATCTCGGTCACGTGCACAGCAGTGAGTGTGTGAAGTGTCAGCTCAGCGGTTGCGATTTCAGATACTCCCTTGGCTAATGCCATCCAAACGATCAATTGATCGCCCAGATGCTTGTCGAATGGCGCACCTTTAGACAATTGCGTCAAGAGGCTAGTGGCCCCCTCTATTCCAACTTGCTCAGCTGGTTTGCCGCGCGCGCCTAAAGCATCTCCTCCTAATCTCCCTCCTGTTGAGGTCTCGACCCAAAGCACTATCCCACTTCCAGTGGAGATGCTTCCTCCTCTGGGACCTGGATCACATGCGAAGCTCGTATCAGCATAACCAGCTTGTGCGCAGCATTGCATCGCCGCTTTCGCTTGGCGCCGCACCACGTGCACTGGTAAGTTACTTGAAAGTGAGACGCCCTTTATTCCTTTTAAGATGCCCAAGTCCACGACGTTGATGGTGTGTAGTGTCTCAACCGGCTCTATGGAGGCCTTTATCTGTCCCCCGCCGCGTGGATAGAATCCCCTCTTTACCAATTGGAGGTCATACGGAAATCCCATCTTAATCAATATCGGATTAAGCACGTTGATTATGTAATCGATTTGCGGTGCCAAAGGATTGTTCGTACCGCCAATAAGAGTGACAGATGAATGCTTATCGGCAAACGCGAGTACAGGAGTGAGTGCTTGCAGTATGAGTGTCGTGCTTCCCGCGGTCTTGATATCGAAACGGAACGTCCCTCCGCGTCTTCGTCCCGGAGAGAAGGTTATTTCAGACGATCCAATTCGTAATCCGCTTACCTTGGCAGCTACAACTTGCGCGACCGCGCGTATGGCAGTTAAATGTTGGCTCCGGAGCCCAGGATTCGGTCGGTTGATTCTGACGTTTTCAATGCTGATGGGCTCTCCTGTTAGAGCAGAGAGGGCCAAGCACACTCGCAGTATCTGTCCGCCTCCCTCACCTGCACTGCCGTCAATCTCTATCATCAATAGCACAATGAACTGAAATTATGAAAAAGCATGGTGGGAAGTGGCGCAGGGACGGTGAACGATTCAACGATCGATGCGCTTGTATAGAATCAGAAGATGAACGTGCTGGACCTTAGAGGAGAGACGGACATTCAAGACCATGTAAAGCGTTATTTAGTACCTTGATCCATCTACCACTGCGCAAGTTGTAGCCGAAGCACGTCAACGATTAGATCATCGCGGAGCATCATATGGGACGACAGGAGAGTACAACAGTGTGCCGACTTTGCCAGCGTAGCTTCGAGAAATCAGAAGAGGGCCGGATTAAGATTCTAAGACGCGAAAAGAAAGGGGAAAGCGTTCTGTGGATCTGCTCTCATTGCGCAGGACGAATAAAGTTCGTAGAGCAGTGAATTACCGATTTACACTCTGCTCGTATGAAGATTGCGCCTCCATTCTCGCACGTTGGATATTGAAAGACGGTGCAGCGCCAATTTCAACCGTGTGATCCATGCTGCCTGATCGGAACCATTGAAGATCCAGCGTTACATAGATGAAACCAAGTCTGATGAAGGCATTCACAATGCTGGCTGAAGCTGCCATCAGACGAGCGAGATCTTTCTCGTGAATCTCGATTCGCGCAATGCCACAGTGGTTTCGCACTCTGCATTGCGTAATACCTAGGGCTGCGATATACGATTCCGCGTCCTTTACTCGCTCGATCATTTCACGCGTAATCCTCGTATCATATGGAAACCGAGTGAGCAGACACGACGTGGAGGCGAAATCCTCCGTCCCTAATTTGAGCTTACGGGCGAGGGCTCGTATGTCCTCTTTGCTATATTTCATCAACGGAGAGTACACATCATGTTCCGCAAGCGCCTGCATTCCTGGTCTATAGGCGTGCGCGTCGGAGGCGTTGGTGCCATCCATAATGACATTCATCGCATATTGCTCAGCAAGTTTCTCCAGTTCACTTAACATCATGCTCTTGCAGTGATAACATCTATCGTGCTTGTTTGACCTCACCTCAGTGAGAGAGAGGATTAGCTCTGTGAATGAGGTGCTCTATGCCAATACGTGCAGCAATCGATGAAGCGCGCTCTAAATCCCCTGCGCCCAGAAAATCAGTATCTATCGTCACGGCGACGGCTCGTGTACTCAACGCCTTCTGCGCAAGAGCAGCGACAACTGAGCTATCTAACCCTCCAGAAAAAGCTACAAGAGCGCTTTCATGCTTTTTGATGTCATTAAGGAGGGCATCGGCGTTTAATTTCATCAATACGTATTTATTTACTCGTTGTATTGTATAAGTATGTGAAGGTCATCGCACTAACAGGTGATCCAAAAATCCGCGAGCGCTTCATCGCCGCGCTTGCTCGTCGCGGTAACGTGGCGACAATCAGCAACGATGATGCTGAACGGCAGATGTTCGCCAATGAAGCAGCGAAAGATCTCCTTTGTATAAAATCGCCTTCGAGCCACGTCTTACGGCGCTACACCCCTAGTGGCGCGCACGAGATCACGAGAGAGTTAGATCGACTAGCTGAGCAGGAGGATGTAGATTTCGCTGTTGTGATAGGAGACGCGCTTGCGTCAAGGGTCATCTCCTTTCGTGAGGTGTACAAGGCGCGTTTAGAACTCTCTGGGGACTTCGATGAACATCTGGAGCCGCTCACCCATATCCCTGAGTGGATAACGCTTGGCACTCTTGTCGAGGCCGTGCGCTCGCGTCCCGATATTCATAAAGCCGGAGCTATATTGACATTCACAGGCATCGTGCGGGGGGATGCTCTAGCGCTCGAATTTGATATCTACGATGGAGAAGCTCAACGGAGAATTGGCTCAATCGTCCAAGATCTCACTCAAACCGAGGGCATAGTCGACGTAAGAATACACCATAAGTCCGGCCGCATCGAAAGGGGTGAGGATATAGTCTATATCGTCGTAGCAGCAGCACATAGACAGGAGGGCTTCAAAGTTCTAAGAGATGCGATCGAGAGGCTAAAAAAAGAAGTCCCTATATGGAAAAAGGAACTGACCGAACACGGTGAAAAGTGGCTGTATGTTTAATAACGTCGGTGTCAAGAAAGCTTCAGGGAACGACGCTTTGGTGTCCTCTCAAGCAGTATGCCCTTCCACGACGGTTATTAGTTAGGTGTATGATATGAGACTTTTTGGGACAAACGGTGTAAGGGGGGTAGTGAACTACGATCTTTCTGCAGAGCTTGCCCTACGTCTCGCCATGAGTCTTGGAACACACGCAAGAGGCACCATCGCAATTGGACAGGATACACGAATATCCGGAAGTATGCTCAGCTACGCGGCCATTTCTGGGCTACTCGCAACAGGCTGCAAGGTTATTGATGTCGGCGTAGCGCCGACACCTGCCGTGCAGTACTTCGTGCGCGACAACGCTGACGCCGGCATCGTTGTCACGGCATCACACAATCCTCGTGAGTATAATGGGCTAAAGCTCATAGCAGGCGATGGGACAGAATTTGGAAGTGAAGGAGAGCTTGAAGTAGAGGACATATACTTTAAAGGTGACTTCAAGCTTGCTGATTGGCGCGACACAGGTGACGTTTCGCACGCTAGTATCATACCCACGTACATTGAAGGCATTATACAAAAGGTGAATGCACAAGACATTAAAGAGCGGCGGTTTGACGTAGCGATTGATACCGGGTGCGGAGCAGGCGGCGTCGTGACTCCATTCTTGCTCAGCAAACTGAACTGCGGAGTAACCACGATAAATGCACAAATCGACGGCACTTTCCCAAGCAGAAATCCGGAACCGACTGAAGACGTCCTCACAGATCTCGCAGACGTTGTTGTCTCTCTCGGCGCAGATCTAGGGGTCGCACATGATGGGGATGCTGACAGGGCAGTCTTTATCGATGAAAACGGACATTTTGTCAATGAAGATGTCCTACTGGCAATTGTGGTTAAACACGTCCTCTCTAAGAAAAAAGGGCCTGTCGTCACTCCTGTTAGCTCCTCTCAACGTATCGTCGATGTTGCCGAGGCGGCAGGAAGTCACGTCACCTGGACTCCCGTGGGAAGTATCCACGTTGCCCGAATGATGATGAAGATTAACGCGGTGATAGGAGGTGAGGGCAATGGCGGGATAATCTTCCCTGAACATCAATACTGTCGTGACGGAGCAATGACTGTTGCCAAAATGCTTGAAATAATGACCGAACGCGACAAGAAACTCTCTGAACTTGCAAACGAAATCCCGAAGCGATATATGGACAAAGCGAAGGTGAAATGTAGCGACAGAGACGGGGTTATGCAACGTATTCGGTCATCTGTTGGCAGGACTATAGATATGACTGATGGCGTGAAAATATGGTATGATGATGGATGGTTGCTGGTGCGCCCCTCTGGAACCGAGCCAATCATTAGAGTTTTTGCCGAAGCGCTAACAGAAGAAAGGGCGAGCGAGCTCTTGAAGCAAGGCATGAATCTGACCAAAGGCTGCTGAGATCAGAGCTCATCAAGTACGTTTGTCGATAATGGGGGTACGACGTGGCACTAGATGAGATCCTGGTCCTTGATACCAAGGCGCGTCCTGATAGAGGTGTATTAGAGTTTTTTGTAACGGGTTGCAGCGGCTTTATTGGTACGCATCTTGTTGCCCGGCTCCTCGACGAGGGGCATATCGTTATTGGCTACGACTTAGTGCAACCGCATTACTCGCATCCCAATTTCGAATTCATAGAAGGAGATATCCTCGATCTAGAGAGGCTTCAGGCGAGCGTCACTAGGCCTGATGGTATTTACCACCTCGCGGCGCAGACCACGGTGCTCGAAGCAACACGCGATCCTATTTGTGATTTTCAAACTAACGCACGTGGCACGCTCAATGTACTATCGTGCGCCTCTAGCTCGCGGTTTATTTACGCCTCTACGAGCACTGTTTATGGGGCCGCTGCTATTCCTACGACCGAAGCTCACACCACTCATCCGGTCTCCTTTTACGGTGCCTCGAAGGCAGCTGGCGAGTTCTATTGCTTCGCATTCAACGGCATGTTTGGACTGCCGACGATCTCCCTCCGCCTTTACAACGTGTATGGGCCGGGCAATGCTAAGGGAGTCATGCATGATCTCATCGCGAAATTGCAGCGTAATAGCCACGAACTCGAAATACTAGGGACTGGTCTCCAAAAGAAGGACTATGTGTACATCGATGACGTTGTTGATGCGTTCTTACTTGCTTATGATAAGGGGGTACCCGGTAATGCGTACAACGTCGGAAGCGGCAACGCTATCACCGTCAACGAGATTGCCGCGCTTATTTGCGAGATGATGAATCTGCACCCCCCTATCCACTACACGGGCGGAAAATCGTGGGAGGGCGACATTGAATCCACGCTGGCAGACATAACAGCATTCACCGCTCTAGGATGGGAACCTCGAATAGACGTGAAAATGGGCTTGCAGCATCTCTACAAATGGATGCAGCAGCGTGGACAGCAGCACGGCAAATGGAAGGATGACTGATTGCAAAGGATCGACCATGCCGTGTCTTACTTCGCCTCTTAGAAGCAGGTAAACCGACCCATACAAGATCGGTGCTGGCTTCTATGACTTCGAACCTAGAAGACGATGCGCCGTGATATCGTTAGCTAGAGACGAGCCTTGTACATCGCGTTGTTGTCATTCCCTTGGCTCCGTTCGCTGCCGGGGTCTCGTGTTTGGAGCGCTCATGTAATATTTGCACGTCCCTGCACCATTCGCGTTTTAGGAGCAAGCGCATGAGAGGCTAAAAGCTCGTCAAGACAGGTCTTTTGACGCCAACAAATACGCTTATGTCCACTTACATGCAAGCCTTTCCACAGAGCACATTCCAGCATTCCAAGGAGTCCTGGGCCCGCCGTGACTGACACAATGCTCGTGGCGCCTATCTATTCACAGTCTGTGAGACGACGCTCTGCACGTTCGATACGCTGTTGAGCTGCGCTTGATCTATGGCCGCTGAAAGGAGATACAATCTTAAAGCAGGAACATGGTCTAGATCCGTAAACTGATCCAATTAGGGTAAAGAGATGCGTTTGTCTTCCCTTCCGTTGATCAGTTTGTCCTAATCTACGTCACAACACTTCAAAAAAAGAATAAAAGAGGAGCGAGTCCAGATAGATGCGCTGCTGGACTCACTAGTAGGGTTTAGAACGTCTACTTTCTGCGCCTTATCACCAAATATGCGACAGCCAAGAGTCCCGCTACCGCGTACACCGCTTCGAAGCCCGGCATTCCAAGGAATCCTTTGGCCGGCGTGGCCGACACAGCTGTACTAGCCACTGCTCCTGCCGGCGGCAAGAGCGGCATGTTAACTTCCTGGATCACACCGTTGGTTGCGTTGACGTTTGCCTTAGTTATTGTCGCGTTGCCCACTTTTACCGTTGTACCATTGACGGAGTATGGCAGGGCTAGTCCGTTGATCGTTGTGATCGTGCCATTACCCGTGAAGTTGTTTTTTAGCAACTTCTTCGGTACGACGGCGTAAAGCATGGTGGTCTTTAGCACGGTCGCGTTGTTGAACGCGGCGAGCGTAGTTTTGCTAAGCTTCGCAAAAGCTTGGTTCGTTGGTGCAAAGACTGTGAACGTGCCTGGTCCGCTCAATGTGTCCGTGAGGTTTGCCTTCGCCAGATAACGCGCGAACACGGTAAGGTTCGCATTCTTCCCTATAACTGTGTATAGAGTGTTACCAGCCGGGGTTGTTGTCACTGCTACTGCCACTTTTGTTGTCGCTTTTGTTGTGGAAGCCGCCATCGTTGTTTTCACCATCGGTTGTGCGACCGCTACAGTCGACATGCCGAGCACCGAGAGAATCATTACAGTTGCCAGTAATGCAGAAAACTGCTTTTTGCTGACCATTTTTCACCTCCAATAGAAATTATGTTTCGTA
>Ga0187780_10000508_pt1 | contig 29220 bp, 26 predicted proteins | sample 1015_Q2_SP10_20__FD_132429 | JGI IMG/M metagenome (GOLD analysis project Ga0187780, IMG submission 132429) | Tropical peat soil microbial communities from peatlands in Department of Meta, Colombia - 1015_Q2_SP10_20_MG | ecosystem: Environmental > Terrestrial > Soil > Wetlands > Peat | place... | reverse complement strand
GCCGCCCTGCGTCGGACCGCTTTCTCGCCGAACATCAAGGAGCGGCGTGACTATTCCTGCGCCGTCTTTGATTCCGAGAGTGAAGTGATCGCGATGGGCGATCACATGCCCGTGCATCTCGGCTCAATGCCCAAGTCAGTGCGCGCGGCGCTGGAGACGTTCGACCTCGCACGTGGCGACGTCGCCATGCTGAACGATCCATTTCGCGGAGGTACCCACCTTCCCGATATTACTTTGGTCTCGCCGGTCTATCTCTCGAATAGTAGCCGGCGGCCGGAATTCTATGTCGCCTCCCGCGCTCATCATGCCGATGTCGGCGGCACCTATCCCGGCTCCATGGGCCTGTGCCGCGAGATTTATCAGGAAGGGTTCCGTATCCCGCCGGTCAAAATCATGCGTTCCGGAAAAATGCAGGCCGACGTCCTCGCACTGCTTCTCAATAACGTACGCACGCCAGAAGAACGAGAAGGAGACTTGGGGGCTCAGCTTGCCGCTTGTCATACCGGAACGGAGCGGCTCCGTGAACTGTGCACGCGTTACTCAGCCTCGCGACTCAAGCGCGCTTCCACGGAGTTGCTCGATTATTCCGAAGAACTGATGCGTGAATTTCTTCAGCGAGTCCCTCCCGGCTCTTATAGCGCTGAGGATTTTCTTGACGATGACGGCATCAACGACAAGCCGATACGAATCGCAGTGAACATTACATTTTCGAAAGCCCGCAAGCTCCAACCTAAACCGGTCATAGTAGATTTCACCGGAACCGATCCGCAGGTTGAAGGCAGTGTAAACGCGGTCGCAGCGATCACCAATTCAGCGTGTTTTTATGTCTTTCGCTGTCTCCTGGCCGAAGACGTGCCCGCGACCGCCGGCCTGATGCGGCCCATCGAGGTGATTTCTCCGGAAGGAACCCTCGTGAACGCCCGCCCGCCGGCCGCCGTGGCTGGGGGCAATGTGGAAACTTCGCAACGCATCGTTGACGTTCTCTTGCGAGCTTTGGCCAAAGCCATTCCCGAGCGCATTCCGGCCGCAGCCTCGGGCACGATGAACAACTTGACCATCGGCGGGATTGATCCGCGGACCAACGAGCCGTTCGCCTATTATGAGACCATCGCTGGTGGCATGGGAGGGCGTCCAACCAAACCCGGCGTGTCCGGCGTACACACCCACATGACCAACTCGCTTAATACGCCCGCAGAAGCGCTGGAGTATGCATATCCATTGCGCATTCATAAATATTCCTTGCGGACCAGCAGTGGCGGCCGGGGCCGCTATCGTGGTGGAGATGGGATCGTTCGCGAGATTGAAGTTCTCACCGATGCGGAATGTACCCTGCTGGCAGAACGACGCAAGCGTAACCCGTACGGCTTGAGTGGCGGGGCAGATGGCGCGGTCGGCAAAGCCGCTTTAGTCCGGCAAGACGGTCCCTCCAAAGCATTACCCGGCAAATTCAATGTCCGACTTCGCAAAAGCGAACGGATTCGAATTGAAACCCCGGGCGCTGGCGCCTGGGGAAAACCATCCTGAACGGAGTAACAGCCATGAATGATCTCGGTTCTCATTATCTCGACGAAGTTCACCGGCAATTCCGCGGTTACAAACGGCTCGGTGAAGGCGCGATGTCGCAGTTGAAGGACAACGAACTCTTCGTGACCATTGATCAGGAATCGAATTCGGTCGCGATTCTGGTAAAGCATCTGGCGGGTAACATGCGGTCGCGGTTCACCGATTTCCTTACTTCCGACGGCGAAAAGCCGAACCGCAATCGTGACCAGGAATTCGAAATCACCCCCAACACTACACGTGCCGACGTTATGCGCTGGTGGGAAGAGGGATGGGAACTCGTATTCTCTGCGGCCGCAGGGCTCAAGCCGGAAGACTTGCAGCGTACCGTCATGATTCGCGGCGAGCCGCACACCGTCTTGCAAGCCCTCAACCGGCAATTGGCGCACTACTCTGCCCATGTAGCTCAGATCATTTTCCTGGCGAAGCATCTGCGCTCCAGCGAATGGAAGAGCCTCAGCGTCCCTCGGGGACAATCGCAGAACTTCATCCCTTCCGCCCAGAAATACGACAAAGGCGTGCTGCGCGATGAGCAGAAGAAGTCATCCGCATGACGGTGGCCCACTCAAGCAGTGGTGCTAGAATCAGGGGTTCTCGGCTGACGCGAATCTCTTCAGGTGCCTCATGCCAGAAACCATGTTAGCCGTCGTAAAGCCGAAAGCTGCTCCCGGAGCAGAGATTCGCGAAGTCAAAATCCCATCATTCGGACGCACTGACGTCCTGGTCAAAGTCAAAGTCGCCTCCATCTGCGGCACCGACCTGCACATTTACGAATGGGACCGCTGGGCGCAGAAGCGAATTCATCCCCCGCTCATTCCCGGCCACGAGTTTTGCGGGGAAGTTGTGGCCTACGGAGACGAAGTCAGTAGCGTCAAGGAAGGCGATTTCGTTTCTGCCGAAATGCATGTCGCATGCGGCAAGTGTCTGCAGTGCCGCACGGGTGAAGCTCACATTTGTCAGAACGTGAAGATCATCGGCGTGGATGCCGACGGAGCCTTCGCCGAGTACGTGGTCATTCCCGAATCCAACATCTGGAAACTCGATCCCGCGATTCCCCAGGAATATGCCTCCATCCTCGACCCGCTGGGCAATGCGGTTCACACTGTGCTGGCTGGCGAAATTGCTGCCAAGACCGTCGCGATTACCGGTTGTGGGCCGATCGGGCTTTTCTCCATCGCGGTCGCACGCGCAGTGGGAGCCGCGCAGGTTTTTGCGATCGAGGTGAATGAGCATCGGCGACGCATTGCGAAAGAAATGAAAGCGGACCTCGCCCTCGATCCTTCCAAAGAGGATGTCGTCTCCATCCTTATGGACCGCACCGGTGGGCTGGGGGTCGATGTGGTGCTGGAAATGGCCGGACACCCGAATGCCATCCGGACTGCATTCGACATTGTGCGGCGCGGCGGCCGTATCTCCCTTCTCGGCCTTACTTCCAAGCCCATTGCGCTTAACTTTTCTGAAGACATCATTTTCAAGGGCATCACAATCCAGGGCATCAATGGACGGCGAATGTATCAGACGTGGTATCAGATGACGGCCCTGCTTAAGAACGGCAAGCTTGACCTTCACCCGGTCATCACTGACCGGATCGCGATGAAAGACTTTTCGAAAGGTATGGAACGTCTCAAGACTGGGGAGTCGAGCAAGATCCTCGTCTATCCGAATGGCACGGGAAAGTAACTTTGTCCGGAGCCGGACCTGCTACGCTCCTGCCGGCAGCTTCACAATTTTTTGCTGGATTGCATAAGTTACCAGTTGGGCCTTGTTGTGAATGTCAAGCTTTCGCATCAGGTTGAACTTGTGAGCTTCCACCGTCTTGACACTCAACCCTAGAAGCGACGCAATTTGTTTGACTGAATTCCCTTCGGCAATCATCTTGACCACTTCGCGTTCGCGCGGAGTCAGTTTCGTGCCCCGGCTTTGTCCCCGCTGTCCTTGAGAGCGCGACCGGAAATCGTCCACGAGCTTTCCAAGCACTTGCGGGCTCAAATATTTTCGACCTTGGTAGACATCCTTCACGGCGACGATCAATCGCGACGCTGGAGCATCCTTCTGAATGTACCCTGACGCTCCCACGTCAAGGCATTGCAGCAGGTACTCTTCATCCTCATGCGTCGTCAGAAAAATCAGCCGCGTGCTCGGATTCTCACTTTGAATCTGCCGGGCGACTTCAAAGCTGGATACACCCGGCATGCCGACGTCCATGAGCACGACATCCGGCTTTAGCTTGCGTACTTGTTCGATGCCTTGGGCGGCATCGCTTGCCTCGCCGACAACCTGGAGATCCGCTTCGCCTTCGAGCACGCGGCGTAGGCCTTCGCGAAACAACGCGTGGTCATCAACGATGATGCACCGGATTGCCATTTGTGAATCCCAGTCTTGCCAGGTTCGGCTGTCGTGTCTGATCGTGGTGTTCCTTGCCTGTCGCGCCTTCTTCTCCAAACCCTTGAGAAGCCGCCCTGGCGATTGGATGTCTGCTCTGCTTCGGGGTTGCCCAGTTCATCAGGTACAATCCACAGCAATGCTGCGTTACTTCACTGCTGGAGAATCTCACGGCGAGGCCATTGTTGCTTTTCTTTCCGGGTTGCCAGCAGGACTGAAAGTCGACAAGAGTTTTCTGGACCACGAGCTCTGGCGGCGGCAGCAGGGCTATGGCCGTGGCGGCCGGATGAAGATCGAGCACGACACCGCCCACATTATTTCTGGTGTACGGCACGGAATGACAATCGGGTCACCTATCGCGGTGGTGCTGGAAAATAAGGATTGGAAGAATTGGCAGGAGTCGCTTCCCATCGACGAGGGAGATCCCGGCAAACATAAACGTGTCGCCTCGCCACGCCCTGGGCATGCTGATCTTGCCGGAGCTTTGAAATATAACTTTACAGAAGCCCGCTATGTACTGGAACGCGCTTCCGCCCGCGAATCTGCCGCTCGGGTGGCCATTGGAGCTCTCGCCAAGCTGTTCCTCCGCGAACTTGGGATCGAAGTGCTTAGTCATGTGATTGCTGTCGGCTCCGTTGCCGTCGAGAAGGATGTTCCGTGGGAGCAGATCAGCGCGTTGCGAAAACAAAAAGACATTCTCCTTAACTGCGCTGACGCCGTCACAGAACAGCAAATGAAGGAAGAAGTGGATCGAGCCCTGAAAACCGGCGACTCGGTGGGCGGTGTATTCGAGGTAGTCGCCGCCCACGTGCCTCCCGGACTCGGCACCTACGCTCAATGGGATGAGCGGCTGGATGCGCGCCTTGCTGCTGCCGTGATGTCCTTGCAGGCGGTAAAAGCGGTGGAGATCGGTGCGGGAATCAATGCCGCAGCTTCCTCTGGCTCTGAGGTACATGATGAAATAGGGTATGAGAAGTCGCGCAGTTTTGCCGGATTCACACGGACTCGGAACAATGCCGGGGGAATCGAAGGGGGCGTTTCCAATGGTGAGGAGATCCGTGTCCGGGGCTACCTCAAACCGATTTCTACCCTTCGCCGTCCCTTGCAGTCAGTGGATTTTTCCACCCGACAACCGGTGAAAGCAGCTTATGAGCGTTCGGATGTTTGCGTCGTTCCGGCTGCCGGTGTCGGCGGCGAAGCCATGGTGGCCCTGACCTTGGCCGTTTGCGCGCTCGATAAGTTCGGCGGAGATTCCATCGCCGAGACCATGCGTAACTTCAAAGGCTATTTAGAACAATTGAAAAATTTCTAGCTGTTAGCGACTCGCTACTGACCACTATCAATGATCTATTCCATCGTTAAGTTTGGGAACCCAGTTTTAGAAAAGCCCGCCGAACCTGTTACCGCCTTCGATGATGACTTGAAGAAACTTGTAGAAGACATGTTCGAGTCTATGTACGAGGCCCGTGGCGTCGGGCTCGCTGCGCCCCAGATTGGTATCTCCAAGCGTCTTGCCGTAATCGACGTCACTTTCAAGGAGGACCCCAATGCCAGGCTGGTGCTCGTCAATCCCGAAATCATCCACATTGAAGGCAAGCACACGCAACCGGAAGGCTGCCTGAGCATCCCCGAGTTTCGCGAGCCGGTGTGCCGCGCGCGCAAAGTGACAATTCGTGCCCAGGACGTCAATGGCAAATGGTACGAAAAAACCGGCGAGGATCTGCTCGCGCGCGCTTTTCTCCACGAAACCGACCATCTGAATGGCAAGCTGTATATCAGCCACATCAGCGCCCTCAAACGTGACCTGATGAAACGCAAAATTCGTAAGCTGATCAAAGCGGGAGAGTGGTAGAAATTCAAAGGTGAGTCAACCACTCAATCTTGTCTTCTGCGGCACGCCCCCATTTGCCGTTCCCACCTTGCAGAAGCTCTATGAGTCGGGATACCCGCTGCTTCTGGTTGTGACGCAACCCGACCGCCCGCGCGGCCGCGGAATGGAGGTGTCAGCTTCTCCAGTCAAGCAAAAAGCCATCGAGCTTTTGCTCCCCATTGTTCAACCAGAGCGCATCAAGAATAATGCGGAATTCCGCAGCCAGCTGGAAGCGGTCCAGCCTGACGCGATCATCGTCGTTGGCTACGGCCGACTCATTCCTGACTGGATGATCGCTTTGCCGAGGTTCGGCAATATCAATCTGCACGCCTCATTGCTGCCGAAATATCGTGGCGCGGCCCCCATCCAGTGGGCGATTGCGAGCGGCGAAACTCGGACCGGCGTGACCACAATGCGTATCGATGCCGGCCTCGACACCGGCGATATCCTGCTGCAAAAAGAGTCCGCCATCGGCCCCGACGACACGGCTCAGACCCTCTCGCCGCGCCTGGCTGCTATCGGAGCCGATTTGATGGTTGAAACTCTGCAGGGGCTTTCACTGGGAACCGTTCGTCCTCGCGCTCAAAACCACAGCCATGCGACTTTGGCCCCGACTCTCAAGAAAGAAGACGGCCGGATCGACTTCCAACGTCCAGCGCATGACATCTTCAACCGGCTGCGCGGTTTTCAGCCATGGCCGGGAGCGTTCACAACGTTTCGCGGTAAGAACCTAAGTGTCTGGCAAGCCAAGCCGATCGATAGCCGGACCGCTGCTCCCGGTGAATTGCTCATCGAGGGCGACCACTTGCTGGTCGGCGGCGGAGACCGCACCGCTTTGGAGCTGCTCATCGTTCAGCCTGAAGGCAAAAAACGCATGAGTGCCCGCGATTTCATGCACGGCTATCATCTGAAGAATCATGACCGCCTCGGGTAAGCCCGATCCTCTGTTTCCCCTCCGTGCTCTCTATGGTTAGATGTATTTCATATGCCCATTTCTCCTGCTCGTACCGCCGCTTACGAGATCCTGATGCGAGTGGACCAGCAGGATGCCTTTGCCTCAGATCTGCTTCATGCACCCGCCTGCGAAACGCTTTCGCCCAGCGATCATCGTCTTGCAACCGAACTGGTCATGAGCGTGTTGCGCTGGCGTTCGCTGCTGGATGAGCAGATCGCAAAGCACTCCTCGTTGAAACTACCGCGGCTCGATCCAGAAGTTTTGACCGCGCTGCGCCTGGGTACCTATCAGCTCATGTTTCTCGATCGCATACCCGAGAGAGCTGCCATTCACCAGAGCGTTGAACTAGTGAAACGAGCGCGAAAGCGATCCGCCGCTCCATTTGTAAATGCTCTGCTTCGAAAGTTGCTCGATAGCAAACCGCAGACCGCCCACCTTGGTAGTGTCTCAACTGCCTCGGAATTGGCAAGTTCGTTTGCGCACCCACAATGGCTGGTCGAACGATGGACCCAGGAATTTGGTTTGGATGTGGCCAGGCAAATCTGCGACTACGACCAGCGAGTCCCCGAGACTGCGCTTACCATTCGCGACCCTGCGACGATCGGCAAGCTTGAAACTCGCGGCGTCACTCTGGCCCCGGGCCGTCTCCTGGCCTCCTCGCACCGGCTGACCGGCGGTGACCTTACCCGGTTGCCGGTGGAACTGCGAGATCAAATCGCAATCCAGGATGAAGGGTCAGCGCTCGTGGCTCTCTTGCTTGGCGCTGGCTCGCGAATTCTCGACTGCTGCGCTGCCCCCGGCGGCAAGACTCGTGTCCTCGCGGCTGCAAATCCCGCGGCCCTCATCATCGCCGCCGAACTGCATCCCCATCGGGCCCGTTTATTGCGGAGTCTCGTGACTGCGCCAAACCTGCGCGTCATCGCCGCTGATGCCCGCAACCTCGCCTTAAAGTCAGCCTTTGATCATGTACTCGTGGACGTTCCTTGCTCAGGAACCGGCACGCTCGCCCGCAATCCCGATATCAAATGGCGGCTCAAACCGGAAGATTTATCCGACCTTCAGACTCGGCAGCTCGCAATCCTGCGTTCGGCAATGCGGCATGTCGTTTCTGGCGGAACGCTTGTATATTCCACCTGCTCTTTAGAAAGCGACGAAAACGAAGACGTCGTTCAAATGGCACTGGACAACACCTTCCGTCTATTCGATTGCCGTGATCGACTGCAGCAGCTTCAGTCTGATGGCGAGCTAACGTGGAAGAATCCCGACTCCCTCACCCGCGGACCCCTTCTGCGAACTATCCCCGGTGTTCATCCCTGCGACGGCTTCTTCGCTGCGATTCTCCAGAAAATCTAGCCAGCCAACGTATCACCGCACCTCAAAATCAACTGCCGATCCCACAAGCACCTTGCCGCCTGCGGCAGGATTTTGGGAAACAATGATGTCGGCGGGCGAAGGCTGGGAAGCTGGGGCCGAAACTTGAGGAGAAGTGCCTGGCGCTGAAGCAGGCGCCGCAGCGACTGTCACCTTTCCCATTCGCAAGCCCGCATCTTTCAATGCGGCAGTCGCCGCACTCAGCGGCTGTCCGGCAAAGCTGGGCATCACGAAGGCTTGCGGTTCCGGAGTCTGCGCCGCAAGCAGGCTGATTTTTGGGGCTGAAATGCTGCTCGCGCTCGCCGAGGGAATCTGCGCAACGATCTGATTGGGGGCAACCCCAGCCAATTCAACTTGCGCCACTGTTCCGATGTCCAAACCACGGCGAAGGATATTGATCTCCGCCGCCCGTTCGCTCTCACCGATCAAATTTGGGATTTCGACCCGCTGTGGCCCAAGACTCTCCGCGACTCGAATCTCCCACCCCCGCCGCGTCTTGGTGCCTGCCGGTGGCAATTGCGAGAGCACTCTCCCCGCCGCGATCTTCGGGCTGTAGTATTGGCGCTCCACTTCAAATTGAAAACCCTCCAGCTCTGCGATCCGCCGGGCCTCCGCGGGAGTCTTGTCAACCAGATCTGGCACCGCGACCTCTCGTGTGTGAATCGCGAAACGCATGGCAGTCAGCGCCGACACGAGAGCTACCACGATCAGCACCAGGGCCAGGAATATGAAGCGGAAAAAAGCTCTCATCTGCCGCGCATCTCCTCAGTGCGTCTCCTCGGTTGCCGGAGCATTGTCCGGCGTGTCCACTTTTTGTGCGACCACGCTTGGCGCCATTTCCGGCACAGGCTGGAACTCGCCAGGGTCCTTGCCCGCCAGCGCGCTCTTCATAAAATCCATCCAGATCGGGAGCGCCGCATGTGCCCCCGTTTCCTTCGCTCCCAGCGACTTCTTTTCGTCAAAGCCAATCCACACTCCCGTGGTCATCGACGGCGAAAATCCAATAAACCATGCGTCCGTAAAATCGTTCGTCGTCCCTGTTTTGCCCGCCAATGGATACCTCATGCTGGAAGCCGCGATCCCGGTTCCGTGCTGTACCACCTCCCGCAACATCCATGTCATGATCCTGGCTGTGCGAGCGCTGATTACGTCTTTTACCTCAGGATAATCTTCTTCCATCACACGGCCTTCGTAATCTGTCACCTTGGTGATGTAACGTGGAATCACCCGCACCCCGTCATTGGGAAAAACACTGAACGCCGAAGTCTGTTCGAAAAGCGTCACTTCTGCCGCGCCGAGTGCGACAGGAAGGTAGGGCGGCAGGTTCGACGTGATTCCAAACCTGTGTGCGTAGTCAATCACAGTCTTGATGCCCAAACTGTCGGCCAACCTCAATGCCGGAATATTCCGCGACTGGGCCAGTGCCCGCCGCAGCGTGATTGTGCCTTCAAACTTTTCATCGTAGTTGTGCGGAACATAGGGCCCCGACGCGGTATCAAACGCTATCGGCGCGTCGACCACCGTGTCGTTCGGTTGAGCGCCTTGATCGATCGCTGCCGTGTAAACGTAGGGCTTGAAAGACGACCCAACTTGACGCAGAGCTTGCGTCGCCCGATTGAACTTCGATTCCTCAAAGTCACGGCCTCCGACCATCGCCTTGATGCCGCCGGTCGCGTTGTCGATTGCCATCAACCCGGCCTGTGCTCCCGAGTCCTGCTCCAGTTGGGCCCGGGCCTTGCCCTCTGCCGGAAGCGACAGAATCTTCACGTAAACGATATCGCCAGTTTTCAGGATGTTCTGTAGCTTGCTCTGCGTCCACGCCGCATCGGATTGTGCCAAAGTCCCGACATATCGGCCGAACTTCACCGTCGCCGAGCCGGGAACTACGGCAGTCACCAGGGCATGCATGTAGCCGCCCGCCTCAGGCTCATCATCCCAGTCCGGGTGTTGATATTCCGTAAGTGAAGAACCTTGCGCCAAAACATTTTCAAGATGGCCCTTCCATCCATGACGCCGCTCGTAGGCCGCCAACCCATCGAGCACAGCGCGGTTGGCAGAGCGCTGCAGGTCCATATCTAACGTGGTGTAGACCCGCAGCCCGCTCTGGTGAACTTGGTCCGCACCGTACTTGTTCTCGAGATAACGCCGGATTTCCTCCACAGAATATGGCGCGAGTGAGTTCGTGTCCTTCTGCAGATTTAGCTGAATAGGCTGATTGCGGCCGTCATTCGCCTGCTTGGCCGTAATCTTGCCATCCTCCAGCATGGCGTTGATCACCAGGTTGCGGCGTTTCAGCGCCCGGTCCGGATGATTAATCGGTGAGTATTGCCCCGGCGCTTTGGGCAGGCCTGCCAGCAGCGCAGCTTCGTCCAGCGTCAACTGCCTGGCGGGCTTGCTGAAGTAATACTCCGACGCCGCCTCAAAACCATAAACGCCGTGGCCCAGGAAAATCTGGTTGGCATACAAGGTAAAAATCTGCTCTTTTGTGAAGCGTCGCTCGATTTGAATCGCCAGTAGCGCTTCCTCGACCTTGCGCTGGAACGACCGGTCCGGAGAAAGGAACAGATTGCGGGCGAGCTGCATAGTGAGCGTGGAAGCTCCCTGCACCTTCCCTCCAGATTCGATGTCACGATACGCTGCACCCGCAATCCGCCACACGTTGATGCCCCAATGCCGGTAGAACTCCTTGTCTTCGATGGAAATCAGCGCTTCCCGCAGAACCCGGGGAAAATCGCTGTAGTTCGCAACCACACGCCGTTGCAGCGCGAATGAACCAATCACCTGGCCATGGTCGTCGTAAAGCTCGGTAATCGAGCTGGGACGGTAGTGTTCAAGCTGCTCCACTTGCGGCAGGTCGGTGGAGTACACCAGAAGCAGGCCCGCAGACGCGCCCACCAGCGCAGACAATAAGAACAGAAGCCCAAATAGGACTCGGCCCATCACCCTTCGTCCGCCGGTTTCCGCGGCGGGAAGGTCCTGGTAAATCACCTTCATGGGAGATTAGGCTCAGGATAGCAGGTCTGGTCCACCCTGCTGCTTCTCTCGCCGTGAATCGCCGCTTCGCGCCTGCCCATTTCACGGCTTATATCCAAGCGTCTGGCAAATCAAAACCCCCACGACCGTGCCATTAGCCCACCTGACACCCTATGTTATGATTTGCGCTCGGTCTCCCATGCACCAGAGATGAGGAGGCCACATGTTCGTCCGCTGGTTTACACAGGGGGCGATGTTCTTACACTTTCTCGGGAACCGCGACATCTACGGACCACTCAATCCTCCCGGGCCACGGCTCGCCTGGCAGTTGGCAAAACACCACATCACAAAAGCGAAACTCGTTACCATGACTCCGCCCGAGTTAAGCTCGGAATCGATCTCCCCACCGAGGACGAAGTCAGCCTGATTCGCGGCTGGCTGTTGCGGTCAAGCGTCGCTGTAACTGCCCCACAGAAATAAAAAGCCGCGACTCGAGTCGCGGCTTACAAACTCTGCAGGCAAAATGCCCAGGCTTAGCTCGGGCGGTTTTTCAGAACTTCAATTGCCTTCTGCAATTGCTCGTCTTCCTGTGCAGGTTGCGGCTTTTTCGTTTGGTCGGGAGGCGCCGCATTCTCATCCTCATCGGGACTCGGCGCATCCTCATCGGCGTCAGCCACCACCAGGCTGGGGGTGACGGCGGAGTCCTGAATCGCCTTGCCGCTCGGGCTGTAATATTTTGCCACGGATAGAATCAGGGCGGAGCCGTCGGGTAGCTCAATCACCTTCTGTACCGAGCCTTCGCCAAAAGTCTTGTCTCCAACAACGTCTCCACGAGCATTCTCCAGGATGGCCGCAGCCACAATTTCTGCCGCGCCCGCTGTGCCTCGGTTCACAAGTACCACCACCGGCAGGCTGGTGATCGCCTTAGACGGATCGGCGTTGAACGCCTCGCGTGGAAACTTCTGTCCCTGTAAATAAGTAATGGTGCCGTGGTTCAGAAACAGATTAGCGGTAGCAACCCCTTCCGACTCGTCGCCGTCGGCGCAGTTGCGCAGATCGAGAATGAGTTTCTTGACCCCATCTTTCTGCAGCGCTCTGATCTTGTTGGCAATCTCCTGGGCCTTTCCCTTGTTGAGGGCATCAACTTTGATCTCACCGATGCCTTGATCCACGACTTTGTCAGCCACCGGCGGAATATTAATCACGTCGCGCGTGATCACAACCTTATCGGGTTGAGCACGTCGCGCCCGCACCACTGAAACCGTCACGTTGGAGCCCGGCTGCCCGGCTAACATGTTGTGCACTTCCGCCAGCGACATCTCGCGGGTACTTTTCCCGTCGATTGCTTCAAGGATGTCGGTGTCCTGCAAACCGGCCTTGTCCGCAGGTCCTCCCGGAATTACAGAAACCACCGCCGCATAGCCAAAACGCTTGGACACCGCTGCGCCGATGTCAGCTCGCCCCTCGCTTTGATGGGCTTTGTATTCCTTGTACTCCTCCGCCGTCAGATAACTGGAATCCGCATCCAGGGACTCAAGCAGCCCGTGCAATGCCCCGTCAGTGACGGCGGGGATGTTGGGATCCTCTACATATTCGCTGCGTACCCGCGAAAGCACCTCGCTGTAAACCTGCAGTTGCCGGTAGGCACCATCGTTGTTGGAAGCGCGAACACCATCCATCGTGCCGACCACGCTAAACAGCAGCACAGCAGCCGACGGAACCAGAATTGCAGCCTTTAATTTATTGGACATCGATTGGTTTCTCAGGAGAACTCAGTTCACGCAGAACTGCCTCCATTATATCTGTTTGATGCCCGTTCCTTGCAACCGGCATTGAGAAATCGCGGGAATTGGTAACCGGCCTTACCAAAGTCCTAACTAGCTATTCAAACAAGGGCTTACGCTGGTTTTCCGGGGCCTTGGCTGGAGCCCCCAAAGTTTCAGGTCGGATCCTGACAGCGCTCCCGCGAAACCTCCTGCGAGGGCATGCCGCCCGGTCGCCGGCAAAGATCCGCACCCCACCGCGGCGGCCCGTCGCTTCAACACTTATGCGAGTGATAAAGGTCACGGCAATCACCGACTGTCAGCCCTCAAAATGGTTCACGATCGTTGCTAATGCAAGGAGTAAATCCATGGCGTACTCATACATAGTCCTCGGAGCTGGCAGGCAGGGAATCGCTGCCGCATACGATCTCGCCGTCTTTGGCCAGGCGTCGCGTGTAACCTTTGCCGACGCTGATGTCGAGTTGGCAAAACATTCTGCGGATCGCGTCAACGAATTGGTCCATGACAGAATTGTCGATGCACTCAAGCTGGACGTGCGCGACGACAATGCAGTACGGCACACTCTCAAGAACTACAACGTTGTCCTCAGCGCCGTTCCTTACTTTTACAATCTTCCGCTGACCCGGGCGGCAATCGAAACCGGCGTTTCTTTCTGCGATTTGGGCGGCAACACCGACATCGTGCGGCAACAACACGCCTTGGACCGGGAGGCGGTGCGGGCCGGCGTTTGCATCGTCCCTGACTGCGGTATGGGTCCGGGAATGGGCAATACCTTGGCGGTCTACGCGATGGGCTTGGTCGGAGATGCCGAGCACGTCTACATGTACGACGGCGGCCTCCCACAGAAACCGAAAGCCCCTTGGAATTATGCCCTCACCTTCAGCATCGAAGGCCTGACCAACGAGTATTACGGCGGAATGACAGTTCTGCGCAATGGCGAACTCTTTCACACTCCCTGCTTCACGGAATTCGAAATCGTCGACGTTCCTCCCGTGGGAAAGCTGGAAGCCTTTCTCATCGCCGGCGGCGTTTCAACCGCTCCCTGGACCTTCCGGGGAAAGCTCCAGACTTACCAGCTCAAAGTATTGCGCTATCCAGGAACTTTCGCTCAGTTGAAAACCTTCTCCGACTTGGGACTGTTCGATCCCAAACCCATCCGGATCGACGGAGCCGAAGTTGCGCCGCGGAAAGTCTTTCATGCCTTGTTTGAGCCGCAAGTACGGGATGACAACGTGCGCGATGTTTGTATCGTTCGGGTCCGCGCGGTCGGAAAGAAAAATGGACAGAAGACCGAGGCTACGGTTGAAGTTATCGACTATTACGATGAGAAAACCGGCTTCAGCGCCATGCAACGCACCACCGGATGGCATATGTCGATTGTCGCCGAAATGATCGCAAAGGGCGACATTCCCCACGGCTCCGTCCCATTAGAACTTGCCGTGCCGGGCGAGCCTTTTGTGAAACAGGCAAGAAAGCGTGGGTTCCAGATAAAGGAAGAGATCTTGTCCTCAGCCGCGATCGAGCCACCCCACGTCCAGCTGGTGTAACCCTCCTGCGGGCGTTCCGCGCGAACGCCCGCGACATCTCTAGTCGCGGCCTCCCTTATAATCTTCACACTCGCTATGCCCGTCAGCCTGGATCAGATCGTGGCCGCGACCCGGCGCAAACTGCAGGAAACCCGCCGCTCGCTCGATCTGCGCCAACTCGAATGCGCCGCGGAAAAGCATGTTCCGAGGGGATTTAAGCGCGCGGTTGAGTCACATAGTCAAAATAACGTCGCCATCATCGCCGAGTTGAAAAAGGCTTCTCCTTCGCGCGGTTTAATCCGCACCGACTTCCACCCTGGTGCTCTGGCAAGAGAACTTGAGGCTTCCGGCGCCGCAGCCCTTTCGGTGTTGACCGATGAAGAATTCTTTCAGGGCTCTTTGGAGAACCTGCGGGCAGCATCGGCGAGCACGAAACTTCCCTGTCTGCGCAAGGATTTTATTGTGGATGAAGTTCAGCTTTTGCAGGCGCGGGCAAATTGTGCAGACGCGGTCCTGCTCATCGTAGCGGCGCTTTCCCAGGCAGAATTACAAAACCTGGCTCGGCGGGCCACTGATCACGGTTTGGACGTCTTGTGCGAGGTCCACGACCACGAGGAACTGGAACGCGCTTCCGACGCCGGATGCACGATGATTGGTGTCAACAATCGCGACTTGCGGACTTTCAAAGTCGATCTGAATACCGCATTTCGGCTCGCCGACTTGATTCCGCGCCAGCTGCTCCGCGTCGCCGAAAGTGGCATTCATACCGCAACAGACGTTGCTCATCTACGAGCGGCGGGTTACCACGCATTTTTGATCGGGGAATCGCTCATGGCGGCGGCATCGCCCGGCCAGGCCCTTAATGCACTGATTTCCGAATCTCAACAAGTCCCGGCCACTACTCTGGACACCGCGCCCTAACGGGCAACCGAGAATCCGTATGACCTGGGTCAAAATATGCGGCATCACAAACCCGGAGGACGCTCTGGCTGCCGTCAAAGCCGGTGCCGACGCTCTGGGATTCGTCTTCTACGATAAAAGTCCCCGCAAAGCTGATCCCGAGATTACGCGACAAATCGTCGAACGATTGCCCGCCAGGATTGAGAAAGTCGGGGTTTTCGTCGACTCGAGCCCCGTCCAGATTTGTGATCTGGTCGCCAAAACGAAATTGACCTGTGTTCAACTGCACGGCGAGCCTGCGCAGCACATATGGAAGGACCTGCGAGCTCGCGAGCAACTCGGCGCTTCCAAGTTCATTCCAGCGTTGCCGGGAGATTCGTTCGATGGCGTTCTCGCCAGCAAGCTTCTGCCCGTCGACGTGTTTGCGGTTTTGTTGGACTCGCAGCGCAATGGTTCCGCCGGTGGAACCGGCATCCCGTTTGATTGGCAAGCGGCGCAGAGTGCGGTGCAATCCATTGCCCGGCTTGTCCCGACAATCGTTGCCGGTGGTCTCACGCCAGCCAACGTTGCTCAGGCAATACGTATACTGAAGCCTTGGGGAGTCGATGTGGCCTCCGGCGTGGAGGCCCATCCCGGAAAGAAAGATCTCCAAAAACTGCGGGCCTTTATCTCTGCAGTGCGCGAAGCTGATAAGGAACTCTACTGATGGCAACTGCCGAAGTAGCCAGAAAAAGCAGTGCAAAAGTGCCTGCCGCCGGCCGTTTTGGCCCCTACGGCGGCCGTTATGTCCCCGAAACGCTCATGGCCGCGCTCGTGGAATTGGAACGCGAATACGAGAAAGCAAAGCGAGACCGCCGCTTTCAACAACGCCTGAATCAGCTTTTGCGCACCTACGCCGGCCGTCCGACCCCGCTTTTCTTTGCCAGCCGTCTCACTAAGAGGCTGGGCGGCGCAAAAATTTATCTCAAGCGTGAAGATTTGCTGCACACCGGAGCCCACAAAATCAACAATTGCCTCGGACAAGTGCTCTTGGCTGAGCGCATGGGCAAACGTCGCATCATCGCCGAGACCGGCGCTGGGCAACACGGCGTTGCCACGGCCACGGTATGCGCTCTGTTCGGCTTTGACTGCGTTGTCTACATGGGAACCGAAGATATGCGCCGCCAGGAACTCAATGTCTTCCGCATGCGGCTGCTGGGAGCTGAGGTCCGTGGCGTGGACTCCGGTTCTCGCACTTTGAAAGACGCCATCAATGAGGCCATGCGCGACTGGGTCACCAACGTGCGTACGACGCACTATCTATTGGGCAGCGTATTAGGTGCCCACCCTTATCCGGCCATGGTCCGCGACTTCCATAAAGTGATCGGGCGCGAAACGCGCGCGCAGATTCTTAAAGCCGAAGGCAAATTACCCTCCGCAATCATTGCCTGTGTTGGCGGCGGATCAAATTCCATCGGAATCTTCCACGAATTTATCAAGGACAAGCGAGTGAAACTCATTGGCGTCGAAGCCGGTGGTTGCGGCGGAAATCTCGGCCAGCATGCAGCGCGCTTTCACGGCGGCTTTCCAGGTGTCCTGCAAGGCACTTATTCGTACGTCCTTCAGGATGAGTCGGGGCAAATTGCCAATACCCATTCCGTTTCCGCCGGGCTGGACTATCCTTCGATCGGCCCCGAGCACGCGTGGCTCAAAGATTCAGGCCGTGCCGAATATGTCTCAGCCTCCGATGCCGAGGCTCTTGCCGCCTGTACCTGTTTAGCTCGCACTGAGGGCATCATTCCCGCCCTCGAATCAGCCCACGCCGTCGCGGAAGTCGTGAAGCGCGCTCCCGGGATGAAAAAATCCGAAACTGTGGTTGTCAATATCTCAGGTCGTGGCGACAAGGACATTGGAATTCTTCGCGAAAATCTCGGCCTCGATTGATCGTTCCTGACCATGCCCCTTTGCTTCGCCAAGCGGCCTACGCTCATCGCCTATGTCACCTGTGGCGATCCGGATCTCAGTACCACTCGCGCCATCGTGCTCGCCGCGATCGACGCCGGTGCCAGCATCATCGAACTCGGAGTGCCGTTCAGCGATCCGGTAGCCGACGGTCCCGTCATTCAGCGCGCCAGCCAGCGCGCCTTGCGAAACGGAACAACCCTCTCCCAAGTCATAAGCCTGGCCAAAGACATCCGTCAGCGATCGGACGCAGGCATTATCATCTTTTCTTATTTCAATCCGATCATGCGGATGACCTTGCCAAAGTTCGGCGCGGCCGCGCAGGATGCCGGCGTAGACGGCGTGCTCATCACCGACCTGCCGGTCGAGGAGGCAGGCCCATACCTTGAGGAGATGCAGCGTCGCAACTTGGCGACCGTGTTTCTGGCCGCTCCCACCAGCACGGACGCACGGCTAAAGCAAATCGCTCAGGTCAGCTCTGGCTTCGTCTATGCCGTATCACGCACCGGAGTGACCGGAGCGCGCCAACAGCTGCAGGAGGACGCGCAACTGCTCGTTCAACGTCTTCGCAAATATACCGGCCTCCCGATCGCGGTCGGCTTCGGGATATCGACGGCCGAGCAATTTCGCTCGCTGGGAAAGTTTGCCGATGCCGCGGTGGTCGGCAGCGCTATCGTCGAAACCGCCGAACGCAATCCCGGCAAGGAAGCGCAGTGTGTGGCAGAATTCGTGAAGAAGCTGGTGGGGTAAGACACCTGGAGTATGACTTTCCACTGATTTCTATGGATATCTCCGATTGGCGCAAAAAAATCGACGAACTGGACCGCGAACTGGTGAAGCTGCTAAATCAGCGTGCCCAGGCCGCTCACGAGGTGGGCAAGCTGAAACGAGACGTTGGGATGCCGATCTATGAACCGGACCGCGAGCGCATCGTGTTCGACAATGTCCGCCACCTGAACCCGGGCCCGCTATCCAACCAGGACCTCATGAACATCTACGAGCGGATCATGGATATCATGCGCCAGATTCAGCGTGAGGAGATTGCCCCCGAATCCTCACAAGCTGGTCCCGACAACGCTCTCAAACCCGAAGTGAACAAGTGAGGTCTCCTTCCAAATTGACCTGCCCACTTTAGCCCGGCAGTACCTCGGTCATCTGTACACTTGCCAGTCACAAAAGCAAAATTAAGTCAGAAAAACGGGGGTGTGCAGTGGGTAAGGCAGTCATCTTCTGGGCTACGTTCGTTTTGACTTTGCTGCTCGGCGGCTACGCCGCAAAGCTTTACTTGCCGGCGAAGCATTCACGCCAGTTCGCAGTTCAAGCAGCCACCAAAGTAACGGCAGCCCAGGCAGTCTCAAAGGCAATCAGCGCTGCGACTCCAGAAGACCCAGGCGAAGTCAGCGTTGTAGGTCCGCTCGCCGTGTGGCTGCGCGAGGCCGACCCTAAACAAGATCAAGAGAGCATAGCGGAGTCGGAGCCCCAGCCCATGGACCACGTTGTTCTGGCGCCGCCGATGCCGGAGAAATACTTACGTGCCCAATTTCAACTCAAGAAGTCCGCGCAATTCAGATTTGTCATCCCGCCTCATATCCTCGGCCCCAAATTGCACGGAAGTTTCCAATCATTTGTGAAGCGTGGCGTTTCCACCGCTGTTCGCCCGGCAAACATCAATCTTGCTCTTATGAATGCGCAGCAGTTCGATGATTTCATACACAAACGCGCGTCCGAGGCCAGTTTCGAGCTGCAATCGTCTCAGCAAGACGTGGATTTCGCTCTTCCCGGAGTCCACGATCAGCCGCAGGAGTACCACCTCGTTTTCACCGACCCCGCCGCCCGGCCGAACCTGTTCGTCAGGGCCGATTTCGTCGTCGAGGCCGAATAGCGCCCGGCCTGCCTTCGCGCTGTTAAACTTGTTGGTTGCCCGCAAAAAGAAAATCCCTGGCTGAGAGTCCTTCTTCAGGCCCCGTGAGCGCGGTAGTTCCCTTGCGCCCGGAGCCCAAAGACCGCATTTTTCTCATCGATGCGATGTCATTCATCTTCCGCGCCTATCACGCGATGGCCCGCCAGCGGGGCATGTCGACGAAAACCGGTCTCCCGACTGCCGCAACCTACGTTTTCGTAAACATGTTGCGTAAACTTCGCGACGACTTCTCCCCTCAGTATCTGGCCGCGGTTTTTGATGTCGCGGCTCCCACCTTTCGCGACCAGCAGGCAGGAGCCATCACTACTGTGCGCAAATTCGACTTGAAGACACAGACCTTTCAGGAGGTCGAATATCACGGGTACAAGGCCAACCGGGCGGAAATGCCCGGCGATCTAGCGCAGCAGTTGCCTTACATTCGCCGGGCCCTGCAGGCCTATCGAATTCCGATCATTGAACTCGCTGGCTATGAAGCCGATGACGTTATCGGCACTCTGGCTGAGAAAGCAGTCCAGCAGTCGTACTCGGTATACGTCGTTTCCAGCGATAAAGACATGCTGCAGCTGGTGAACGAGCACATTCAGGTGCTCAATCCCCCGAAAGACAATCTGATCTGCGATGCGCAGAAAGTGGAAGAAATTCTCGGCGTGCCTCCCGAGCGGGTTGTGGACGTGATGGCACTACGCGGCGATAGTATCGACAATGTCCCTGGCGCACCCGGAATCGGCGACAAAGGATCCGTTGAGCTGATCAAGCGCTTCGGAAGCGTGGAACAGGCTCTGGACCGGGCTGCCGAAGTCGAAAAGAAAACCTATCGAGAGTCGCTGCAAAATAATCGTGACGTCGTCCTGGTGAGCAAAAAGCTCGTTACCATTGACCGCGCTGTTCCGATCGAGCTCGATGTGGATTCGATGAAAGCGGGCGAGCCGGAGGTAGAAACTTTGCGCGCGCTTTTCACTGAACTGGAATTCACGTCTCTCCTGAAAGATCTTTTGCCGGTCGTGGAAGTAAGTGAAGCCCATTATTCTCAAGCCAGATCAGCCGCAGATATCGAAGCAGTGTTAAAGGCTGTCCCGGAACGTGGATTTCTTGCCGTCGCCGTCGAAAGCGAGACCGCAGCGGCAGACGAGCAGGAGGACAAAGACAGCGAGCCTGAGGCAGGCGTACTCCCCCTCGTGACAGCAACCGCACCCTCCAGCCCATCAAACAACATTGCGATTTCCGCAACCCCGGGAATGGCCGTCACCGCCTCCGCCGACGCCGGCGCGGCGATCACACGATTGAAAACCGCTTTGGCCGACGCCGCGTTGCCAAAAGCCGTCCATGATTGGAAGTCGGCAGGTCACCTCTTCGATCGCCAGGGGATCGCGTTGCAAGGAGTGGCGCATGACCCCATGCTCTATTCCTACCTGCTCGATCCAACCTACTCCTCCCATCGTTTGCCCGATGTGGCGCTTCGCCGATTCAATCTCAAACTCAGCGGAAATTTGCCGGAAGCCGCTGACATTACTGGCAGGCTCACCAGTGCGCTTCGTCATGAAGTCGAGGCTGCCGGGTTGCTGAAACTCTACGACGAAATTGACCTGCCGTTGGTGGCTGTGCTGGCCCGCATGGAAGACGCTGGGGTCAAGATTGATCGCACAGCCCTCTCGGAAATGTCATCCCGCCTGGAACGTGAGATCGATGCAAAGGCCAGCGAGATCTACGAATGCTGTGGCCAGGAATTCAATATCAGCTCGCCAAAGCAATTAGGCGACGTGCTTTTCAACAAGCTTAATCTTCCCAGGCCCGTCAAATACGGCAAGGGCAGGACCATTTCGACTGCTGTTGACGTCCTGGAAGGCTTGGCGGCAACTCACGAGGCCCCGCGCCTGGTCCTTGAGTATCGTCAGTTGACCAAGCTCAAATCAACCTACGTTGACGCTCTTCCCGCGCTGCTCAGTCCCGAGACCGGACGCCTTCACACGACTTTCTCTCAGACCGGAACAGCCACGGGCCGCTTGTCATCCGCGAATCCCAACTTGCAGAACATTCCGATTCGAACCGAATTGGGACGCGAAATTCGCGCGGCCTTCACCGTCGAGCCCGGTCATGTGTTGCTGGCAGCCGATTACTCTCAAATCGAGTTGCGGCTGCTGGCGCATTTTTCGAAAGATCCGCTGCTGGTCGAAGCTTATCGCCGCGGTGATGACATTCACACTCTTACCGCATCGCAGGTTTTCGGTGTGCCGCCGCTGATGGTCACAGCCGATCACCGCCGCCAGGCCAAAGTCGTGAATTTCGGCATCGTCTACGGGCTTTCGCCATTCGGTCTCTCGCAGAATCTTGGCATCGAGACCGGGGAAGCAAAGAAGTTCATTGACGCTTATTTCGACAAATACCGTGGCGTGCGCAAGTTCATCGATGCCACTTTAGATGAAGCACGTCGCGAGCAGAAAGTGAGAACGCTGTTTGGACGTGTGCGTCCGATTCCCGACATCAATAGCAAGAATGCCAACTTACGCGGATTCGCGGAACGCACGGCTGTCAACACGCCTTTGCAGGGAACGGCAGCCGACCTGATTAAGCTGGCGATGATTCGCATCGATCAACATTTGCGCGACCGTCGCCGGCAATCAAAAATGACTCTCCAGGTGCACGACGAATTGGTGTTTGAGGTGCCTGAGCGTGAACTGGATGAGATGAGAAGCCTGGTCCGTGAGCAGATGGAGCAGGTGTATCCGTTGACCGTGCCATTATTGGTGGAGATCGGCGTGGGGCCGAACTGGCGCGATCTCACCTAGATCGCTCGCTGCTTAATCCCGGCTGAGGCGAGCGACTCGAGGTCTTACATTGCGCGTCGCGCCTCACGTCCGACTCTGGTCGGCAGCCTCTCTCTCTGCAGCCTCTCGAAGCATCCTGCGCTCCCGCGCGTTGGTGATTCTCCTCGCGCGGATAACTCTCCGCAACAAGAACCAGTACAGGAACCAGAATAGCGCGCTTGCGGCCGCAAGCAGCAAGAGCAGGTTCCAAAGAGCCGCAAGATTGTAGAAGAACTTTGTCACACGCGGCCTCTGGCATGAATGTCTGCCCGGTTATCCGGCTTCGTTGCCAGTCTTCTGGCCCTCTCCCTAAGCGCCCAATGTGGTTCTGATCGTATCAGCGATGTTTTGTGTCAGCGCCTGCATCTTTTGCTGCGATTCAGCCTCCACCATGACTCTGGCGAGAGCCTCCGTCCCCGAATAGCGAACCACCACACGTCCGTTTCCATCTAGCTCACGCTCTGCCGCTTCGATGGCCCGCTGGACTTCCGGCACTTCTGCGAACGGAACCTTTTCCCGAACTTTGACGTTCTGGATCGTCTGTGGAAACACCTTCAGATCACTCACCAGCCTCGCAAGTGGCTGCCCGCTTCGGGCCATGATTTCCATTACCCTTAGCGCGGTAAGCAAGCCATCGCCCGTCGTGGCATCGCCGTCTCGAAAAATAATGTGCCCGGACTGCTCGCCTCCCAAAATCGCGCCGCTCTTGAGCATTTCCTCCAACACATATTTGTCGCCCACATTCGCGCGCAACATGTGGATCCCTGATTTCCGCAGGGCAATCTCCAGGCCCATATTCGACATGGTCGTAGCAACTACCGTCGAGCCATTCAAAATACCTCGCGCCTGAAACTCGCGAGCAGCAAGCAAAAGCACCGCATCTCCATTGACTACTCGTCCCTCTGCACAGCTGAAGAGAGCGCGGTCGGCGTCCCCGTCAAAAGTCACCCCCAGGTCGAACTCCCCATGATTCTGGGCGACAGCATTAGCCACAACCTCCGGATGCAAAGCTCCGGAATTCTGATTAATGTTCTTCCCGTCTGGAGACGCATTGAGAAATCGCGCCTTGATGCCGCAAGCGCGGAATAACTCCGGCGCCTCGGCGGTAGCCGCACCGTTCGCGCAATCGACAACCACGCGCAGACGGCTCAGGTCTGTATTCACGCTCTTCGAAAGCCACTCGATGTAGGCCTTCCGAAGACTTGCCTCGCCCGGCAAACTCGCCATTCGCCTGGCCGCCGAAATCGTCGAACCCGGACGTTTCTCAAGAAGCGAAAAAATTTCCTTCTCAATCGCAAGCTCATGCGCATCCGGCAACTTGTACCCGTCTCCCGAGAAAACTTTGATTCCGTTGTCGGTCCACGGATTGTGTGACGCGGAGATCACCACTCCGGCAGCGTACTGTCGCGACCGCGCCAGGAATGCGACACCGGGTGTTGTGATCACGCCCGCGCTGTGCACCTCACACCCGCTGGCCGCAAGCCCTTGCATGATGCGCTCGGCGATCCACGAACTCGACTCCCGCGTATCTTGACCAATCACTACTTTGGGTCGCGGGTTCGAACGAATCAGGTCATGCCCGAGAGCCTGCCCGATCAGGTAAACGCTTTCATTAGTCAGTGGGAATTCGCCCGCGACTCCGCGAATGCCATCGGTCCCGAAGAGTTGTCTGTTGGTTGCTGTCATTGAGGTTCGCGGCTCAGTGCCCAGGGGAAACCTTGTCCATGGTAACGGTAATCTTCACGGGATCAGAGTTCGCAACCTGCACCAGGGGATCAGAGACATAAGCATGGCGGCTAAAGCTTGTCTGACCCGTCGCTCCGCTTAGGTCTATCAAGTCCGTGCTTGCAGCCCCAACCGTGTCGACCCGTTGCTTCGGTCCCGAGATCTCGATGGTGGAAGGATCGACGCGCATATCCACAATCTCATAACCCTGCGGAACCGTGACCCGCGGCTTCACAGGAATGGCCCGTGTCGCGTGCAGATCGAACGTAAGATGCACGACGCTGGGAACGACCTGCACAATCGTCAGGTCTCGAGGGCGGTGCACTGTCAGTTCGAGGCTGCGTTCCCCCGGCTTCACAGCGTTTAGTTCCACATCCGCAAAAATGTCCGACGGCTGCAGGTGACGGACAATCCGCTCCGGCCCACGCAACCGGACCTGCGCTCTCGGGATGTTCTCCGAGCTGATCTCCAGATTATCCGGCAGATTGACCAGAGCAATGGGTACATCGATAGCGACTTCCGAAGTTGGTTCACCCGCCACTGCCAGCCACAATCCAACTGCGAGCAAGAGAGACACCAACTTCAGCCCCAGATTATGCAGGATACTGCGATGCAAAAAGTTGTACAGTGGCCTAGGCATCGGTCCCCTGATTCACGCGGGATTCGGCCGGGCGTGCCGCCCGCGAGCGCGAGCTATCCAACTCCGCCTCTTCCAGCACCACGCTGCCATTCGCGATTGGCGTCGGCAGCGTCGCGGGGGGGACGTAGCGATGCAGCAGTCCCCCCATTCTGTCACGCAGCTGATCGACCGTGAGATCGCGTTCGATTTTGCCTCCAACCGCCAGGCTGATACTGCCAGTCTCTTCCGAAACGATCACTACGATCGCATCTGATTCCTCGGTAACCCCGATGCCGGCACGATGCCTGGTACCCAGCTGGGTCGAAAGCACCGGATTCATCGATAAGGGCAGGAAGCAAGCCGCCGCCGCGATGCGGTCCTTCTGGATGATGACGGCGCCATCATGAAGCGGAGCACTGGGGCGGAAAATCGTCGCCAGCAGATCGTACGACAGCTGCGCGTCTAAAGGCACGCCGCTTTCAATGTAGGTGCGAAGCCCGATTTCCCGCTCAATTACCATCAACGCTCCGGTCTGATTTTGGCAGAACAGGTTGGCCGCAAGCACGATGTCGTCGTAGGCGTCGGCGGCTGAGATTCCGCTGCGGCTGAACGAGAGCTTTCGGCCCAGGCCTGCCAGCGCAAGCCGTATCTCCGGGGCAAAAACTACAATCAAGGCAAACACTGCATAGGGAAGCAGTGTGCTAATGAGCCAGTTGACAGTCGTCAACTCTCCCAGGCGCGATAGATAGAAAGCGAGCGCGAGCACAGCCACGCCCACCAGCGTAAGTGCCGCGCGCGTGCCTTTTATCAGCGCGAGCAGTTCGTAAACGATGAATGCCACCAGCAGAATGTCGACGACCGATATCACCGACACGTGCGGCCAGACTACTGCGAACTGCATCACACATACTCCTCAAGGCTGAGAACACCGCACCCTAACGCTAGCTTCATTGTAATGCACCATCCTGCGCATGATTGCTCTTACGAAACGGCTAACTTGAGTGGGAAACTCCGGGGTTCACCTCGCCTGGGCTGCGGCCGCTGGCAATTCAATCTGCATCCCTTCCGCCGCTGCGCGAACCCGGGCGTAATAATTCTTGGCTTCCTTGACGACCTGGTCGATGCAGGCGTCGTCGTGGTCGGGGTCATGATGAAAAAGGACCAGCTCCCTGGCGCCGCTCTCCATCGCCACATTCACCGCCTCGCGCCAGTGGCTGTGTCCCCAACCTCGCCGTCGGGCTTCATACTCTTCCGGAAGGTATTGGGCATCATAGATCAGCACGTCAGCGCCCGCGGCTAGCTCCCGCACGTTCTTATCAAATGTCGTATCGCCCGGTTCGTTGTCCGTGGCATACACCATGACCCCATCCTTGGTTTCGAGTCGAAATCCCATGCAGCCCTGAGGATGGTTTAGCCACATCGTGCGCAAGCGGACCTCGCCCAGATCAAGCCCGTGGTCGCCGAGGTCGTAGAAATGTTGCCGGGCGCGCATCTCGTTCAGCCCCACTGGAAAGTACGGTGCTGCCATCTGTTCTTCAAATACCTGCTTCAGGCTGCGGGTACGGTTGGAGCAGTGGAATTGGAAAACATTCTGCCGGTTGTCATAGAGCGGCTCGAAAAACGGAAGCCCTTGAATGTGGTCCCAATGGAAGTGGGAGACGAATACATGCGCGGAGAGGGGACGGCCGTTGAACTCCTGGTGCAAGGCTCGCCCTAAGATGCGAAATCCCGTACCACAATCAAAAATGTAGAGATCGTCGCCCACGCGGACTTCGACGCAGGAGGTATTACCTCCGTAGCGCATGTTTTCAGGCTGGGGCGCCGGGGTCGATCCGCGAACCCCCCAGAACTTTATCTTCATACTCCTCCGCGCAGAGGACAGAGCCAATACTCAATCTTGCGGCCTGCTCAGCACAGAGTCAATTCATTCGCTGGTTACGGACAGCATTGTCCAGTTGGGTATGTGCCTGGTCGTCGAACCTTTGCGCCGGTAACACGCCTGCCAAAAGGCTCCCCTATAATTGAACGGCCGCGCACGGAGTGCGCTCAGGCACCACTATGGTCCGCCCCGATTACCAAGAGTTCTCCCGCCTTGCCCGGCAGGCAACCCTCATTCCAGTGGTCAAATCAGTGCTCGCCGACCTTTTGACTCCAGTATCCGCATTTCTGGCGATCGCCGATCGAGAACCTCGTTCCTTCCTCCTGGAATCCATCGAACGGGGGGAGCACATCGGACGCTATACGTTCCTGGGACCTCGCCCATACATGGAATTGGAGTCCCGCCGCGATCATGTGGTCATCCGCCGTGGCCGCCGCGGCGAAAGACGCTCTGGCGATCCTTTGCAGATTTTGAAGGATTTGCTCCGCCAGCATAAACCGGCATCGTTGCCCGGGTTACCTCCCTTTACCGCGGGAGCAGTGGGATATTTCGCTTACGACGCGGTTCGCCGGCTGGAAAACATCGGCGAGCACGCCAGGGACGACCTGAGCGTGCCCGACTGTGTCCTGATGTTCTTCGATCGGGTATTGGTATTCGATCACCTCTTGCACCAGATTCATATCATCGCCTCGGCTGACGTTTCCCGAGAGCACCCACGGAAGGCTTACGATCGCGCTGTAGCGGACATTACCCGCCTGGAACAGAAATTGGCCAAAGGCAGCCGTCCTGCCAATTGGAACCGATTACATCGCGGCCGCAAAGGCAAACTGAAACTGTATGCGGAAACCAGTCGGGAGCAATTTATCGCCGCTGTAGATCGCTGCAAGGAATACATATCGGCAGGGGACATTTTTCAGGTCGTCTTGTCGCAAAGATTGGATTTCAAGCCTGATGTCGGGCCTTTTGAGATTTACCGCGCCCTCCGCACCGTGAATCCGTCCCCGTATATGTATTTTCTCCGTATGGGTAATCAAAATATTCTGGGCTCTTCGCCTGAGATGCTGGTGCGTGTAACTGGTCGCAAGTTGGAATATCGTCCTATTGCTGGCACCCATCCGCGCGGGCGCGACGAAGAGCAGGATCAACGGTTCGAAAGGGAGATGCTGGCCGACGAAAAGGAACGCGCCGAGCATGTCATGCTGGTTGATCTCGGACGAAACGACCTGGGACGCGTCAGCGAGTACGGCTCGGTTAAAGTTCGAGATCTTATGTACGTGGAGCGCTACTCCCATGTCATGCACATCGTCTCCGCACTCGAAGGCAAGCTGCGAGCTGATTTCGATGCCCTCGATGCTTTTGCTGCCTGCTTTCCCGCCGGCACGTTGACCGGAGCTCCCAAGGTTCGTGCCATGCAGATCATCGAGGAGTTGGAACCGGTAAGGCGCGGCATCTACGGGGGTTCTGTACTGTATGCCGATTTTGCCGGAAATCTTGATTCCTGCATTGCTATTCGAACCATGCTCATGAAAGGCGATCGCGCCTACTTACAAGCGGGAGCAGGCATCGTGGCCGATTCCGATCCGGCCCGCGAATATGAGGAGTCCATGAACAAAGCGAAAGCCGTACTAAAGGCTGTGGAGTTGGCCAGGGGGATGTAGCGTCAGTTTCTCGCCTTGGCTGAAGGCTGCCCAGCATCCCTCCACTTCGCGATTCTCAACGATCACTTCAATTCCAGAAAATTGCGGATCAGCTTTCTGCCTTCGGAGGTCAACACACTCTCCGGATGGAACTGGACCCCCTCCACCGGCCACTCCCTGTGCCGTAGGCCCATAATCGTGCGTGCCCCATTTCCATCCGACGTCCATGCGCTGATCTCGAATACGGATGGCAGGCTCGTTTCCTCCACGATCAGCGAGTGATAGCGCGTTGCCGTGAGCGGCATCGGCATCCCTTGAAAAACTGTCCTGTTATCGTGCATCACTTGACTTGTCTTTCCATGCATGAGTTTGGGAGCCCGCACGATCTTGCCCCCGAAAGCGGCCCCAATCGCCTGGTGGCCGAGACACACGCCCAGGATCGGCACTTTGCCTGCCAATTGCCGCACCAGTTCCACACTGATTCCGGCCTCCGCTGGTGTGCATGGCCCTGGCGACAAAACTATGTGCGTTGGCCGCATCGCCTGGACATCTGGAATGGCAACCTGGTCGTTGCGCCGAACCACGACCTCCTCACCTAGTTCACCCAGGTATTGCACCAGGTTGTAAGTAAAAGAATCGTAATTGTCGAGGACAAAAACCATGGCTGGGGTCGCTCCCACATTATCGCAAAAGCCCAGCCTGGCCTCTAACTGCTTGCGCGTAAGCTGGCCGCAACTTGCATCTCGGGAACTGTGAAAGTGTCTTGACAGGCCGCCTGCGACAGGCCAGACTACTGTCTCATTGGAGGACCCGCATGGCCGAAGCCACGCAGGAAAACAAGCGCGCCACCCGTCGCTTCGCCCTACGGCTGCCGGTGTCGGTCACTTACGCGCAAAATGGCCAGCAAGAGAAAACTGCTCAAACCCGCGATGTAAGCGCCAGGGGCATTTGCTTCTACGTCGATTCTGCCATCGCCGCCGGTTCTTCCATCGAATTCACCCTCACTCTTCCTCCTGAGATTACCTTGACCGAAAGTATCCGCGTGCGTTGCAAAGGGAAAGTTGTTCGCGTGGACGACACCGCCCCTGACGGCAAAATCGCGGTAGCCGCCGTCATCGATGAATACGAATTCCTCTCCGAACCATAATCCCCTGCCACTGTCATCCTGAGGAGCAGACGGCCTTCGCTTGCGAAGGACATTGCGACGAAGGATCTATGCATTCGAAAGCAATGAATGGTCGGGCAAACGGGTGCCCACGTCTCTCCGCTTTTGCCAGACTGGGATTACTCCCACCTCAATGCCTCAATCGGGTCCAGGCGTGATGCCCGAATCGCCGGCAACATGCCGCTCACCAACCCCACCACGGTGAGAATCG
>Ga0187780_10000505_pt1 | contig 29347 bp, 30 predicted proteins | sample 1015_Q2_SP10_20__FD_132429 | JGI IMG/M metagenome (GOLD analysis project Ga0187780, IMG submission 132429) | Tropical peat soil microbial communities from peatlands in Department of Meta, Colombia - 1015_Q2_SP10_20_MG | ecosystem: Environmental > Terrestrial > Soil > Wetlands > Peat | place... | reverse complement strand
CGCTGTGATGAAACCCACGGAGGGCTTCCAAAAGAAACTGTATGGCGAGATGCTAAGCCGGATCAAAGAAACCGACATTGATGTTCCCTACAAAGAAGGCGACTACTTCTATTATTCGCGCACTGAAGCCGGCAAGCAGTACCAGATTCGTTGCCGTAAAAGGGGCAGTCTCGATGCCCCGGAGCAAGTGGTACTCGATGTCAACCAGCTTGCCAAAGGGCAGGTGTTCATGGGTGTGGCCGCGTACACGGTCAGCCCAGATGGAAATCTGCTTGCGTATTCCACCGACAACACCGGTTTCCGCCAGTATGTGCTGCACGTGAAAGATTTGCGCACCGGTGAGCCGTTGCCTGATCACGCCGAGAAAGTTGGGTCCGTGGTCTGGGCCAACGATAACAAAACGTTGTTCTACACCGTCGAAGATGCAGCCAAACGGCAGTATCGGCTTTACCGGCATAACGCGGGCACGACCGGGCCCGACGCTCTGATCTATGAAGAGAAGGACGAAAGATTCGATCTTGATGCAGAGACGACGCGTAGCCGGGCCTACATTTTTCTGGTTTCCGGCAGTCACACGACTACCGAGGCTCGTTACATCCCCGCTGATCAGCCCATGGCGGACTGGAAAGTACTGGAACCGCGGCGGCAGGACATCGAGTATTACCCGGACCACAATGGAAACTCTTTTTACATCCGGGTCAACGATATGGGGCGAAACTTCCGCCTGGTCAAGGCTCCGGTTAGCGATCCTCGCAGCCAGAACTGGCAGGAAGTGGTGGCACACCGTCCCAGCGTGATGCTCGAGGATGTCGATTTCTTCCAGAATTATTACGTTTCCTTCGAGCGGGAGAGTGGCCTGCCGCAAATCAGGGCGACGGATTTAGCCAGTGGGCAATCTCGGCGCCTTGACTTCCCCGAACCCGCCTATGTGGCGTTTCCCTACATCAATCGTCAGTACGACACCACAAAGTTCCGTTACACCTATCAGTCATTCATCACGCCTCAGTCGATTTTTGAATACGACATGGCATCCGGGACCGAGACATTGTTGAAGCAGAAGGAAGTACCGGGAGGATACGACCGCTCACGCTATCAGGTGGAGCAAATCTATGCGACCGCCACGGATGGGACGAAGATTCCGATCTCGGTCGTCCATTTGAAGGGTGCAAAGCTCGATGGAACCGGGCCTATTTATCTGGAGGGCTATGGTTCCTATGGCCTTCCCAACGACACTTTCTTCAGCTCGAATCTGTTCAGCATGGTGGATCGGGGAGTGGTTGCGGCAGACGCGCACATTCGCGGCGGCGGCGAGATGGGCAAAGCCTGGCACGATGACGGGCGCATGATGCACAAGATAAATACCTTCACGGACTTCATCAGTTGCGCTGAATACCTGGTCTCGAAGGGCTACGGCTCAAAGGACCGGCTGGTCATCGAAGGGCGAAGCGCCGGAGGCTTGCTGATGGGAGCCGTGCTCAACATGCGGCCGGATCTTTTCCACGCGGCGCTGGTGGGAGTGCCGTTTGTGGATGTGATCAACACTATGCTAGACGAGTCGCTGCCTCTGACGGTACCGGAGTTCGAAGAGTGGGGTAACCCGAAGGAAAAGGTCGCGTTCGATTACATGATCTCGTATTCACCGTACGATAATATCGAACCTAAAGCGTACCCTAACATGCTGGTGAAAACCTCTTTCAACGACAGCCAGGTGATGTATTGGGAACCAGCGAAATATGTGGCCAAAATGCGGGCTACGCGTACGGATCACAATATCCTGATTCTGAAGACGAACCTCGATCCGGCCGGACACGGCGGCGCTTCCGGGCGATATGATCGGCTCCGAGAAGCCGCTTTTGATTACGCGTTTATCCTGACCCAGATGGGGATTCCGAACTGATGAACCCCTGAGTTCCGGCTAGAAACTAACCCACGGGTTCCCTAAAAATGCGACCAGCTTCGCGACCGTACAAAGCCTTGGGTAACTTTGGATACCGATCAATTCGGGCGCATACTCAGAGTTGCGGGTTATGCCTTACCCAACTCAATCACGGCCCATCACTCAAGGACGGCAGCGTGGCGGTCCACGCGTTCGCTTCTCGGAAGTGACTCCTGCCGTCCTGCGTTTTTCGGACGGCGCCCGGACGGCAGGGACCCTGCAGTTAGTCTCGGTGACTGGCGGGCTGATGGGCCTGTCTCAGCCGGTTAAACCGAACTCGGTGGTCAAAGTAATGTTCGTAGCCCCCACCGGCTCGGTCTTCGGCACCGCTAAGATGCTGAACCCGGTGAGTTGGGCTCTACAGCCCTTCCGGTTCGTCGCACTCCACGACGACGATCAATACCGATTAAGAGCGGCGATTCAATCTTGTTTGGAGAAGGCCGCTCGCGAGAACCGGCAGAGCCGTCGCGATCTGATGCAGATTGAGAAATCCCGACCCTGGTAACTGACGGGCCGTCCACTTTCGATGCCTTCAGAGCTCTTTGCCTCAGGTGTAAAATTTAATCCTCTCACCGGCCCCCAGGATGGTCATGCTGTCGAAGTGCGCCAACCCGCGCTGCTCCAATCGTTTTCTTTATTTTCGGGATGGCAAGCTGTTTCGCTGGGAAGGTTTGCAGATCGTGGATCATCCTCTCAAAAAAGATCCAAGTAAACCCCACCGGAAAGTGGAATTTTTCTGGCTTTGCGGGGATTGCGCCCGCCATATGATCGTGGTTTTTAAACCAGGAGCCGGTGTCAGCGTTCGCCCCATCGTTCGCGTTCACAAAGCTGCATCTTGAACCCTCACTTGTGGTTCTTCGGATATCTCCCGCTGAGAGCGTTCCAGCGCACAACAAACATCTCTCCCAGCATGCGAATGCCATCGCGTACCGGATTGATGCGTGTGCCTTCGCGATGCGACCAGGCTACCGGAACTTCGGCAACCTTCAGGCCATACCTTTTTGCCAGGTAAAGCAGCTCGGGGTCAAAACCCCAACGCTCGATTTTTTGAGCTGGAAAAAGCTTCATGGCAGCAGCACGCGTAAAGGCCTTGAATCCACACTGGGTGTCTTTGAAATTCAAACCCAGGACCAGGCGAAGCGTCAAATTGAAGACGCGCCCGAAAATCTGGCGATACAAGGGCTGTCGCTGGATCTGCAGTTCAGTGTTCAACCAGCGCGAACCAATAGCGACGTCTGCACCCTCGCGGATGGCAGCAAACAGCTTATCGGCTTCGCCGATCGGCGAGGAAAGATCGGCGTCGCTGAATAACAGGATCTCGCCGTTGGCATGCAGCATTCCATTCCGCACACTGAACCCTTTGCCGCGGTTGCCGGGATTCTCGATAAGCCGCAACATCGGGTGTTTGTCGGCGTACTCGCGTACGATCTGCGCGGTGTCATCACGCGAGCCATCGTTCACCACAAGTATTTCGGCGTTCCAGTTATGGTGACCGGCGAAAGCCAATATCTTTTCGAGCGTCGCGGCAACGCGCTCGCTTTCGTTATACGCAGGAAGGACGATGCTGTAGGTAGGTGACAAGAATAGATCGCAGTTCAGCCAAACCCTGAACCAAGGATTTTATAAGGGGAGTTGTCTTTCTAGCAGAGCACAGTTCGGTTCTACCCGGACAATGTCATGAGGCGGAGGACGAACCTTGAACTGCTTAAGCCACCCGGCGCCGTGCCAACATTAAGAAGAACTCGTTCACCAGTTCCTCATCCCACAATCCCAAACGGGCTTCCCGCCGCATGGTAACAGCGGCTTCCTCGTGATGCAGCGCGGGTTTGTAAGGACGGGCCGTGCGAAGCGCGTCATAAACATCCACAACCTGTAGAATCCGCGGAAGCAGCGGGATTTCGCTTTTCCGTAGTCCATCCGGATAACCGCTGCCGTCTGAGTGCTCATGGTGGCTGCGAATGATCGGAAGTATCAGCCGCAGCGACTTGAGCGGGCGGCAAATGTTCTCTCCGGTGACAGGGTGCTGTTTCATGACCACCCATTCCTCATCAGTCAGATTGCTACCCTTCTTCAAGATCTCGTCAGGCACGGCGATCTTGCCCAAATCATGCAAATACCCGCCCCGCCGCAGTGCCACGATGGAATCCTCATCCAGGCCCAGGTGATGACCGAGATTTGCTGCGTTCTCGGCCAGCCGTTCGCAGTGGCCTACGGTGTAAGGATCGCGGCTTTCTACGCTTAAACCAAGGGTGCAAATGACGGACTCGGCAGTTTCCAACTCGTCGGTAAACTCCTTCAGCTTGAGCAGCGACTTCACGCGCGCGAACAATTCTTCGGAAAAGATCGGCTTGTTAAGGAAATCGTCTGCCCCCGCCTCGATACCATGGAGCCTGTCCTCACGATCGCTCAAACCCGTGATCAAGACGAAAGGGATGAGGCGGGTGGTGGGATCTTCTTTCAGCTCGCGACAAAGCTCGTATCCCGATCTGCCCGGCATGACGACGTCGGAAAGAATCAGATCGGGGGCCTGCCGGCGGACCTCAGCCTCCGCCTCCGCCGCGTCCGCTACCGTTACTACTTCGTAGCCTCGCGTTTCGAGCAGTTCCTTCATCAACATCATCGTGTCAGGATTGTCATCTACAACCAGGATTCTTGGCGCGCGGCGCCGCAGGGGAAGTTCGGTACAGCGAGCATTATCTTCGGGACGAATGAAAAGAGGCTGCTTGAGGGGGAGATCCATGGCACTACGTAATGCTCAAAGGGTATTGTAAAAGATTAAGCGGTGAAACACCGGAACATTGACGAAGAAGCTCGATTGTCACCAACATTGACATTCCCATTATGGAAGTGCGGCATGCGGGCCTTCCGTTTACCTTGAGTTTAGAGCGCGCCGTCGCTGGTAATGGAAGGCTGCTGGATTCGGGCGGTGGTGTCAGATACGTTGATCGTGAAATTCACCGTTACCCGGGCTTGTGTCTCGACCGGCTTGCCATTCTCGTAATACGGTTTGAACCGCCACTGACGCACAGCTTCGCGTGCCGCTGAAACCAGAATGGTTGGGCCACTGAGCACCCGGAGGTCTTCTACGGCACCGTCAGGCGCGATGAGCGCCTGCATCAGGACCGAACCTTGCACGGACATCTGACCAGCGAGCAACGGATACTCGGTCGCGGGCAGCGGCGCGTTGATAGAAGCCATCTGTACCCGCTCGGCGGTAGTTCCGGTTGCGCCCGACTTCGATGAGCTGATCACACTCGCCGCCGTCTCCGGCTTCGCAGAACGCTTCGCAAGAGGCTTTGGGGACTCGGCAGCCGGCACTGAGGGCAGTTGCACAGAAGTTTGAGCCGGGGTGCCTGGCGTGGATGCTGCCTGCTGTTCCTCAGGAACACTTGGTTCAGAACTGCCGAACCAGTAGTCGCGATCCCTGATCACCAGCACGATCAGCGCGCAGAGCAGCAGAACTACGGCAATCGACAGACGGCGGCGCTGCTTGTCGGGGCGAGCTATCGCTGCGATTGCGTTGCCCTGCGGTGTTAGTGTGCCGTCCAGCATTTCCTACCTTTGTCCTGGTGCGCACTACTAAGATGAGGCAGCTCTTGAAGCAAGACAATGGCACGGGCGATGGAGTGTTATGGCACGGGCTGACGATGGCATGGCACGAGTGGGCCATGACGTAAGCGTGACAGGTTGCAAGGGAGTGCGGCGGAGTGTGCAGATTGTTGCGGCTGAGTCTGCAGCCGGCCCTGGACTCGGGCTGGCTCTATTTGCAGTTTCTGCGCGCGGCAGGCTCAAATTGATCCAGCTGGGCGTCACGTTGGGTGGTGAATTTGCCATCCGGTGATTTGCCGTACAGATCGGCTCCCGGACAGTAATAGAGCCCAGTGTGCAGGTCTACCCAGACTTGAACCTCAGGATTGCCCGCCGCAACAGGAACGGGCGGAGCCTCGGCGAGGCCCATGCCAACAAGCATCCGTTCAGAAAGGGTGAGGGAGGGCTGGTAAGCCTTTGCACGAACCACCTGGTTTTGCGCCGGTGGCGAGCCAGCAGTCAAAAATGCGAACAGAAGGATCAAACCCGCGAGACCGACGGAAGCATCGCCGCGATGAGTTGCAAACCAGGCTCTCCAGCTCGGAGTCTGATCAGCGGTGTCGGAGGGCTGCAGTACCTCAGAAATCATTTCGGGGCTAGTCGTTGCTTCCAGGAACTCTAACCCAAAACAGAAGCCCGACCGATTGCGGATGATTCCGGAGATTCGCACCCTAGCCGAGTTCTGGAACTCGACCGCCATGAGATCGCCCGGGAGCAGGTCGATGCCTCCATACAGTGCCATGCCACGCTGGCTGATTTCGCAGGCGAGCCCGGGCACAGACATTTTTGATGAATCACCTTCGGCCGAGATCAGGACCGGCAGGCGCACGTGATAGCGCGGTGCGATACGTGTGTTTTGCGCCGGATTGGCAAGTGCCGTTGTCATTGCCACCCCCCTACTTCAGCCAATCAAAATGGAGGAGGTACACCGCGCTCACCCAAGCCAAGGCTGCGAGGGCAACGGTTCCAAAGAGAGCTCTGAGGATTGGCTTCCGGGAAGGACATCGCTCTGCGGATGCAGCCCTGAACTTCTCAATCCATTGCTGCTCGTTGTTCAGCTTTAAAGACTCCTGAATCGTGGCGCCGAGACGACGACGATCGGTGGAGTCGAGCGAAATAAAGCGGAACGGTTGCCGCTGAGGGTTAACCGGGGTCAGGAGTTCCGCCGCGCCCAGCACCGATCCGGTACGCGTCAAGAACATCAACTTAACCTGTGCACCTTGAACAATGAGGGTGGGGAGGGAAAGCAGGCCGCCAGTAAGGGATACGACGTGCAGGGTGCCTGAGGTTCGCTGGCCGTTCTGGAAACGAAGAACGGCCGGCGTAACCGTATCAAAATAAACCCGCGGTGCACGTTGGGGAAGGCTGCCCATACTTCGTGAGAGTATGCGCTGGGGTGGTTACTAATTGAAGATTACGGAGGTGCCATTTTGGGACTGATTCTGCCCATGGGCCTCGGTCACGTTACCTTCCCCGGTGGTCGGTTTGGGCCTTTTAGTCCCCGGTTGTTTCCACCATCGGCAACGCCTCCACCGGCCCTTCCCTGGTGATTTGGGCACTGGTGACGAGAGCCACCGAGGCAATCACGATAGCGCTCCCGGCCGCGATATGTGCGTCGATTCGTTCGTGCAAGAAGAGCCAACCGAGGAAGACCGCGACAACCGGGTTCACGTAGGCATAGGTGGACACCTTGGAGGTGGGGACGTGACCCAGCAGCCAGATATAAGCCGTATAGCCTATCCAGGAACCACAGACAATCAGGTAGAGAACGGCCCCGAGACCTCGCGCCGTCCAGACCACGGAAGAAAAGTCTCTCAGAGATGCGGCGACCAGCAGATTAGCCAGCCCGGCGGCAACCATCTCCCACCCCATGGCCGAAAATGGGTCTACATCCGGCGATTTCCACTTCTTGGCCAGCACCGAGCCTAATGCCCAGCTGAAAGAGCCGCCGATCAGACTGAGCGAAGACCACAATTCGGTTCGTCCGAAGGACCCGGTTGCCATGAGCTGCGGCCACAAAAGAACCACCAGACCTCCGACTCCAAGACCCAGGCCGGCTTTACCACGCGGAGAAATGCGGTGATGTCCGAGCAAGAGCCTGTCGAGGACCAGAAACCACAAAGGAGTGATGGCAATGATCAGCGCCGCAAGACCGGAGGCAATGTGGGTTTCGGCGTATGACAGAGTCAGATTGCCTCCCACGAGCAGCAGAATCCCGACGACCGCCATTTCGCCGAGTTGCCTCCGGTTATAAAGGATTTTCCGGCCGCGGATGCCGCAGAACGCCACCATGAACACCCCCGCAATCAAGAAACGCGTACCGCACATCAAAGCTGGCGGAATGTGCTCCACGGCAATGTCGATACCTAGATACGTGGAACCCCAGAAAAAATAGACAAGCGCAAAGGCAAGAATGACCGCAAATCGGGTTGGACGCGGAGCTGATGTCATGCGGCGTGGTATGGGTAAAATTATCAGACACGAATAATGGGGCCGGCGATTCGCTACTTTTGCCGAAGCGATTGACTTCGCGGGCGCGTGTCACTAATGGACAGCGCCGATTGGGGGTTACCTCGCTCCACGCTTTGAGCTATACTGGCTTTGGAATGTGCTGCCATGCGTTATCAGCTCACCAATACGCATTTGCCCGTTTGCTGGCTGCGCTCTCTTGTATGTCCGCGCCGCTATCGGGCGGTGTTGCCTTCCCGTCTGCGCCCCAATCTCTTCGGTAGCGACTAGTCGCGAATCCTCCTTTCTGGTTCAGAACCTGACGCGCTGATCCACTCGTGTGAAGCGGCGCGAGTCAGCAATGCTGACTACTAACTATTAGCTAATGACAACTGATTTTGGAGGATCCCATGCCGACGAATACCTTGATTGCACCGAAACTCAAGACCGCCCTGCCCGGTCCCAATGCCAAGCGCGTCCTCGATGGCGACGAGAGATTCATTTCACCTTCTTACACCCGTTCTTATCCCATGGTGGCGAAAAAAGGACGCGGGATCGTCATCACCGACGTCGACGGAAACGAATTCTTTGACTTCTCTGCCGGCATTGCCGTAGTTTCCACCGGCCATTGCCATCCGCACGTGGTTGCTGCGATTCAACATCAAGCCGGGGAACTGATTCACATGTCCGGCACGGACTTCTATTACGAAAACATGGTGACCTTGGCTGAGAGGCTGTCAAAGATTGCTCCGATGGCCGGCCCGCACAGAATCTATTACGGCAATTCAGGAACCGAAGCCATTGAGTCTGCTTTGAAGCTGGCCCGTTACCATACCAAGCGGCAAAATGTGATCGCTTTTTACGGCGCATTTCACGGACGAACCATGGGAGCCCTCTCGCTGACCGCCTCGAAGCCCCAGCAGAAGAGGCGGTTTGCCCCGCTGGTTCCGGGTGTGACGCACATTCGCTATCCCGATGTGTATCGCGACGCCGGCGGGCAGGAGCCCGAGGCGTTTGCTTTGAGTTGCGCTCGTTTCATCGAAGACAAGCTTTTCCGAACCAGTCTCCCGCCTGAGGAAGTAGCGGCGATTTTTGTCGAGCCGATCCAGGGCGAGGGTGGATACGTGATCGCGCCGACCGTGTTCATGCAGGAATTGCGGCGGATTTGCGACCGTCACGGAATTCTGCTGGTAGTCGACGAAGTGCAAAGCGGAGTGGGACGCACCGGCAAATGGTGGGCTGTCGAGCACACCGGAGTTCAACCCGACATCGTTTGCGTCGCCAAAGGAATTGCGTCCGGGATGCCTCTCGGCGTGACCATCACTAAAGCTGACATCATGGACTGGGTTCCGGGTTCGCACGCATCCACGTTCGGCGGAAATCCGGTTTGCATTGCCGCCGCATTGGCCACGCTCGATGTAATCGAGCGCGAAGGGTTGCTCAAGAATGCAACTGAAGTCGGCAGTCATATGATCAAGAGGATGGCCGACTGGCCCAGCAAGCACAAGCTGGTAGGCGATGTGCGAGGCCGGGGTTTGATGATCGGCGTCGAGATCGTCAAAGACAAGAACACAAAAGAACTCGCTGCTCCTCAACGAGACGAAATTGTCCAGTTTGCCTTTGAGCGGGGGGTTCTGTTTCTTGGCTGTGGTCCGAGCACCATCCGCATCGCGCCGCCGTTGATTGTCACGAAAGAAGAAGCCGACGTGGCTATGGATACGCTCGAAGAGGCAATTTCGATCGTAGAAAAGAGCGCATAGGCGCGGCCTTCGAGGTCTGTGCAGGAGATTTGCTGTGTCTCAGGGAATGGTTGAGTCGATCTACATTGCGTCAGCCGCGAAGGCGCCTATGCGCCGGGTTGAAGACGTGAAGGCGATCCCGGGAGCGGGTCTGGAAGGGGACCGCTATGCGTCAGGAACCGGAACTTTTTCGCAGCCGAAGCCCGACCGCGAGTTGACCCTGATTGAAAGCGAGGCGATTGAAGCACTGAAGCGCGATTACCACGTGGACATCGAGCCGGGAACTGCGCGTCGCAATATCGTGACTCGGGGCGTAGCCCTGAACCATCTCGTTGGGCGCGAGTTTCGGATCGGTGAGGTAAAAGTTCGCGGCATTCGACTCTGCGAACCCTGCGAACACCTCGAGAAGCTAACCGCGGAGCCGCTGATCAAGGGTTTGCGACATCGCGGAGGATTGCGCGCCCAAGTCCTGACCACTGGTGTAATCCGCCATGGTGATCTATTTGTTTTCTAGGCAATTGTGACCGTGCAGTCTGGCACAAAGAAATCGCGGCGAAGGTTTGCCGCACGCATCCATCGATTGAACTTCGCTCTTATGGGTGAACAACGCCTTGATCCGGCAATTCACAACTCGTACGCTGCTTGCCCTGGCTGCCACCCTGATACTTTGGGCTTCGGCTTTTGCTGGGATCCGGGCAGGTCTACACTCGTACTCTCCGGGACAACTCGCGGTTTTGCGCTTCATTGTGGCTTCGTTGACCCTGGTTGTCTACGCAGCAATCGCCCACTTCCGGCCTCCTGAGTTGCGCGACATTCCCGGCCTGACTCTCTGCGGGATTGTTGGCATCAGCTTTTACAACCTCGCACTGAACTACGGAGAAACCCGCGTCAGTGCGGGTGCGGCCAGCCTGCTGATCGCATCAGTGCCGATCTGGACGGCATTGCTGGCCGGCATGGTGCTGAAGGAGCGCATCTCGCTTCGCGGCTGGCTTGGCGTGCTGGTGAGTTTTGCAGGAGTTGCACTGATCGCCAGCGGGGAAGGCCAAGGCATTCGTCTTTCGCCGCAAGCGCTTATCATTCTCGCGGCTGCGATCACCTCTGCCGTATACATTGTGCAACAAAAACATTTCCTCAGCCGCTACAGCGCGCTGGAGTTTACTGCTTACTCGATCTGGATCGGAACGCTCCTTATGCTGCCGTTCGGCGGAGGGCTATTCCACGTTTTGCTGACAGCTCCTGCCAGCGGCACTTTAGCTGTGATCTATCTCGGAATCTTCCCCGGAGCATTGGCATACGTGGCTTGGGCGTACGTTCTTTCGCATGGTCCGGCTGGACGCATTACCACACTGCTCTATCTCATTCCGGTCCTTGCCATCGGCATTGCCTGGATTTGGCTAGGGGAAGTACCGCGAGTGCTGTCGCTCGTCGGCGGCGCACTCGCGCTGGGAGGCGTTTTAGTTGTGAACGCGGCCCGCGGCCGGAAACTTCCACGCATAGTTCCCACTCAGAAGATCGCTGCTGCCGGCCCGCTCGAAGCCAGCACTGCTGAGGCGTTGGATTGCGAAGTCTGCGGCGAATAGTTCCATGAGTGAACGCACATTCCGTGATCGTGATATCGGTCACAGATCGGAAGAGTTGCTGTGCATATTCTGATTGCAGAATGTTTTCCGGCCGCCTGACCCATGCTCTGATCCGCACTCTGGATCGCCTAACCGAACACACCACGGATTCTGACAAGAGCCCCGAACATCAACGCACCGGAAAACGCGGTGAAGAGGAGGCATACTTTTATTTGCGCCGCCACGGATATGTCATGGTGGCACGAAACTTCCGTTCGCCGCATCATCGCGGGGAAATCGATCTCATCGGATGGGACAAAGACGTCTTGTGCTTCGTCGAGGTGAAGACGCGCACCACCCACGATGTCAAACCTGCTGAAGCGGCCGTGGATCGCGACAAGCAGCGCACGCTTGCGTCCGTCGCCCGCGATTACTTGCGCCACATGGCACTCCCGTGCCAATGGCGCTTTGACGTGATTTCCGTATATTATGATTTTCAATTCGGCCGGCCGCAGTTTGAGTTATTTCAGAATGCCTTCCCCGTGGAGTAAAATTTAAGTTTCGCGTTTATCGGTCATATTGAAAGGATTTAATCAGTGCCCGAGCTTAGAAAAGATCCAATCGTGGGCCGGTGGGTGATCATTTCCACCGACCGGGCCAAGCGGCCCACAGATTTCGCGCGTGACGCGGTAAAAATCAAAGGCGGCTTCTGTCCCTTCTGTTACGGCAACGAGAGCAAGACTCCTCCGGAAATTCAAGCCTATCGGCCTAATCCGAACGGCGGCCCACCGCCGCAGCGGGATACCCCGGGTTGGACCGTGCGCGTCGTTCCAAACAAATTCCCGGCGTTAGGTATAGAGGGCAGCCTGAACCGGCAGGCTGAGGGAATGTTCGATCGAATGAATGGCATCGGGGCCCACGAAGTCATCATTGAAACTCCCGATCACAATGCAACTCTGGCGACGCTGCAGCCGAAACGCATCGAGGATGTACTGTGGACCTTCCGTGACCGCATTCTCGATTTGAAGAAAGACCGCCGCTTCAAATTCATCCTGATTTTCAAGAATCATGGCGAGGCCGCGGGCGCATCACTCGAACACGCACACTCGCAATTGATTGCGTTGCCGATGCTGCCGATTTATCTGACCGAAGAAATCGAAGGTGCCAAGCAGTACTACATCTACAAAGAGCGCTGCGTTTTTTGCGACATTATCCGGCAGGAGACCGAGTCGGGCACTCGCGTCGTCGCCGAGAATGAAGACTTTCTGACGCTTGCGCCTTACGCCCCGCGCTTTCCGTTTGAAACCTGGATTTTGCCCAAGCAACATGAATCGGCGTTCGAGAATTCGTCGTCGCACATGTTCGAGAATCTGGCGAAAGCTTTAAAGAATCTGCTCATGCGCGCGGATCGTGTGCTCGACAATCCTCCGTATAACCTCGTAATCCACACTTCGCCGGTGCAGGACCCGACAAACGATCATTACCACTGGCACATCGAATTCATGCCCAAGTTGACCAAGACTGCAGGATTTGAGTGGGGCACTGGTTTCTACATCAACCCGACGCCACCCGAGGAAGCTGCGAAGTTTCTCCGTGAGGCGGGGATAGAAGAGCAGATGCCTGCTGTGGTGGGCTAATAACTGCGACAGATGATGCCGGCGCGCGGCGACCTTCCGCGCGTTTTTCTTGTATTGCAATTCCCTGCCGCACACTCGGCGTGGCAGCGACAAGCTCTGCTAAACAAGCCAAAATAAGCTAGACTATGCGCGCTCGTCTTTCCGGAGAATTGCTGCCATGAAAAACTCTCGCAACTGTTTTGTGGTGCTGTGGTGCGTCTTTCTTCTTTCCTGTTTTGCTGGGCAGATTAGCCAGGCTGCCACCACCTACGATCAAAGTCTTTTCAAAGGGATGAAGTGGCGTTCAATCGGGCCATATCGCGGCGGCCGCGTACTCGCAGTCACCGGAGTTCCCGGCGATCCTTACACGTTTTATTTTGGCGGCGTTGCGGGTGGCGTTTGGCGTACCACCGATGGTGGGCTGAATTGGCAGCCGCTCTTTGACAAAGAAGCCGTCTCTTCTATCGGCGCTATCGCAGTCGCCGATTCCAATCACAACGTGATTTACGTGGGCACCGGCGAGGCTTGCATTCGCGGCAACATCTCGTATGGAAATGGCGTGTACAAGTCCAGCGACGGGGGCAAAACGTGGACGAACATCGGGCTGAAAGACACGCAACATATCGCCAGTGTCATCATTGATCCTCGTAATTCCGACATCGTGCTGGTTGCCGCCCTTGGCCATGCGTACGGGCCGAACGTTGAGCGGGGCGTGTTTCGCACAACCGATGGCGGAAAAACCTGGACCAAAGTTTTGTACAAAGATGACAAGACGGGCGCCATCGATGTGGTGTTTGATCCGAGCAATCCGAATGTTGTGTTTGGAGCGCTCTACGAAGTGCAAAGAACTCCATGGAGTTTGAGCAGCGGCGGGCCTGGCAGCGGACTGTACCGATCGGCGGACGGGGGCGTGACGTGGAAGCGCCTCGAAGGCCACGGGCTACCCAGCGGGATTATGGGGCGAATTGGAGTCTCGGTTTCCGGAGCTGATTCGAATCGCGTTTACGCGCTGATCGAGGCCAAGGACGGTAGTGGTCTCTATCGTTCGGATGACGGCGGCGACAGCTGGACCAAGGTCAACGACGATCAGCGCCTGACGCAGCGGGCCTGGTACTTCACTCACATTTTCGCCGACCCGAAGAGTGCCGACACGGTCTACATGCTGAACACGGGCATGTTTCGTTCCAGTGATGGGGGCAGAAGCCTGACGCTTCTGCCTGCGCCGCACGGGGACCACCACGGGCTGTGGATCGATCCCACAAATCCTCAGCGCATGATCAACGGCAATGACGGCGGCGCCACGATAACTGTGGATGGAGGCAAGAACTGGACGACCCAGTACAACCAACCTACAGCCCAGTTCTATCACGTCGCCACTGATAACCAGTTCCTGTATTACGTTTACGGTGCACAGCAGGACAACAGCACGGTCGCGATCGCCAGCCGGGCTGACGACGGCTACATTGGCCGCCAGCACTGGTACGACGTGGGTGGTGGCGAGAGCGGTTATGTAGTTCCTGATCCGCGTGATGCCAACCGAGTGTATGCGGGTTCAGGGAACGGCCTGATGACGCGCTGGGACAAGCGCACGCTGCAGCTGCAGGACATTACGGTGTGGCCGGTCGATTACTCGGGACATGGCGCCAAAGACATGAAATACCGCCTGGGCTGGACCGAACCCATCATCGTTTCTCCACATGACCCGGACGTGATTTATACGGCTGCTGAAGTCGTTTTCAAGAGCACGAACCATGGCCTGAGCTGGACGGTAATCAGCCCCGACCTTACCCGCAACGACAAGAGCAAGCAGGAATCCTCGGGAGGACCGATCACCAAGGACAACACCAGCGTCGAGTATTACGACACCGTATTTACGATTGCCGAATCGCCGGTGCAGAAAGATCTTCTGTGGGCTGGCAGCGACGATGGTCTTGTGCACATCACGCGTGATGGCGGAAAGAACTGGACGAATGTCACGCCGAAAGGCATGCCGGAGTGGAGTCTCGTAAGCATGATCGAAGCGTCTCCGCATGACGCCGGCACGGCCTACATCGCGCTTGACTGCCACAAACTCGACGATCTCAAAGCTTATGTCTACAAGACGACGGACTACGGCAAAAGCTGGACGAAGCTGGTCAACGGGATTCCCGACGGCGCTTACGTGCATGCAGTTCGCGAAGATCCTCAGCAAAAGGACTTGCTCTATGCCGGAACCGAGACTGGGGTTTTCGTGTCATTCGATGGCGGTGCGAACTGGCAGGCCTTGCAGCTAAACCTGCCGCAGACACCGATTCACGACTTGGTTGTAAAGAACGATGATCTGGTAGTCGCCACGCACGGGCGCTCGTTCTGGATTCTGGACGACGTCACGCCGCTGCGCCAGCTCGGTCAGGTGGCAAATTCCGACGTTTATCTCTACAAGCCTCCGGTTATTTTCCGAACTTACTTTGCGGAGTTCTACGATCGCCATCAGCCGGTTGGCCAAAACCCGCCTCATGGTGCGGTGATCTCGTACTTTTTCAAGTCCGCGCCAAAGGGCGAAGTAACGATGCAAATCCTGGACTCCCAGGGCAGCGTCGTGCGCGAATTTTCCAGCGTGGAGAAGAAACAACCCGAAACCCCGCCAGAATGGCCGGAACTGGTGCCTCCCGAGGAGACCATTCCCGTCGAGGCCGGCATGAATCGATTCACGTGGGACCTCCGCTACGACGGTCCGCACAAGCTGCCGGGAGAAGTTTTGGCGGAGTTCCGCTCACGTGGCCCGATGGCTCCTTCGGGGGTGTATCAGGTGCGGCTTACCGAAGAGGGGAAAAGCCTTACGGTGCCGTTCGAGCTGAAAATGGATCCGCGCGTGAACGTCTCGGCGGCTGACATGCAGAAGGAATTTGATCTGGAACTTAAACTGCGCGCCGTACTGAGCGACTTGCACGATACTGTGCGCGAAATTCGCGAGACTCGCGTTCAACTGCGTACCGTTCGTGATCGGCTGGTTGATGTGCGCTACAAATCAATCACCGACAGTGCCGAAAATCTCGACAAAAAGATGACGCCGATCGAGGATCAATTACTGCAGACCAATGCCAAGAGCTCGGAGTCAACTTTGAATTATCCGGTGCTAATTGACGAGCAATTGCACGCGCTGGTTGGCAGCGTGGAATTCGATGGCGCACCGACGCAGCAAGAGTATGCTGCATTTGAGGTGCTCAGTCAGCAAGCAGCCCCGTTGATCGCACAATGGAGAGAAATCCGGACAACTGACCTCGTCGCGCTGAACGACATGATGCAGAAGGGGAATGTCCCCGCAATTTACCTGGCATCGCCGAGTACTGGAACGAAGGTGACGCAAGCGGCAGGGGGACAATAAAAACGCTGGGACCTACGCTCAGGACTCCAGTTGGCCACAAATTGCAGGTGAGAATCTTGTAACTCACCTTGCGGTTTTTCGACGCTTGGATGTTCTGCGATCTCTCTTCTTGCTTTTGAGCTTCGCGTTGGCGGCGACCATCTCATAAGATTGCCGGATGCAATCTCTGAGGTCTCCATCTTGCAGAGCGTCCAATCGATCCAGCATGACCCATTTGTAGCGGCCGACGTAGGGCGCGGGCCGGATGTCCTCCAGTTCACATAGCTCAGCAAACTTCTCTGGCGTGCATTTGAAACACATGCGCTGAGGCACGGAGTCGAGTCCGAGCATGACAAAGATTTTCCCGCCGACTTTGAAGCACAGCTCGTCCTCCCACTGCAGATTTTCGGTGGCATCTGGAAAAGTCAGGCAGTACTTGCGAATAGAATCAGCATTCATAAAAAGTAGTTTCTTCGTGGTGCGTAATGTATCTAAGACGGCATAGGAGATTGAAATGCAAACTAAGCAGCTTGGCAACTCGGATTTGCACATTACTCCAGTCGGCTTCGGAGCGTGGGCGATCGGCGGAGCAGGCTGGCAGTTCGCCTGGGGCAGACAGGACGACAACGACTCAATCGACGCCATTCATCGAGCACTGGAACTCGGAGTGAATTGGATCGATACGGCTCCGGCTTACGGTCTGGGACATTCGGAAGAAGTTGTGGCGCGAGCGGTGAAAGGATGGTCGGGCAGCAAGCCCTACATCTTCACTAAATGCGGCCTGCGCTGGAATTCGACCGGCACGCTGCAAAACGTGCTTACGAGAGAGTCCATGCGTGAAGAGGTGCAAAACAGTCTGCGGCGTTTGCAGGTGGAAGTCATCGATCTGTATCAGATTCACTGGCCACCGGAGCCGGACTCGCCACAGTTGGAGGAAGGGTGGTCCACTTTGGCGGATTTGAAACGCGAAGGCAAAGTGCGCTGGATTGGAGTGTCCAATTTCAACGTGAAGCAAATGCGCCGCGCGAAGGCCATTGCCCCTATCACCTCGCTCCAGCCTCCTTACTCGCTCATTAATCGTACAGTGGAAGAGGACATTCTTCCGTATTGTCTTCGCGAGGACATCGGCGTGATTGTTTACTCGCCTATGGCGTCCGGTCTTCTAAGCGGTGCAATGACACGGGAACGCGCCGCCAAGCTCCCTAAGGATGATTGGCGGAGCTCCGATCCGGAATTTCTCGAGCCACGGCTGTCCCGCAATCTTGAGTTGGTAGAGCGGCTTACGGAGATTGCCAAGCGTCACAACCGGCTTCCCGGGGAAGTTGCCATCGCATGGACGCTGCGCAATCCGGCAGTGACCGGGGCCATTGTTGGAGCTCGCAACGCGCGCCAGGCAAATGGAGTGATGCGCGCCGGCGAACTTCGCCTTAGCGATAAAGAAGTTAATGAGATTGAAGAGTTCCTCGAAACCGCGGCGTAAGCCAATCCAGTTTGACAGGGAATTTTCACGAGTGCTACCGTCAGCCGTTCGCGCATGCGTCAACGACTTGAGTACGGGCTCGCCTGGATACTGATCAAGGTCATCGGCAGTTTGCCGCGTCCATTGGCACGCGCCGCAGGGACCCTGCTGGCCTGGACAGTTTACGTTTTGCATGGGCGGCTGCGTCGGGTCGGGATGCGCAACCTAGAGCTGGCCTTTCCGGATAAGACACGGCACGAGCGAGCCAAAATTCTGCGTGGAGTTTTTACTTCTTTTGGACGCCAGGCAGCAGAAGTCTGCCTTTTTCCCAGATATACCCGGGAAAATGTTGGCAAAGTCGTCGTTTACGACGGGTTTGAAAACTTCGAGCGTGCGCTGGCGCGCGGCAAAGGCGTGTTGTTTTTGACGGCGCACCTGGGAGGATGGGAGCTTTCGGCGTTTGCCCATTCCTTGAACGGCTATCCGCTGCACGTCGTCATGCGGCCCTTGGACAACGTTTACCTCGACTATTTAACTCGCCAGTACCGCACTATGCACGGCAACACGATGGTGGATAAGGACGACTTCGTCCGGGGACTGCTTTCTGCCATGAAGGCAGGGGAAACGGCAGGCATCCTCATGGACACGAACATGACCCCTCCGCAGGGTGTATTCGTGAATTTTTTTGGGATCCCGGCGTGTACAGCGAGCGGCTTGGCGAGAATCGCATTGCGGACTGACGCCGCTGTCGTTCCCGGATTCACAATCTGGGATCCCGCCTTGGGCAAATACCGGTTGCGATTCGAGCCTGCTGTGCAACTCGTGCGCACCGGCGATAACGAAGCCGATGCCGTTGCCAACACCGCGGCATTCACCAACATCATCGAGCAATATGTCCGCAAACATCCCGATCAGTGGCTCTGGGTGCACCGCCGCTGGAAAACGCGGCCGCCGGGAGAACCACCGCTCTACTAGTAGCTAGTGGCCAGTAGCTGGAATGAAGCTTCAGAGACTGTCACTAACTGCCAGCTTCTCGCTACCGGGAACCTCACCATTCAAAACCAGTCGCTCCGATACGCCACCCACCAACTCACGTAAGCAATTGGGATTGTGGCGGCCAGCGCCCACCAGATCGGCAGCATGAAGTCTGCCAGCAGACCCAACACAATGAAGCAGGCCCAGAAAACCTTCCGTTGCATTTCTGCAATTCTAGCCTGTAGCTTTCATTTCCTGCGGCGAACGTATAAAACTGTGCCATGCCGCGCTCCGTCAGCGAGGTCGCCAGTTTCGTGCAGGCCCATTTGTTTGGAGACGGTACCGTGCAGCTGACCGGCATTTCGGCGATTCGTGCAGCTTCCCAAGGAGACTTGGTCTTTGTAACAGATGAGCGAAAGCTTCCGGAGGCCTTGGCAAGCGGCGCTTCGGCAATCATCACCGGAGAATTTGGACGGAACCATGCAGCCACCAAGCCGCTGCTGGTGCACCCTCATCCTCGTTTCGCGATTGCCCGAGCTGCGCAACTATTGCGTGTCGGCCTAAAGCGGAAGGTGGGAGTTCACCCTAGCGCCATCGTTCACACCTCCGCCTCACTCGGTATCGATGTAAGCATCGATGAACGGGTGATCATCCGAGGAGACGCCAGTATCGGTGCCGGGACATGGATCGGTGCCGGTACTGTGCTTGGGGAGAATGTCTCCATCGGCGAAAATTGTGAGCTTTATCCGAACGTGACGGTCTATCCGGGCGTGCAGCTCGGAAATCGGGTGATTGTGCATTCGGGCACGGTGCTAGGTAGCGATGGTTTCGGGTACGTCCGCGATGAGGGGAGCGGTCGCTACGAGAAATTTCCCCAGCTTGGCCGGCTTATCGTAGAAGACGATGTTGAGATCGGCGCGAATTCCGCGGTTGATCGCGGGGCGCTCGAAGTGACACGCATTGGCCGCGGCACAAAGATCGACAACCTGGTACACGTCGGGCATAACGTGCAAGTTGGAGAAGATGTCGTCATTGCAGCCCAGACGGGCCTTTCTGGCAGCGCAGCCGTCGAAAACAATGTTGTGATAGGCGGGCAGGTAGGCATTGCGGATCACGTTCGCATCGAGGCCGGGGCAATTTTAGGTGCGCAAAGTGGGATTCCCAGCAAGAAGGTCATCCGGGGGAAAGGCGTAGTATTCTGGGGGACGCCCGCGCGGCCTATTCGTGAGTATCTAAAGCAGTTGGCAGTTCTAGCCCGGCTGGCAAAAAAGGAATAGCTCCAGCGCAAAGAGCATTTATGGCGGTGGTCGTCGTAGGTGGACATTCCCGGAGCGTTGGTAAGACCAGCGTGGTTGCAGGCCTCATCTCTGCATTGCCGGAATACCACTGGATCGCGTTTAAAGTCACCCAGTACGGACACGGCATTTGCTCAAGAAGCGGGAAGGCCTGTCAGTGTGCGTCGGATGACCATACCTGGGCAATTTCGGAGGAAAAAGACCGCTCCGGCGACTCCGATACCTCTCGCTTCCTGCTCGCTGGCGCAAAGACTGCGTGGTGGGTGCGAACCGAGCAAGGCCGTCTGGCAGAAGCGATGCCCAGCATCCGCCAGAAACTCGCAGATTCGCGAAATGCGATTTTGGAGTCGAACAGCATTTTGAGCTTTATTCGTCCTGATCTTTATTTGACCGTCCTTGATCCGGCAAAAGCCGACTTCAAGAAATCAGCCAAGGAGTTTTTCGGGCGTGCTGACGCGATCATCCTCCATGATTCAGAGAATGGATCCGCGTCGAGCGACATTGCGTTAAACGACATCAGAGTTCCCCAATTCCGGATACAGCCTCCGCCCTATGTTAGCGATGAGATCGCAAGCTTCGTCAAAGCGAGGCTGGCGGCCATCCCCGTGTCTCAATAAACCGACGGGCTGTTAAGATCATCCTCAACGTGAGCATAATGAGAATTGGCTACGGCTGGGATTCGCACGAATTCAAAGTTGGAATTCCGCTGAAAATTGGCGGGGTCACTCTGTCTCATGACAAGGGACTGGGTGGACATTCGGATGGAGACGTGCTTCTGCACGCCATCACCGACGCGCTGTTGGGAGCAATCGGAGCGCCGGACATTGGAACTCTGTTCCCGCCTTCAGATCCGAAGTGGAAAGGCGCGGATTCCGCGGTTTTCGTGCGCGAAGCTCTACGGCGGGTCGGCAGCGCAGGTTATTCCCTAGCCAATATCGACTCCACGCTGATTCTGGCAGCCCCGAAAATCGGTTCACACGCGCAGACTATCCGCGAGCATGTGGCGAAGTTGCTGGCTATTGCGCCGGATTGCGTCGGCCTCAAGGCAAAGACTCCCGAAGGAATGGGAACCGAAAACGCCGCCATTGCGCAGGTTGTGGTTTTGCTGGAGAAATAAACATCACTACAGAGGCCACAGAGGACACAGAGAAGAGGCTGCGGTGCCCCAAGGATGGCGACTAGTCTGGAATCGATACTCTCGTGACCAACGTTGGAGTGATTTCCGACACGCACGGTCTGCTTCGGCCGGAAGCTATCGAGGCACTGCGCGGTTCGGATTACATCATTCACGCCGGTGACATTGGGGATCCGACAATCCTCAAGAGGCTGGCTGAACTCGCGCCGGTGACGGCCGTTCGCGGCAATGTGGATCGCGAATCATGGACGCAAAACATCCCTGAAACAAACGTTTTGGAAGTCACTGGGCTCTCCATCTACCTTCTACATGATCTGCACAAACTCGATCTAAGACCAGAGTCTGCCGGCTTTGCCGCGGTCGTATTCGGACACAGCCATGTTCCGAGGCAAGAGACGAAAAAGGGTGTGCTGTACTTCAATCCGGGAAGCACTGGACCAAGAAGATTCAAGCTGCCGGTCAGTGTAGGCCACCTGTTGATCGACAAGGGCAAATTGCTTAGCGAAGTAGTCGAGCTGACGATTCCAGATTAGAGCTTCACTTCTCGGGACAGCCAGCTTTGCAGCGGGAAGCGGCTGTCCCTGCCTGGTTCGGTACAATCCTCACAGTGTCCAGTGAATTCCTTATTGAGGCGCGCGCCGGAGCAGCGCGCGCGGGCAGACTCACTACACCACACGGAGAGGTGGAGACCCCGGTCTTCATGCCGGTGGGAACAGTTGCTTCAGTGAAGGGCGTGCCGCAGGATCTCCTCGAGGAACTGGGCGTTGAGATTCTTCTCAGCAACACCTATCACCTTTACCTGAGACCGGGAGTCGAGCAAATTCGCAAGCTTGGCGGCCTGCATCGGTTCATGTCATGGCCGCGCGCGATTCTCACCGATTCGGGGGGATTCCAGGTTTTCAGCCTCAATGATCTGCGCAAGGTCAGCGAAGAAGGCGTGACCTTCCGGTCGCACCTGGATGGGTCAAGTCATTTCCTGCGCCCCGAGAGCGCGATGGAGGCGCAGATCGGGCTGGGGGCGGACATCATCATGGCGTTCGATGAGTGCACCGAGTATCCGGCAGAAACCGGCCGGTTACGCGACTCCATGGAGCTGACGCTGCGCTGGGCAGGGAGAAGCAAGCAGTACTTCGAGGAGCATAAGAGCGAGGTGCCGTGGAGCAATAGCGCAATGGCGGACAACAACGTCCGCGCTACACAGACACAGGCGCTTTTTGGCATCGTGCAGGGCGGCATGTATCTGGCCCTGCGCAAGGAATCGGCTGCACGCACCATAGAGATCGGCTTCTCAGGCTATGCCATCGGCGGGTTAAGCGTCGGCGAGCCACGACATGTAACGCGCGAGATCGTCGAAGCTACGGTTGAGCATCTTCCGCGGGAGCAGCCTCGCTATCTCATGGGTGTGGGGACACCCGAAGAGATTGTCGATTACGCGAGTCTCGGAATCGACATGATGGACTGCGTCCTCCCGACTCGGGCGGCTCGTCATGGCCTGCTTTTTACTTCGTTGGGACGAATCTCCATCAAGCAGGCGCAGTATGCCGGGGACGAGAATCCGCTCGATCCGAATTGCCACTGTAAAGTTTGCCGGCGATACTCTCGCGCCTACCTTCGACACTTGTATGCCTCGAACGAAATCCTGGCGCAAGTCCTCAACACCACTCACAACCTGAGCTTCTACCTTGACACTATGCGAGCGGTACGTCATTCTATTTCTCTTGGGAGAGGGGCCCGTTTTCTATCCGAGGTCTGGACTCAAGCCAAGCCGTAGCTCGGCAACCCCTCAAGTCGTCCGAGGCTGAAGGAATCTCCGGCTGATAACACTGGAAACTCCGGCAGTACATTCCAAATCAGCGGTGCGTCGATAGGCGCCCCGGTTCTCCCAGAAACGAAAGCCGTTGATGAACACAGAGGCATTGCTGGCGATACAAACGGGGAGCGGATCCATGGGCTGGTTGGGATTCGCACCGCTGATCTTTATTTTTGCGATTTTCTACTTCTTGCTGATCATGCCGCAGCAGCGGCGACAGAAGAAGTGGCAGCAGATGCTCTCAGAGCTAAAAACCGGCGATAAGGTTGTGACAACTGGTGGAATCCGTGGAACTATTATTGCGCTGAAGGATGATGCGATTCAGCTGCGAGTCCCGCCGGACAATCTGCGGATCGAAGTGAGTCGAGGCTCAGTGGCTTCGGTCACGACGGCAGAAGAACCCGGCAAGGCGGCAAAGTAAATTACGGTGCCAGTTTATTTTCGCTATCCCGAACGAAATCGAGGGAGCTGCATTTCAGACTGCAGATTCCCCTCACGCTCTCATCGCGCGAAACGCGACTGGTGAGCGGTTCGGAAGGGCAATTTAACAAATTGGTTTATGAATAAGAATCTAGGCTGGAAACTCATAGTTATCGTAATAACGCTGGTTGTCTTCCTTTTCGGCATCTTTGGCATCCCTCAAAGCTGGTCGGGGCAGGGGTTGGTAGCGGCCTTGCAGAACCGCATCCACCTGGGTTTGGATCTGAAAGGTGGTACCCACCTGATTCTCCAAGTTCAAGTCAATGATGCGGTCAACGTGGATTCGGATAACGCCCTGGAGCGGCTAAAGGCCGACCTGCGCGCGCATAAAATCAATTATGCCGAGATAACCAAGCCCGACTCCGCCAATAACCCCGACAAGATTGTGATTAAAGGCGTACCGCCCGAGCAGAGTTCTGATTTGCGCTCGATAGTGGGCGACCGCCTCCCTGAGTACAACTTAGTGTCCGGCGCAGAAAACACTTGGACGGTTTCGATGAAACCGCAAGCTCTGGCGGAACTGAAACAGCGAGCCGTTACCCAGGCCATTGAAACCATTCGCAATCGAATTGACCAGCTAGGGGTCAGCGAACCCGTGATTGAGGAGCATGGGCTGGGACAATATCAGATTCTGGTGCAACTGCCGGGCGTGGATGATCCCGCACGCGTTAAGGAGATCATGCAATCGACAGCGATGCTGGAGATTAGGCAATCGCTTGGCGGACCATACTCCAGCGAACAGCAGGCCTTGCAGGACCATGGCGGAGTCTTGCCGCCGGATTCGGTATTGCTGCCGGGACGCAGCATTGGCGTAAAGCAGTCGGACGAGGGACCGGTGTGGTATCTGATTTCCCGTTCGTCGGCGGTTACCGGCCGCGATCTGCGCAACGCGGAGCCGTCACGCGACGAAAATGGACAGCCATCCGTAAGTTTCAATTTGACCAATGAAGGCGGGCGTCGGTTCGCAGCGTTTACTGGCGCCCACGTTGGGGACAACCTGGCTGTGGTGCTCGACAACAAAGTCCAGGAAGTGGCGGTCATCAAAGAGCAGATTCATGACACTGGTGTAATCAACGGGCGCTTCACCGAGCAGGAAGCGAAGGACCTGGCCATGATTCTGCGCTCTGGCGCGTTGCCAGCAGGAATCAAATATCTGGAGGAGCGGACGGTGGGACCCTCGTTGGGCACCGACTCGATCCGGGCGGGCGTAACGGCGGCCGTGATCGGCATGTTAGCGGTTCTGATTTTCATGCTGATTTACTACCATGCCGCCGGTATCAATGCCGATGTTGCGCTGATCCTTAACCTCATCATTTTGCTGGGATTCCTTGGCTTCAGCGGGGCCACGCTCACTTTGCCGGGCATCGCCGGAGTGATATTGACCGTGGGCATGGGCGTGGATTCCAATGTGCTGATTTTTGAGCGTATTCGAGAAGAATTAAGAAACGGGAAAACACCCCCTTCAGCAGTCGAGCAAGGTTTTAGCCATGCCTGGATTACGATTGTGGACACCCACGTCACGACGATCGTATCCGCTGTTATTTTGTTCATCTTTGGCACAGGTCCTGTACGTGGTTTCGCCGTGACGCTGAGCTTTGGTCTTTTCGCCAATCTATTCACGGCCGTGTTTGTCTCACGCGTGATCTTCGACTGGGTTTTGTCCCGCAAGCAGCGTGGTGAAGCGTTGAGCATTGGGTAGTAGCTACTAGCCTTCGGCTAATAGCTGGAAAGGTCTTGAGCAGGTGGAATTTTTTCGCAATCCCAACATAGATTTCCTCGGTAAGAAGTGGTATTTCCTGGCCTTTTCTTTGATCTTCAGCGTTGCTGGTGTTCTTTCGATGTTGTTCTGGCATGGCGTTCCGCTCGGAGTCGATTTCCGTGGTGGCACTCTGGTCTACGTAAAATTCGCGCAAACTCCCGATGACAACGCGATTCGCGGCGCCATGGATCGTGCGGGACTGCACAACGCCCGCATCCAACGCTACGGTGTGGCTGGCAGCAACGAAGTTCTCATTGATGTGTCGGAGCAGGAGACGAGCGAGCAGGCCCTCGATCGCAGCAAAACGCAGATCATCAACGCGCTCGAGACCAACACGCCGACTGATAAACAGGACCTCAACAATGCCAGTGTTCTCGCCGTAAGGAGTCACCTTTTACAAAAAGATCCCCTCCATTTAGGCACGGATGCGGAGCAGCGCTACGGGCAAATTGCCCAGGGGATCGTCGATTATCGCGACAAAACCAAAGGGGGTGTACTGAATTCGATCGACGAACTTAAGGGTGCCGCCGAACCTGCCGTGATCGCCTCTTTGAATGACGGTTTTTTCCTCTCGAATTTTGGCGTGCGTAACGTTGAAATCGTCGGTCCGCAGGTTGGAAAACAGCTACAAACCCAGGCCAAGTTGGCAGTTCTGTATTCGCTGGCCGGAATGCTGGTGTATCTGGCGGTGCGGTTTGAATGGATTTACGGTGTCGCGGCGGTAATCACCGTGTTTCACGATACATTAATCACTGTAGGCGCGTTCTCGCTGATGAACAAAGAGATCTCCTTAACCGTCATTGCCGCCATCCTGACTCTGATCGGCTACTCCAACAATGACACCATCGTGGTTTTTGACCGTATCCGCGAGAACCTGAAGCTGATGCGGCGGGAGAAGCTGTCGGACATCGTAAATCGCGCCATCAATCAAACGCTGAGCCGGACGATTCTGACCGCCGGACTGACATTTTTGACAGTTTTGGCGCTGTACCTGTTCGGGGGAGAGGTGTTGCATGGCTTCTCCTTTGCCCTGGTGATTGGCATTCTGATCGGCACTTACTCGTCGATCGCAATTGCAGCCCCAATCCTGGTGGCGTATCAGGATTGGCGGGCGAATCGGGGTAAGCAGCCCGTCGTGGTTGCTCCCGGCAAGGAAAGCGCCCGCCGGGTAAAGGTGAAAGCCAAGGCCTAGATGCGGGGCCATCTATCTGCTACAGGCGGATGTTTGTGATTACTTGACATTTGCGTTAGTATCATCCGGTTTTCATTTCGCCTGGCGTGGAAACACATTGATGGGAGCAATGAGCGGTGGTGCGGTGTCTAAGATCAGTTAGGGATAGTGTAGGAGAACCTTCATGTTTGAAGACAGCCTGATTGAGTCGGGTGGAAGGCTCAGAACCAGACGAGGGTGGACGACTAGCCTCTCGTTCCTCCTCCAAGTTGCCTTGGTCGGCATTCTGGTCCTGATCCCGCTGTTGTTTACGGAAGCGTTGCCCAAAACCCAGCTGATGACATTCCTGGTAGCTCCGCCTCCGCCGCCTCCACCGCCTCCGCCACCAGCAGCCGCCCCGGTGAAAATTGTGAAGCAGGTGCAAACCGACATCGTTAACGGGCAGCTGCGTACTCCGACAAAGATTCCAGAGAAAGTTCAGATGATTAAGGAAGATGAAGCGCCGCCGCCGGTCATGTCCGCGGCAGGCGTGGTTGGTGGAGTTCCGGGAGGCGTTCCTGGTGGCTCGATGGGAGGCGTGATCGGTGGAATTATCAGCTCGACCCCGGTTGCCGTGCCTAAAGTCGCTACTCCGCAACGCGTGCGTGTTTCGCAAGGTGTGACTCAGGGATTGCTGATCCGCAAAGTTCAACCGGCCTATCCACCCCTGGCGCGGCAAGCACGCATCCAAGGAACTGTGCTGCTGCAGGCGGAAATCAGTAAAGACGGAACCATCGAGAACTTGCGTCTGATCAGTGGCCATCCCATGCTGGCGCCGGCCGCGATTGAAGCCGTCAAGCAATGGAGATATAAGCCCTACATCTTGAACGGCGAGCCGGTGGAAGTGGAAACGCAGATCACCGTGAACTTCACCCTGTCGGGCGGTTAGAGCCCGCAGGCCAGTTTAGACAGGGAAGTCAGGTCTGTGATCGCGCGGTGACATTCTTCCCTTCTTTTAGGGACAAGTGATTCGACGATTTCTGAGGAGGAAAAGCAACTCATGTTCGTAGCCAATTTAGCACCACACGCACTTAGTCATGTTTCTCTCGCCGCCACCTGGCTTTTTCAGGAGCAACCGGTAGGCTGGGACCCGATTTCGCTCTGGCACCAGATGGGCTGGATGGCAAGGTCGGTCGTTATCATTTTGTTCATCATGTCTGGGTGGTCGATCGGCGTGATGATTGACCGCTGGATGGCCTTCAGTGCCGCGCGAAAGCAATCGCGCGCATTCGCTCCGGCAGTTGCAGGCGCATTGCGGGACGGAAAGATCGACGAAGCCATCAAGGTCGCCGAGCGTAACAAGAAGAGCCATCTGGCGAAAGTTGTCACAGCCGGCCTCATGGAGTTCCGTGCTCACCAAGAGAGCGGTGAAATCCCGGGCGAGACCATCGAAGCCTCAAAGCGCGCGCTGGAGCGCACTGAAGCTATCGTCCACGCCGAGTTGAAGCGCGGTCTAGGCGGTTTGGCGACCATCGGCTCAACCGCACCCTTCGTCGGACTGTTCGGGACGGTGATGGGCATTCTGAACGCATTCCGAGGCATCTCCGAGCAGAAGGCAACCGGTCTGGGCGCCGTCGCCGGCGGTATTGCCGAGGCGCTGGTCACTACGGCTATCGGGCTGTTCGTAGCCATTCCGGCTGTGATGATGTTCAACTACTTAACCGGCCGGGTGGAAGCTTTCGACGTTGAGATGGACAACTCGTCCAGCGAACTGATCGACTACTTCCTGAAGAGACGGGGCCTACGCCGCTGACCGACCGAGCACGCCGGGCTGCGATTTGAGTTGCTGGTCGGCGCCGGGCAACATTCCGGCGCCGTACTGGGGAGCCGCACTAAAAGCGGGAAATTTGAGCAGGAGAGCAGGTTATGTCACTTGCTAAGCGAAACGAAGGGGCCAAGGTCAACTCCGACATCAACGTCACCCCAATGGTAGACGTGATGCTCGTTCTATTGATCATCTTCATGGTGATCACACCCATGTTACAGAAGGGTGTTAGTGTCGACCTTGCCAAGGTAAACAATCCGGAGCAGATGCCAGATGCGGACAAGGAAGATGCTCTGGTCGTCGCCGTCATGCGTGACGGCAAGGTGTTCTTCGGCAATGATCGCACCGAGCCCGACCAACTCACGCAGAAAGTAAAAGATCGTCTGGCGAACCGGGTTGATAAGCGAGTTTTCATTCGCGCGGATGCGCGCGCGAAGTTTGGCTCGGTAGTGCAAGTAGTCGACAATGTGCGGGCCGCCGGTGTTGACCAGCTGGGTTTGCTGACCGATCAGAGGAAGACAAGCAATGCGCCGCCTCCACCGGCGCCGAGCGGTGAGTAGAGGAGAATCCTATGGGAATGGCAGTCGGCCCTAGCGGGGGCCAAAATGCAAACATCAACGTGACGCCTCTCATTGACGTGCTTCTCGTGTTGTTGATCATTTTCATGGTGATCACGCCACTGACGCCCAAGGGGCTTGAGGCACTTGTGCCGCAGCCTCCGCCCCCCAACCAGCCGAAGAACACGGCTCCCGACCGCACCGTCGTTGTGCAGCTGATCGATCGTGGTCCGGGCCAGCCTCCAGGTCTCAAGATCAATCAGGAAGATACGACCTGGGATGGGCTGCAGGCGCGCTTGACCGATATCTTCAAGACCCGCGCTGAGAAGGTAATGTTCGTCAAGGGTGACGACAATATCCCCTTCGCCGACGTGGCCAATGTCATCGATATTGCGCACGCTTCAGGCGTCGACAAGGTGGGCCTGATCACCGCTAAAATTGAGGCGGGCGGCTAGAGATTCGTCTCAGACCGTCTTCGTTGGTTCTCTCAACGCCGGATCTGTGACCCGAGTTTGCAAATATTAACGAGCACGGTCTCACTATTTCTTCGCGAGGGAGACTTATAACGCAATGAAAAACAGCATACGTGTGCTGACGCTCACCGCGATCGGCTTGTTGCTGATTTCGGCAAGTGGTTGCAACAAGCTAAGAGCGCGCGACCAACTGAACAAGG
>Ga0187780_10000504_pt1 | contig 29376 bp, 22 predicted proteins | sample 1015_Q2_SP10_20__FD_132429 | JGI IMG/M metagenome (GOLD analysis project Ga0187780, IMG submission 132429) | Tropical peat soil microbial communities from peatlands in Department of Meta, Colombia - 1015_Q2_SP10_20_MG | ecosystem: Environmental > Terrestrial > Soil > Wetlands > Peat | place... | reverse complement strand
CGCCGGCCTGGCCGCGGTGCTGCTGGTCGGCCAGCTCCGGAGCGGCGGCCCCGACGCCGGCATGCTGTACGAGCTGAACGCCATCGCCGCGGCCGTGATCGGCGGAACTTCGCTGTTCGGCGGCGTCGGAACGGCCTGGGGAGCCCTCACGGGAGCCCTGCTCATCGGCGTGCTGAACAACGGACTCGACCTCCTCGGCGTGCAGTCGTTCTGGCAGGAGATCGCCAAGGGTGTCATCATCCTCCTCGCGGTGCTGTTCGACGTGTGGATGAAGCGGGCGGACGCTCGCCGCCGCGCGCGGGCCGTTCGGATCTAGACGTATCGGAAGGGGGTTCTCATGTCGTCCCGCCTGATGCTGGCGTGCGCCGCCATTACCACCCTGTTCGCGAACGCTCCACTCGATGCGCAGGACCTCCCCATTCACCGGTGGCTGGTGAGGGGACCCATCCCGGCGACGGAGGGTCCGCAGCGCGACTACATCGGGGGCGCGGCGGCGATATTGCCCGACTCCGGCGATTCGGTGGCCGGCGGCCGGTTCATCGCTGCCGACGCGGACTCCCTTGGCGGCATCGATCTCAACCGCCTGTTCGTCGGCCCGACGGACCGATCCGCGGCCTACGCGCACGGCTACGTGTTTTCGCCCGACGAGCGGACCGTTCTGCTGGTCATGGACAGCGACGACGACCTCCTGGCGTGGCTCAACGGGCAGCTCGTGTGGGTGCACATCATCGCCCGGGGCATGCAGTCCGGCAGCGACACGATCGCGGTGCGCCTGGCCTCAGGATGGAACAGCCTGCTGCTCGAGGCCGTGAATCGCAGCGGGGGCTTCGGCGTGCTCGGGCGCCTGGCCCGCGCGCCCGGGGAGCCCGGCCTCGACGGCATCCGCTCGCAGATGCGACGCCCCCCGGACGTGCACGCCCACAATTACCCGGCCTCGACGATCACAGCTTCCGCGCTCCGCTCGAGCGAGCGTCCGGTCTGGACACGCGACCGCCTCGAGGTGCCCGCCACGTTCGCGGTCACCATCTGGGGGCGGGACAGCCTGCCGGGTGCCGTCACGCGGGTGACGCAGGATTCCTCGGCCTGGGCCGCCGAGTCGCTGACGGTGCTTCCGCCCGGCACCCCGCGGACCCTGCACTTCCGGGCCCGATTCGACGACCTTCGGGCCGCCGCACTCGGGGCCTCTCCCTTGGCCGTGACCGTGACGGCGGCCGGCACCGTGCGGCGCGCGGCGCTGCCGGTGGACCCCGATTGGCTCCTCAGGGTCTGGGGCGGGCGTCTCTCCACCGGCGAGTGGGTGACCGATTCGAGCGCCGAGGGGAGGCACGCGCAAGTTCGACTGACCGTGCCGCAGGCGCTGGCCGGACGGACGGTCGACCTGCTGGTGGCGGAGTTCGGACCACGCGCCCGATATCAGGTCAACGGCGCCGCCGGAGCGTGGCGCGACGGCACGTTGGAGCTGTGCGCGCCATGCCGAGCCGGCGACACGCTCGCCGTGTGGATCGCCCTCGAGCCCGGCCGTCCCTGGTGGACGTTCCCCGACGCCCAGGTGCGAGACCTCGGCTACGCCGAGTTCGCCGACGGCTATGGGTACGCCCAGCAGCTGGCGGGACGGGCGCCAGCGATCGCCCGACCCGAAGCCCGTGAGTGGCTCACCGCCCTAGGTGGCGACCCAGGGGCGTACGCGCGGCTGGCCAACCGGTACGCCTCCGCCTACGCGCCGCTCGCGGCCCAGATCCGCCGGGACACGCTGCACCTCGTGGGCAACTCGCACATCGACGCCGCGTGGCTGTGGCCGTGGAGCGAGACCTCGGGGGACGTCATTCCGAACACGTGGCGCACTTCGCTCAAGCTCGCGGCGATGTTCCCCGGATACGTCTTCGCCGGCAGCGCCGCCGCGTACTACGACGCGATGGACCGCCTGCAGCCGACGCTGGCGGACTCGCTGCGGGCCGCAGTCGCATCGGGCCAGTGGGCCATCGTGGGTGGATGGTGGCTCGAGCCGGACCAGAACATTCCCTCCGGCGAATCGCTGGCGCGCCAGGGGCTCTACGGACAGCGGTACTTCGAGCGACGCTACGGTCACCGGGCACGCGTCGGCTGGACGCCCGATTCGTTCGGGTATCCGTGGACGCTCCCGCAGATCTACCGCCAGGCGGGGCTCGACTACTTCGTGACGCAGAAGATCCGCTGGAACGACTCGACCCAGCTGCCGTACGACGCGTTCTGGTGGGAGGGGCGCGACGGCACGCGGCTGTTCACCTACAACCCGTTCGGCTACGACCACGATCTCGATCCCGCCCAGCTCATCAAGGACCGGCTGGACGACGTGCGGCGCAACGCGGGCATCCACCACCAGCTCGTGCTCTACGGCGTCGGCGACCACGGCGGCGGGCCCACGATCGAGATGCTGCAGCGCGCCGAACGGCTGCGGCGCGTGCCCACGTTCCCGGTGATGCAGTACGACAACCCGGATCACGCGCTGGCGACGCTGCGGGCCTCGCAGCCCGATTCGACCTTCCCGGTGTGGCGGGACGAGCTGTACCTCGAAAAGCATCGGGGCACCTACACGACCCAGGCGCGGCAGAAATGGTCCGCCCGCCACAGCGAGACGCTGCTCCGCACGGCCGAGGCGCTCGCGGCCGTCGATACCGCGGCCTACCCGCGCGCCGCGCTGGAAGGCGTGTGGCACCGGGTGCTGTTCAACGAATTCCACGACATCCTTCCCGGCTCCGGCATCCACCAGATCTACCTGGACGCCAACGCGCAGTACGACACCGCCTGGGCGACGCTCGACACGCTCACCCGGCGTGCCTTCGCCGACCTGCGCGCGCGGATGGACACCCGTGGCGGGCCGCCCGGCACCGTGGCCGCGGTCGCGTTCAACCCGCTCACCTGGCCGCGCAGCGTCGTCGTCCGCGTGGCGTTGGGCGGCGCCGACACGGCGGCCGTGATCGCCCGTGACGTGCCCGCCCTCGGCGCCGAGGTGCTCCACGTGCGGCGGGCGGGCGGGATCGTGAGTCGGGCCAGCGCGCCGACCGTCGGACCCAACTGGCTCGAGAACGCGTGGCTCCGGGTCGAGGTGGACACCACGACAGGCGAGATCACGCGAGTCTTCGACAAGCGCGGCCGCCGCGAAGCGTTGGCGGCGGGGGCGCGCGCCAACGTGCTCCAGGTCTTCGGCGACGTGCCGAAGGAGTGGGACGCCTGGGACATCGGGTACACCGGCGAGCAGTGGGCGGTGACGGAGACGGCCGGCGTGTGGCGGCGCGCGGGCGCCGCCGAGGCCCGCCTCGGCTTCACGCGCCGCTGGGGCCGCTCCACCTTCACCCAGAGCCTCGTGCTCGGGCGCGAGGCCGCTTACGTGGACGTCGTGAACGACGTGGAGTGGCACGAGACGCACAAGCTGCTGAAGGTCGCGTTCGCGCTCGCCGTCAGCCCCGACTCGGCCACGTACGAGATCCCGTACGGGACCATCGGCCGCTCGTGCCGGCCGCGGACCCAGGCCGAGCGGGCGAAGTACGAGGCGTCGGGCCAGCGCTGGGCCGACCTCTCGGACTCGAGCTACGGGGTGAGCATCCTCAACGATTCCAAGTACGGCTGGGACTGTCACGGGAACGTGCTGCGGCTCTCGCTGCTTCGCTCGCCGCTATGGCCCGACTCGCTGGCCGACCGTGGGCACCATCAGTTCCGGTTCGCGATCTACCCCCACGCGGGCGATTGGCGGGCCGCTGGCACCGAGCGGTTGGCGGCGGAGTACAACACGCCCGTGCTGGTCGCGCGCGAGGCCGCCCACGCGGGCGCCCTCGGCCGCGGCGTGGCGTTCGCCACGGTGGACGCGCCCGGCGTGGAGCTGACCTGGGTGAAGCGCGCCGAAGATTCCGACGCGCTCGTCCTGCGGCTGGTCGAATGGGCCGGCCGGCCGGCGAGCGCGACCGTCACCCTGCGGCCGGCGATCCGCGCCGCTCACCGGAGCAACTTCCTAGAGGATCCGGGCGAGCCGCTGCCCGTGGCCGCGCACACGGTGCGCGTGACGCTGCGGCCGTTCGAGATCGCCACCGTCGTGGTGGAGACCGTCCAGTGACGAGAGGAGATCACCCCGTGGCCCGTGGCATCGCCGTCACCCGCCTCGCACCGTCGCTGCTCGCCGGCCTGGCGGTCGTGCTCGCCGGCGGCTGCGCCAGGAAGGCGGCTAGCACCCGGCCTCAAGTCGGCGTCACGCTGCTCACCGAGGCCCACGTCTTCTACCAGGACCTGAAGAAGGGGATGCTCAAGGCGGCGGACAGCCTGGGCATGGACCTCCACATCGTGGCGGGGGAGTGGGACCTGGCCCGCCAGACGGCCCAGGTGGAGAACTTCGTCACCCAGAAGATGGACGCGATCATCGTCGCGCCGGTGGACTCGCGCGGGATCGTGTCCGCGGTCGAAGAGGCGAACCGGGCAGGCATCCCCGTCTTCACCGCGGACATCGCTTCGGCGGGAGGGCAGGTCACCTCGCACATCGCCTCCGACAACCAGCAGGGCGGCCGGCTGGTGGGCGAGTTCCTCGCGGCGCAGCTCCACGGCACGGGCGACGTGGCCATCCTCGACCAGCCGACGCTGGTCAGCGTCATCGACCGCGTGAAGGGGTTCCGGGACGCGGTCGCCCGCTACCCGGGCCTCCACATCGTCGCCGCGCCGGCGGTGGAGCGCGGCCTGCGGGACGTCGCGAAGAACAAGATGGACAACCTGCTGCAATCGCACCCGTCGCTGGCGGGGGTGTTCGGCAGCAACGACGACTGCGCCCTCGGCGCCCTGGCATCGATCCGGGCGGCGGGGCGGAGCAACATTGTGATCGTGGGGTTCGACGCGATTCCCGAAGCCCGCGCCGCGATCAGCGCGGGATCGCCACTCAAGGCCGACGCGATCCAGTACCCGGAGGTCATCGGCCGGAGGACGATCGAAACGGTGTACCGCACCTTGCACGGCGACCAAGTGCCACCCATCGTCGCCGTCCCCGTCGGGATCGTCGACCGCGATTCCCTCGCGCACCAAGGCCCGGCACCCGGAGGGTCCGCGGCCCCATAGCTCCGAGGGCCGGCGCAGCTCGGGACCGGCTTGTCCCGGAATCCAGGCGGTCCTACATTGGATTCGATGACAGGGGTGCCCGCCACGGTGGGCTGAGATCAGACCCTTTGAACCTGACCCGGTTCAGACCGGCGTAGGGAGTCACCTCCAGGTCAAAGACGCTTCCCGCTCGGGTCCCCTGCCCGACGCGGGAGGCGTTTTGCTTTGGCCGCACGGGAGCGAACTATGAGCGCCTGCGTCACCCAGATGTTCCACGCCCGCCGCGGCGAGATCACGCCCGCCATGCGCCGCGTGGCCAAGCGCGAGGGACTCGAGCCGGAGACGGTTCGCAGCGAGGTGGCCCGCGGCCGGCTGATCATTCCCGCCAACGTGCACCACCTGGCCGGGCGCCTCGACCCCATGGGGATCGGCACAGTCGCCGGCGTGAAGATCAACGCCAACATCGGGAACTCGGCCGTGACATCGGACGTGGCCGGCGAGCTCGAGAAGCTCCACTTCGCCGTCCACTTCGGCGCCGACACCGTGATGGACCTGTCGACCGGCGGCGGCATCGACGAGATCCGCGAAGCGATCATCGCCGCCAGCCCGGTCCCGATCGGCACGGTGCCCATCTACCAGGTCATCCAGCAAGTGGAGGACGTCGCCGACATCACCCCGCAGATGCTGCTCGACAACATCGAGCACCAGGCCAGGCAGGGCGTCGACTACGTCACCGTCCACTGCGGCATCCTGCGCGAGCACCTCGGCCTCGCCCTGGGCCGCGTCACCGGGATCGTGAGCCGCGGCGGCTCGCTGCTGGCTGCGTGGATGGTGCAGCGGCGGGAGCAGAACCCGCTCTACACTCACTTCGACGAACTGCTCGAGATCGCCCGTGCCCACGACGTCTCGCTCTCGCTCGGCGACGGGCTCAGGCCCGGCTCGCTGGCGGACGCGTCGGACCGGGCGCAGTTCGCCGAGCTGGAGGTGCTCGGCGAGCTGACCACCCGCGCGTGGAAGCGCGACGTCCAGGTCATGATCGAGGGACCCGGGCACATCCCGATGCAGCAGATCGAGATGAACGTGCGGAAGGAGCAGGAGATCTGCCACGAGGCCCCGTTCTACACCCTGGGCCCCCTCGTCACCGACATCGCGCCGGGCTACGACCACATCACCAGTGCCATCGGCGCCGCGATGATCGGCTGGTACGGCGCTTCGATGCTCTGCTACGTCACTCCCAAGGAGCACCTCGGCCTGCCCAACTGCCAGGACGTGCGGGAGGGTGTGATCGCGTACAAGATCGCGGCCCACGCCGCCGACATCGCCCGGGGTCGCAAGGGCGCGCGGGACCGCGACGACGCGCTGAGCCGGGCGCGGTTCTCGTTCGACTGGAACGAGCAGTTCCGTCTCTCTCTCGACCCCGACCGCGCCCGGGCGTACCACGACGAGACGCTGCCGGCGGAGTACTTCAAGTCCGCGGAGTTCTGCTCCATGTGCGGACCGAAGTTCTGCTCGATGCACATCACGCGCACCATCCAGGACTCGCTCGCCGGCGGCTCCGGTGACCAGGCGCCCGCGCCGTCACGGCCCGACTTGGTGACGGCCCGGTGACAACGCCTCGCTAGGATCGTCCCCGCGGGCAGGCGACTCCTCGCGCCACCCGCAGCGAAGCGAGGGCGAGCCCTCCCGGTCGACTGGGAGGGCTCTCCGCTTCGCCGCATCGGGCTTGACAGCCTCCCACCGCCAATCTCAATTTCGCGGAATCCAGTCCGATTTCTGCCGACCGCCCATCGCCGAGGAGCCAGGGGCATGCCGTATGTGATTGCGGAACCGTGCATCGGGGTAAAGGACCGCGCCTGCGTCGAGGTGTGCCCGGTCGACTGCATCTACGAAGACGAAAAGATGCTGTACATCCACCCGGACGAGTGCATCGACTGCGGGGCCTGCGAGCCGGAGTGCCCGGTGACGGCGATCTTCCCGGAGGAAGACGTCCCACCGCAATGGAAGGACTTCATCGCGTTGAACCGCGACGTGTTCAATAGCCCGACGCCGCCGGGCAAGCCACAGAAAAAGACCTCGTAACCGCCGGGCCTACGACGAAGCCCCGGGGAGCAGGTTCCCCGGGGCTTCGGTCTTTCGACCTCGAGGCCGCCCGTCTCAGGGTTTCGGGAGCGCCTCGAGGAATTCTGCAATCACCCTGGTGACCGACGTCGGTGCCTCCAGCGGCGCCAGGTGTCCCGCGCCCGGAATCGCCGTCAACGCTGCGGACGGGATGGCCGCCGCCATGACCCGGGCCGCCGACGGCGGCGTGACTTCGTCCTCCGCTCCGACGACCACCAGCGTCGGGACGTCGATGCCCGCGAGCAGCGAGGTCGAATCCGGGCGGTCGCGCATCGCTCCGAGAGCGCCGACGAGCCCCGGAACCGGCGTCCGCGCAACCATCGCCTTCACCTGCTCGACGATGTCGGGCTGGGTCTGCTGGGTGGAGCGTCCGAGCAGCCTGGGCACCAGCCGCTCGGCGACCGCCGTCGCGCCCTTGGAGCGGGCCAGCTCGATCATGTCGTCCCGCCCCTTGCGCTGCTCGGGCCCATCCGCGTCGGCGCGCGTGTCCACGAGCACTAGCCCCAGGAACCGCTGGCGGTGCCGTCGCAGCATCTCGAACGCGATGTAGCCTCCCATCGAGAGGCCCACGACCACGGCGCGCTCGACGTGGAGCCGGTCGAGCAGCCTCGCCAGATCGTCCGCGTAGACCGACATCGAATAGCCGGTCGCCGGCGCGTCCGAGGCCCCCGCGCCGCGCAAGTCCGGCGCGATCCGCCGCCACCGCGCGACGGTGGCCACCTGATGGGCCCACAGCGAGTGGTCGAGGGGGAATCCGTGAATCAGGAGCAGGGCCGGTCCGTCGCCGCGCGTGTCGACCGCAAGCGTGACCTCCCCGACATCGTGGCGCACCAGCTCGCCGGGGCGGGCCGAGGGGCGACCGCCGAAGGCCGCCGCGACCTCGGGCGGCATCGCTGTCGGCTTGCCCGCGTCGTTGATCATCACGAACAGGATCTGCAGCTCCGCGACCAGAGCCTCGTCCGTGACCCGCGTGGCCCTCTGCCGCATCTCGAGGGAGCTGCCACCGAGCTTCTGGACCTCCGAATCGATGCGGAGGACGTCCCCCGGATAGGCCGCAGCCTGGTAGTCGATCGTCGCACGCCGGACCGCGGGCCAGACGCCGTTGCGGCGAAACAGGTCCTGGCCCGGTCCGCGGGCCAGGGCGTCCCACCGGGCGCGCTCGAACAGCAGGAGATATGCGGCCTGGTTCACGTGACCGTACGCGTCGCAGTCGTACGGGTAGATCGTGATCTCGATCGAAGGGAGTCCGCTCACCGATTCGCCGCAGTGGATGGTGGATGGAGCGACGCTGGCCCGGCGCTCAACCGGCTAATACTACTTCGGCCCCGCGCGGGAATGAAACGAAGACCGGGGCGGCGCTCACCAGGGCCGGACAGGCGCAGGCTCTGCTCGAGCAGGAGCCTCGGAGTCTCGATGACGACAACCCGGAGGCACGCCTCAGTCCGGCGCACAAAAACTGTCTGCTAGACAGCGCAATGATGACAAATCAACAACACGACGGCATATTGATAGTTTCATAATAGCGACGTGTCAGCACGATGCCAGCACACACAAGCCAACAGGTATCAACACGTTGATGTTGAATGTTTTGATCACTTTTCTGTTGAGAGGTGGATAAGTCGGCTCGCCAGCAGTTGCGCCACCCTCCGGCTGCGGCCAAGCTTCAGCGCTATGGTGCGGACCTCCCATCGGCGACCGCCTCAGCGCTACGTGCGCAACAACGACGAGTTCGCGACGCTGATGCGCCGGGTGAGACGTGAGTCGCTCGTCGCGATGGACACGGAGGCGGCGAGCTTTCACCGGCACGTCGACCGCATCTATCTCCTTCAACTCTCGAGCCGCGTCGAAACGGCCGTCATCGATCCGTTGACCGTGACCGACGTGGCCGGCCTGGGCGTGCTGCTCGCGGACCCGGCCGTCGAGGTCGTCTTCCACGACGCCGACTACGACCTCCGCATTCTCGACCGGGACTACGGCTTCCACGCGCGGAACCTGTTCGACACGCGCATCGCCGCTCACCTCCTGGGCGAGCCGGCCGTGGGGCTCGCGGCGTTGCTGGAGAAGCACCTCGGAGTGAGCCTCGACAAGAAGTTCCAGCGTGCCGACTGGTCGCGCCGGCCGCTGCCCGCAGAGATGCTGGAGTATGCCGCCACCGACACCTGCTACCTGCTCGCGCTGCGCGAGCGGCTCCGCGCGGAACTCGAGAAGCTCGGCCGGTTGACATGGGCCGCGGAGGAATTCCGGCGGCTGGAGGGCGTGCGCTGGACGCCCGTGGAGACCAACGGCGACGCCTATCTGCGCATCAAGGGTGCCCGGGCGCTGAACCGGCGCGGCCTCGCGGTGCTGCGGGAGCTGGTGCCGTGGAGGGAGGCCATCGCAGCGGAACTCGATCGTGCGAGCTTCCGCGTGGTGTCGAACGAGGCGTTGCTGGCCTTGAGCTCCACGCCGCCGCGCTCGCCCGACGAGCTGGCCAAAGTCCGCGGTCTGTCGCCGCGCCTGGTGACCGAGCGAGGCGTGTCACTGCTGGCGGTGATCGAGCGCGGCCTCGCGGTGCCGGAAAAGGATCTCCCGCGGTTTCCGCGCTCGGAGCGGCGCGTCGCCGATCCGGCCTTCGACCTGGCCGTCGAGAGGTTGAAGAAGGCCCGAAACGAAGCGGCCGAGCGGCTGCATCTCGAGCCCGGCGTGCTCTGCCCCAAGGGCACGCTCGAGGCGGTCGCCCGCGCCCGCCCGAGGAAAGCCGCCTCCCTGGGCGACATCCCCGAGCTCCGGAAGTGGCAGGCCGAGTTGCTTGGAGAGCGGTTCCTCGAGGTGCTGGTGGGCTAGCCCCAGAGCAACGAGCGAACGCGCGGATCCATTCTCTCCGGCGTCCAGTACGGTTCCCAGACCAGCTCGACATTTGCCTTCGTCACTCCGTCGAGCTTCGCGACGACCCCCTGCGCTTCCGACAGCATCTCGGGTCCGGCCGGGCATCCGGGCGACGTCAGCGTCATCTCGACGTGGACCTCTCCCCCGTCGGACACTTCAACCTCGTAGACCAGGCCGAGATCGATGACGTTGAGGTTCAACTCCGGGTCCTTGACGGCGCGCAGCGCGTCGCGGACCTGCTCGACGGTGACCATCGTACGACTCCCGCAGGGGATGACTGCAACCTACCTCCGCCCGGCCGCCCCTTCAATCGTCGCGTCGGCACGAACGTGCGGAGGCGCGCCGCATCACTCCGCGTGCACGGCTCCGCTGCCACATCCTGGACGAATCTGAGGAAGACTTGCCGAGCCGGGAGCCGGGGCGCCCGACCCCTAGGACCAGACTCCCGGGATGCGGGCCCCGCAGGACGGGCACAGTCCCGCGGGAGTGACGCGCCGCTGGCGGATCTGGTAGCCGTACCGCTCGATGAGCAAGTCGCCGCAGTCCGGGCACCACGTGTGCTCCCACCGGCCCACGCGTCCCGGCAGGTTTCCGGCGTACACGAACTTGAGACCGGCCTCGCGGCCGATCTCGCACGCACGGAGCAGGTCCTCGGTCGTCGTGTTCCGCGGGCCGGTCATCTTGTAGTCCTGATGGAACGCCGTGACGTGCCACGGGGTGAGCGGCGAGATCGCCGCGATGGCGTCCGCCATCCGCCTGAGGTCGTCGATCCCGTCGTTGAAGCCCGGCACGACGAGCGTCACGACCTCGGACCAGAAGCCGCGCTCCTGGACCATCCGCATGGCGTCGAGTACGTGTTGCAGCACGCCGCCGAGTGACCGGTAGGCTCGGTCCTGCATCGCCTTGAAGTCGATCTTGTACCCGTCAGTCCACGGGCGGATGTAGTCGAGCACCTCGGGAGTCGCGTTGCCGTTGGAGACGAACGCCGTCTTCAGGCCCGCTGCCCGCGCATGGCGGAAGACCTCCATGCCCCATTCCGCCGTGATGAGCGGCTCATTGTAGGACGACGCCACGACCGCCGCTCCATGCTGCCGGCCGAGGGCCACGAGCGTCTCCGCGGGCACGTCGCTGGCGGGGCTGCCCGCCTCCGCATCGCGCAGGGCTTGCGAGGTCAGCCAGTTCTGACAGTAGCCGCAGTGGAAGTCGCAGCCCAGCATCCCGAACGTCAGGCACTCGGAGCCAGGCAATAGATGGTAGAACGGCTTCTTCTCGATCGGGTCCACCTGCACGCCGGCGGCATAGCCGAAGGGAACGTAAAGCGTGCCGGCCCGGTTGAAGCGGACCTTGCAGATGCCGCGGCGGCCTTCGCGTACGAGGCAGCGATGCCCGCACGCCACGCACCTCACCGAGCCGTCGTCGCCCTCCGCGTGCCACAGCTCGCCCGGCTTGGTGCGGCGATCGAGCTCGTCCTGCAGCGTCGCGGCTCGGCCCTGCGTGCCTTCGAGCACCGGGATCACCCGACGAGGCGTTCTCGCCGCCATGCGCCGAATACTGACCCGGCGCTTGCCGCGGCGCCAGGGGTCCCGGTAGCATCCACGCATGACACCGAAACTCGTTATGGCGCTTGCGCTTGCCGTGACCGCGCCCGCCGTGGCGCAGCCGGCTCGCCCCAGCTCCGCGACTCGCGCTCCGCTCATCGACTCACTCGCACTGCGGGCGCACACCTACTTCCTCTCCCACGATCTGCTCGAGGGCCGGGGAACCGGACATCGGGGCAACGACCTGGCCGCTCTCTACCTGGCGACCGTCGCGCAGTCCCTGGGTCTGCGGGGCGCCGGACCCGACGGGAGCTACTACCAGACCGTGCCGCTGACCGAGGCCGAGATCGACACGTCGTCCACGAAGGTGTCCCTGGCGATGGACTCTGCCGACTCGGCCTCGCGCGAGTACTCGACACCACGGGACTTCGTTCCGAACGTCGGGACCCTGGCGACCCTCGTCCCGTTTTCGGGGCAACTGGTCTACGTCGGGTCCGCCCGGGACGTGCTGGCGAGAAAGGGCGACCTCCCGGACCTCGTCGGACGCGTCGTCCTGGTCCGCGGTCCGTTCGGCTCGGACATGGCCGCGGCCGACACGCTCCGCGCGCGCGGCGCCGCCGGGGCGATCCAGCTGGCGCCGGATTCCGGGACGTTCGCGCTGTACGTCCGCAGCCGGGGACCTTCGCGGATGTTCATCGCCGACAGCGTTCACGCCGTCTCGTCGTTCATTCCGGCCATCCCGGACGTGATCGCCGGCCCGGCCCTGACGCTCGCGCTCATGCCGGAGCTGCCGGCCGCAGGCTCGGCCGCGGACCGGCCGACGCCATTGCCGGGCAGGCGCGTGAGCGTGCGGATCGGGCTCCGCGTGCACCCGCTCGTCTCCCGCAACGTCGCCGCGATCCTGCCCGGCGCCGACCCGGCGCTGCGCGGCGAGTTCGTCGCCTACACGGCGCACCTCGACCACCTGGGCATCTCGACGCCGGACCAGCGGGGGGACTCCATCTACAACGGGTTCTCCGACAACGCGGCCGGCTGTGCGATGCTGCTGGCCATCGCGGAAGCCATGGCCGCCGGGCCGCAGCCGGCGCGCTCGGTGCTGTTCCTGTGGCCGACGGGCGAGGAGCGCGGGCTGCTGGGATCGGACTACTTCGCCGCCCGCCCCCTGGTGCCTCCCGACCACGTCGTTGCGGAGATCAACCTCGACGCAGGCGCGCCGCCCGCGCCGGCCGACAGGTGGCAGGTGGCCGGTGGCGACCGGTCTCCGCTGGGGCTGCTCGCCGTGGCGGTCGCCCACGGTGCGGGCTGGGAGGCGAAACTGGCGCCGGCGAGCCCCAACTCGGACTACTTCCCGCTGCTCAGGATCGGCGTGCCCGCGGTCTTTCTCGTCCCCGACGCGCCGTTCGAAGGTCTCAGCGCGGAGGCGTCACAGGCGCTCGCCCGGCGCTGGGACCACTACCATCAGGCGGCCGACGAGTGGGCACCCGACTTTCCGTTCTCCGGCCTGGTGCGGTATGCGGAGTTCGGCTACCGCCTGGGGATGGCGGCCGCCGCCGCCGCGCACGAACCGGCGCCGACGCGTTGAGCCGTGCCGGTGCCGCGCGACCGGCGGCTACTTGAGCGAGCCCGGCGGGATGGAGTACAGCAGGGCCGCCGTGCGCCGGTCGCGCGTGGTCAGGTCGATCGCGGACGTCTCGGGGTACAGCGCGTCGGTCTTCACGGAGGAGTGGCCGAGGCCGAGGGCGTGGCCGAGCTCGTGCAACGCGAGGGAGACCATCTGCGTGGGCTGCACCGGGCGGCCGTCGGGCAGGTGCGTCGCGAGCGTCACGCGCACCTTCACGAGCGGGCCCCGGCGTTGCCACGTCAGGTCGGATCGGCCCGTGCGGTTGCTGTCCAGGCGGTCCACCCACGTGACGATGATGTCGGCACCGTCGGAGTCGGGGCTCTGCTCCAGCCACACCGGCAGGCCGACACCGTTCCAGCGGCTGATGGCCCACGCGACGTTGGCGAGAAACGTCTCGCGGAACCCGGGCACCCCGTCGCCGCGCAGGACGGTGATGCGGAGCGGGTGCGTCGCGCGATCGTCGGCCCAGCGGTGCAGGGCGGAATCGTTCTCGGTCAGCATGGCGGGCAGATACGTGCCGCCTCCTTCGACTTCGAGCCGCCGCACCGCGTCGGCGCGCGCCGCCGAATCAAGACGATCGGTGGCACCCGCGGTGGAGGCGCGCGCGTCCCGGTCGGCCCGGCCCGCGACGCTCGCGTTGGAGTCGGGCGCGACGGGGGGCGTCACCGTCGCGGCCGGCGCTCCCGCGCGCCGGAGCAGCCGCCGTCCCACGTCGGTGGCGACCGCCGCCACGAGCAGCAGGACCAGCGCCGGGATCACCACGCTGCGCGAGTTGGACGGGCTCACGATGACGCAATCTGGCGAGCCGGGCAGGCCGGGGCAAACGGGCCATTTGCGAATCCGAGCCCGACAGCGCAATATGCGCCGCTCCGCCGGCGTCCACTCGGACGCCTGCCCGGCGCCGCGTTGACAGGGGCTGCTGTGTGATCCGACTGCCCGCCAAGACCGTCGTGCGTTGGCGCTGGCCCATCGTGCTCGCATGGGTCGCCCTCACCGCGGCGATGGTCCCGCTGGGCCGCCGACTGCACGAGCGGCTGCACGTCGGCGGCGAGAACCTGTCGCACTCCGAATCGATGGTCGCCGAAGACCTCATCCGCGACCACTTCGACTCGCCGTACGCCGCCTTCGCGGCGGTCGCAATCCGGCATCCGTCGCTCACGCTGCGCAGCCATCGGTACGCCGCCTACGTGGACTCGGTCACCGCCGCATTGCGGCGGCTGCCGTTCGTGCTCCAGACCCTGAACTGGCGGAACTCCGAAGACGAGGCGTTCCGCAGCCGTGACGGACGGATCACGTTCATCCTGGTCGGGCTCTCGGCGGACAGCTCCGCCACCACCGACACCCCGCAGCTCCGCGCGACGGTCGAGAGCGTCCAGCACCGGATCGGCTCCGACTTCCTGACCTACGTGACCGGCGATCCGGCGTTCGACTACGACATCCGCACCATCGCGGCCGACGACTCCCGCCTCATGGAGCAGCGGCTGATTCCGCTCACGATGCTGCTCCTGCTCGTGGCCTTCAGCGCCCTGGTGGCCGCGCTGGCCCCCATCGCCGTCGGGTTCATCGCCATCACGGTGAGCCTGGGGCTGGTGGCGATCGCCGCGGCCATCGTCCCGATGTCCATCTTCGCGCTCAACCTCACCACGATGATCGGGCTCGGCGTCGGCATCGACTACTCGCTGCTGGTCGTGACGCGCTTCCGCGAGGAGATGGACTACGCCCAGAACCGGTTCGAGGCCGCGGCCGAGACGATCCGCACGGCATCGCGCACCGTCATCACCTCGGGCGGCACCGTGATGATCGGATTCGTCGCGCTGATGATGGTGCCCCTCCAGGAAACCCGCTCCATCGGGCTGGCCGGGCTGTTCGTGGTCGCCGTCTCGATCGCGCTGTCGGTGACCTTCCTCCCCGCGGCGCTGGCGATCCTCGGCCGCCACGTGGATCAGCCGCTGTGGCTGGCGCGGCGGCTGCGCCGGTTCCGCTTCGGCCGCGGCTGGAACCGCTACGCCCGCGCCATCGCCCGCAATCCCTGGCGCGCCGTGGCCATCTCCGGCGCGCTCATCCTCGGACTCGCCCTGCCGGCGCGCTGGCTGCGCATCGGCCTGCCGGCCGTCGGCTGGTTCCCGACCGACACCGATTCGGGCCGCGGCCTGGCCGTGCTCGAGGACATGGGGCACGGCGGCACGCTGCGCCCGCTCAAGGTCGTCGTCCAGATGACCGACCGCAGCGCGGTGCTGGACGTGGACCGGCTCCGGGGCCTGCGCGCGCTGGCGGACTCGATCCGCGCCAATCCGCGCGTGGCCCAGGTGCGCGGCATGGTCGACCTGCGCCCCGGCATCCCGCTGTGGCAATACGTGGAGCTGTACGCCGACACGGCCCGCGCCCGCCAGCGCATGCCCGACGTGTTCCGGACCTTCGTCAGCCACGACGGCACGGCGACGATGCTGGACGTCGTGCTGCGGGACACCGTCTCGCTCGACGGATCGCTCGAAGCGGTCCGCGAGGTGCGGCGGATCGACGTGGGCCGGCTCCCGATGCTGGCGCGCGCGCGCATGCTCATCGGCGGCTTCTCGGCGTCCAACCTCGACTTCCGGGACAAGGTGCTGGACCTGTTCCCGCTGCTCGTGGTCCTGGTGCTCGGCGTGACGGGGACCATGCTGGCGCTGGTGTTCCGATCGGTGCTGGTGCCGGTCAAGGCGGTGGTGATGAACTCGCTCTCGGTGTCCGCCGCCTTCGGCCTCACCGTCGTGGTCTTCCAATGGGGCATCGGCGGCGCGCTGTTCGGCCTCGCGGGACCCACCCAGGCCATCTTCGTCATCAGCCCGGTCCTGGTGTTCGCCATCGTCTTCGGACTGTCGATGGACTACGAGGTCTTCCTGCTGTCACGCATCAAGGAGGAGTTCGACGAGACGCGGGACAACGACGAGGCCACGGTCAACGGACTGACCGCCACCGCGGGGACGATCACCAACGCCGCGCTGATCATGATCCTGGTGTTCGGGGCGTTCGCGTTCGCGAGGGTGATGGCCGTGCAGATGATCAGCTTCGGCCTGGCCGTTGCCGTGCTGCTCGACGCCACGCTGATCCGCGTCGCCATGGTGCCCGGGGTCATGCATCTGGCCGGGCGCCTGAACTGGTGGCCGGGCTATCGCGGCAATCGCGCCGCGGCGCGCCGCGGCAGCGGCGAGACGGCGCGGATCGCTAGCCCCGGCCCTTGACGTAGCGGTCGAGGAACTCCACCGCCCGACGCATGCTGTCGAGTTGGTCCTCGAGCTTCTGGAACCCGTGACCCTCGCCCGGATACACGATGAGGTCCACGACGCCGCGGCGCCGCCGCACTGCATCCGCGATCTGGCGGCTCTCGGCCAGCGGGACACGCGGGTCGTTGTCGCCCTGGAGGATCAGGAGCGGAGCGCGGATCGAGTCGGCCCGGAACAGGGGTGACCGCTCCCGCATCAGGGCTCCGTTGGCCGCCAGGGTCCCCATCTCCCGGGTGAGGTAGGGCAGCAGCAGCGGCTCGGTGGTCCGGGCCAGGGTCACGATCGAGCTGATGCCGTACAGGTCGACGCCGGCGGCCCAGCGGTCCGGGGTGAAGGCGAGCGCCGCCAGGGTCAGGTACCCCCCGTAGCTCCCGCCGAGGACCGCGATCTTGCCCCTCGCGACGTAGCCGGTGGACACGAGATAGTCCGCCGCCGCGACGACGTCCTTGAGGTCGCCGCCTCCCCAGTCCCCGTTGTTGAGATCCTCGAACGCCTTGCCGTAGCCCGTGGACCCGCGGACGTTCGGCCGTATCACCACGTACCCGTGGTTGGCGTAGTAGGCGACGTCGCGCGAGAACGCGTCGGTCCATTGCCCCGACGGCCCGCCGTGCACCATGACGATCGCGGGATTCGAGCCGTCCTTCTGCAGATTGAAGGGCACGGTCACCAGCGCGGAGATCTTCCGTCCGTCGAAGGTCGGGTAGTGCACCAGCGCGGCCGGCGGCAGGTTCGCGGGATCCACGCCGCCCACCAGCGCGAACGTCAGCTGCCAAGCGGTGTCCCGCGCGATGTCGTGCAGCCACAGGTCGTTCGGGCGCGTGCCGTCGGAGTACGAGAACAGCACCAGATTGCCGTTGTTGGAGAACTCCTCGAACGTCGTGGCTCCCTGCCGCGGTCCGATGCGCATCCGGTGCGAGCCGTTCGGGTGCACCAGATAGGTGGTGACGCGGCCATCGACGTTCTCGGAATAGGCGATGTTGCCACGCACCGACCACCCCGCGGCCTCGACCGGCCAGTCGCCCGTGTCGAGCCAGCGGAGCGAGTCGGTGGCCAGGGTGACGATCGCCAGGCGGGGAATCCCGTCGCGCGCGTCCGAGATCAGCAGGAGCTCGCGGTCGTCGGGAGAGAAGGCGACGGGCCGGTACGCCTTCGAACCGGCATGCGCCGTCAGGAGCCTGGTCTGCCCAGCGGAGACGTCGAGGAGCACGGCGTCAACGTTGGCGAAGTCGTTGGTCCTGACGAGCGCGAGGAAGCGGCTGTCGTGGGACCACACGCCGCCCATCGTGCTGACCGAGTCGGCCGCGACGCGACGCGCCCGGTCGGTGGCGAGGTCCCGAATCCAGAGGTCGAAATGGCCCGCCCGGCCCGAGTCGGACACGTAGGCGAGGAAGCGACGGTCGTCCGAGAACCCGACGATCTGCTGGCGGGCTCCGGGCGGCGCCGGGATCTCCGTCTGCTCGCCCCCGGCGGCCGGCACGGCGTAGAGACGGTATCGCTCGTTGCCGCCGGAGTCCTGCTCGAACGCCAGGCTGGCGCCGTCCTTCGCCCACGCCGCGCCGCTCACCGGCGTGTCGCCGAACGTCAGCTCCACCGGCCAGCCACCGGCCGCCGGGACCTTCCAGATCTGGGGGCGGCCGGTGACGTCGGACAGGAACGCCACCCAGCGACGACTGGGTGAAATGCCGATGGCCGTGTGCCGGAGGATGCGCGCGAACTGGCTCACCCCGTAGGGCGACGCGCCCGGCCGCACCGCGCTGGTCACCACGTCGTCGCCGGCCGCGCCACTGCGTGACCGGCCCGTGCAGCCCGCCACCACCGCACACGCCAACGCGAAGCTCACGAATCTCATCGGCTCACTCCCGAACGGTCCCGCCCGGCAAGGCCCCGGCGCTCGGCGAGGAGGCCGGGCGACGGGACGTTCAACGCGGAGGCAGGAGCTCTCCCCACAGGTCCCAGTGCCACGCCGCGACGCGGATCCCCGTCGCCGGATCACGCAGGGGCTTGTACTGGAGCCACCGCGCGTCGAGGCCCACGGCGTGTCCCCACGCGATCAGCCGCTCCCGGTCGCTGCTGACCAGGTGCGCCATGGGACGACCGTCCAGCGTGAAGCGGTGCAGCCAGAGGCCGCCGTCCAGGGCGTGGCGCAGGCCGTCACGGCGGCGGGGAAATTCCTGCCATGCCACCTCGTCGCCGGCCGCCGGCCCGGCCGTCGGCGGGCGGGCGGCGCTCGCCGCGGCGGTGCCGCCCTGCGGACGGCCGTGGATCCGGACCACGGGCGCTATTGTACCGCGGCCGCCCGGAGCGGGGCAAGAACTCAACTGGCCTTCGCATCCAGCCAGTTGTCGCCGACGCCGACGGTCGCCACCAGCGGGACCCGCAGCACCGTCGCCCGCTCCATGGATTCCCTGACGAGACCCGCGACGGTCTGGGCCTCGGCGTCCGGCGCCTCCACCAGCAGCTCGTCGTGCACCTGCAGCAGCAGGCGCGCGCGGTAGGCCGAGTGCAGCGCCGCGCTGACCCGGATCATCGCCACCTTGATGAGGTCCGCCGCCGATCCCTGCAGGGGCGAGTTGGTGGCGGTCCGCTCCCCGAAGGCTCGGATGTTGTAGTTCTTGTCGCGCAGCTCGGGGATGTACCGCCGCCGGCCAAAGATCGTCTCCACGTAACCGCGCGTGCGGGCCTCGGCGACGGTGCGATCCAGCCAGGCGCGCACGCCCGCGAACCGCGTGAAGTAGTCGTCGATGAACCGCCGTGCGTCGTCGTACCCGATGTTGAGCTGGCGGGCCAGGGCGTGGGGGCCCTGGCCGTAGATGGTGGCGAAGTTGATGGTCTTGGCGCGCGCCCTCATCTCCGGCGTGACGGCGTCCGGCGCCACGCCGAAGATCAGTGCCGCCGTTTGCCGGTGGATGTCGCCGCCCGCGACGAAGGCGTTCACGAAGGCAGGGTCCCCGGAGAGGTGGGCCAACAGTCGCAGCTCGATCTGCGAGTAGTCGGCCACGATGAACCGGTGGCCGGGCCGCGGGACGAAGCCGCGGCGGATGGCTTCGCCCCGGGGCGAGCGGACCGGAATGTTCTGCAGGTTGGGGTCGCTGGAGCTCAGCCGTCCCGTCGCGGCGCCGATCTGGTTGAACGAGGTGTGGATGCGTCCGGTGGCCGGGTTCACCTCGCTCGGCAGCACGTCCAGGTAAGTGGACAGGAGCTTGGAGATCTCCCGGTATTCCAGCAGCAGCCGGGGCACGACGTGGCCCTGCGCCGCGAGCTCCTCGAGCACCTCCGCGTCGGTCGACGCGCCCGTCTTCCCCTTCTTCAGCACCGGCAGCTGGAGCTTCTCGAACAGGACGTGCCGCAGCTGCGGCGTCGAGTTGATGTTGAACGTGACGCCGGCCTCGTCGCAGATGCGGCGCTCGATCGCCGCCAGCTCGCCCCGCATCTCGGTCGCGAGCCGCGCCAGGTGCTCGCCGTCGACGCCGATCCCTTCCCACTCCATGTCGGCCAGGACGCCGATCAGCGGCATCTCCACGTCGCGGAACAGCCGCTCGAGGCCGTGGTCGACGAGGGTCGGCGCGAACCGGTCGCGGAGCCGCAGGGCATAGTCGGCGCCCGTCCCGCACCAGTCCGCGGCGTCTCGCACCGGGACGTCGGCGAAGCTCCGCTCCTCGCGCCCCTTCCCCACCAGCTCCTCGAACGGACGCAGCCGCACGTTGAAGTGCTCCAGGGCCAGCGCGTCGAGACCGTGCGACCGACGGCCCGGATCGATCATGAAGCTGGCGATCATCGTGTCGAAGGAAGCGCCCCGCAACTCCACGCCCGCGCGGCGCAGCACCAGGCCGCCGACCTTGAGGTCGTGTCCGACCTTTCCCACCGCGGGATCGCCGAGCAGCGCGACCAGGCTCCGCAGGGCAGGGGAGGTCACGGGGGGGAGGTTCTTCACGTCGCCCTGGGCGAGAATGTCGGCCGGCGGGCGGTGGCCGAAGGGAAGGTAGGCGGCCGCGCCGGGAGCGACCGCGATGCTGAGGCCGGCCAGCTCGGCGCGCATCGGGTCGCGGGCGGTGCCCTCCACGCACAGGCCGAACGCCCCGGCGGACCGCGCGCGCTGCACGACGGCCTCGACCGCCTCGGCCGTGTCCGCGACGTCGTAGGCGCCGCCGGTCCCCGTCTCGCCCGCGCCGCCGCCGAGCGACCGCACCAGCGCGTGGAACTCGAGCTCCGACATCAGCGTGAGCAGCGCGGCGCGATCCGGGATCTGGGCGGCGAGCGACCGCAGCTCGAGGCGCATCGGCACGTCCCGGTGCAGCGTCACCAGCTCCCGGGACAGCCGCGCCCGGTCGGCGTCCTGAACGAGCGCCTCCCGGACACGCTTCGACTCGACCTCCGGCGCGTGGGCCAGGATCTCGTCCAGCGAGCCGTACCGCTCGAGCAGCTTCACCGCCGTCTTCTCGCCGACGCCGCGGATGCCGGGCACGTTGTCCGCGGAGTCCCCAACCAGGGACAGGAAGTCCACCGTCTGCTCCGGCGGGACACCGAGCCGCTCCGTCGCGTTCTCCGTGGTCACCCGCTGCTCCTCGACCGCGGCCGGACCTCCGCGGCCGGGGTTCAGGAGACCGACGTGCGGGCCGACCAGCTGGTAGAAGTCCTTGTCGCCCGACACGATCACCACGTCGAGGCCCGCCGCCACCCCGTGGTCGGCGAGGGTCGCGATGACGTCGTCGGCCTCGTAGCCGTCGACCGTCACCAGCGGGACCCGGAAGGCCTCGAGCAGCGCCACGACTCGCACGAGGGACCGGTCGAAGTCCTGCTGCAGCTCCGCGTCGAGCTTCTCACGCGTCGCCTTGTACTGCGGAAAGCGCACGTGGCGGAAGCTCGTGCCGGCGTCGTGCACCCAGGCGACGTATTCCGGGCGGTGCTGCTCGGCGAGGCGGAGCAGGAAGTTCGCGATCCCCCATGCGACCGAGGTGTTCTCGCCCCGACTGGTGGTGAGCGGCCGGGCGAGCATGGCGAAGAAGGCGCGGTAGATGAGCGCGTAGCCGTCGACCAGGAACAGGCGGGCGGGCTCGGTCATCGGATCCCCGACGGGTCGACGATCATCCCAGCCACCAGAGCACCGCGCCCACGCCCAGCGGGATGGCGACGTTGTCCGCGCCGTGCCACGGCGTCCGCTCGGTCACCGCCGCGACGGCGGCGGCCAGGGCCGCCGGCGCCGCCCCCTCGCCGGTGAGCAGCAGCACCAGCGCCGCCGTCACCGTGCACGCGATCGAGCCGATCCAGGACTTCCTGGTGCCTCCGCCGAACCGGGAGCCGACCGCCGCCGCCATCGGGTCCGCGAGCGCCGCCACCAGTATTGCACGCTCCGCGGCGGCAGCCGGGAACAGCCACCAAGCCAGGGCGAAGCCCACCGCGAGCAGCGTTGCGCCGGTCACGCCGCGGGATTCGCCGGGTCGGAGCGCTCCGCCCGCGAGCCGCTCGAGCCGCGCGCCGAACGCCGGCCAATGGAACCGTGCCAGCTCGGCGGCGCCGGCGACCGCGACCAGCGTGACGAAGGCGGGCGTCGCGATCCCGGGCCCGAGCGACGCCGCCAGAGGACCCAGGGCGCCCGCGGCGACGTGGAGGGTGCGCCGACGAGTCTCGTTGGGGGCGATTCCGGTGCCCGCTTCCCGCTCCGCCGCGCCGGAAGCCATCGCTCCCGGGAGCGGCGTCACCGGGCGCGACGCAGGCGGTTGACGACCCGGTCGAACTCCGAGCGCGACTCCGGGTCGAGCCGGAGCCGGCCGAAGCCGGCGTCGTCCACGAAGTAGAGGGCGAGGTTGTGCTGATCGTACGTCCACTCGATGATGCGGCCCCGTCCCCGATAGTCCGGGCGTGGATCGATGACCTGGTCCGGCGTGCCGAGCGTGATGTACACCTCGCCGCGATCGGTGAGCCAGCCGGGCGTCCCCTCGTCGCGGAACTGCTCGTTGGCGGCGAGCAGCCGGCCGAAGTAGCGATCGAGCGCCTCGTTCTCCGGCGTCGACGGGTCAGGATCCGTGTCGTGCAGGAACTTCCGCCACGCCGCGGCACGCTGCTCCGGGGGAGTCCGCGCCAGCGCCTTGAGCGTATCCGGCGTGGTGAAGTACCGGAGCAGCGACAGCATCTCGTCGAAGTTGGCGGCGATCCACTGGCCGGAGAACGCGACCAGGAACGTGGCCCTGGCGACGACGCCTCCGCCCGCGACGCCCACCTGCAGCTCGTGGCGCCCCAGGGCGAGGTGCGAGGGCGCCACGGCGAACACGAACGGCCGGAGCGTCGCGGTGCTGTCGATCCCCGTGGTGTCCGCCCACACCGGCTGCTCTGCACTGTCCAGCGCGGCGGCGACCAGCTGGCTGCCGGCCGGCAGCCCGTAGGTCTCGACGTAGAATCGCAGCGAGTCGGAGCCGTAATCCACGGTGCTGCGCGGATTGGTGACCATGTCGGGCGTCGCGGCGAGGTCGGTGCGCGGGGTGGCCCGGTAGACGGCGATGGGCGTGGCGATCGCCGGTGCCTCCAGCTGCGGGACGCTGAACGGTCCCTCGTACCGGCCCACGCCCGGGCCGTTCTGGTCGCGCACCACGATCGACAGGAGATACATGCCCGCCGGCACCGGGAAGAACCCCTGATAGATGATGCTCTCTTCCGCCCGCTGGGTCTCGGCGAAGGTCGCTACGACCACGCGCTCGTCGCGCACCACCTGTTGCACCATGAGCGTTCCCTGACGGAACGCCAGCTCGACCCGGTAGGTGGCCGCGAATCCGTCCGCGGCGCGCTGGAACGCCAGGTAACGGTTCTGCATCGACAGGCCGACCACGGCGAGCGCGGTGTCGGGGGTGCGACCTGCGAGCAGGCGCACGTTGCCGACGAAGCGGATCTGCCCCACGCCGGTGACGTACCCGAGCCTGCGGTACACGATGGACGGGTCGAACAGCGCGGCGACCTGCTCCGTCGCGGGCGCCCTGGGGGGCGGCGCTCCGACGCGCTGCCACGGCCCACACGCGGTCGCAGCCAGGAGCGCGGAGGCGAAGACGACGCGGCGGACGGCGCTGGACGTGGGTTCCTCGAAGCGACGGGGATTGACCTCTGCGGCCAAGCTACGGACGGCGGCCCGGCTCAGTCAAGGCGCCGTCGCGCCTTCACTTGCCGCGTCCGCGCGGACGACGTAACATTCGCGCGATCCCATGCAGTCCGAAGACCTGACCGGCACCGTCGTCGCAGGCTACCAGCTGCTCGAGCGAGTGGGTGAGGGAGGCACGGCGACGGTGTACCGTGCCCAGCACTCCACGCGCGGCGTGTGCGCGGTCAAGATCCTCCGCTCCAAGCTGCGCGCCGACCGCACGGCGGTTCAGCGCTTCCTCCGCGAAGCCGAGTACGGCGCCCGCGTGTCCCACCCGGCCGTCGTCCAGACCTACGAGTTCGGCGAGGCGCCCGGAGGCCTGCACTACCTCGCGCTCGAGTGGGCCGACGGCGAGCTCCTCGCCAAGTTCGTCCGGCGCTCCGGACCCGTGGCGCTTCCTCTCGCGGCCACGATCGTGCGCCACGTCGCCGACGGACTGGCCGCGGCCCACGCGGCCGGGATCATCCACCGCGACCTGAAGCCCGAGAACATCATCTACGACCCGCGGACGCAGCGCGCCCGACTGCTCGACTTCGGCATCGCGCGCGACGCGGACATGACGCCGGCCGAGCGGCTGACCCGGACCGGCTTCTTCGTGGGTACCCTGCAGTACGTGGCCCCCGAGGCCCTGTCGGGCGAGCTGGTGGGCGAGGCCGCCGACATCTACTCGCTCGCCACGATCACGTACTTCCTGCTGACCGCCCAGCTGCCCTACGTCGCCAAGTCGCCGCGTGAGCTCTTCCATCAGCTGCTGACGCAGCCGCCCATCCCGCTCGGACAGGCGCGCCGCGACCTGGTCTTTCCGCGTGCGGTCGAGGACGCCGTCATGAAGGGCCTCAGCCGCGAGCCCGCCAAGCGGCAGCCGACGGTCGGCGTCTTTGCCGACGAGTTCGCGGCCGCGGCCACCATGCCACTGGACGTGCCCCGCGCCGGACTGCTCGGCTCGATCAAGGGGCTGTTCGGGTCGCGCACCTGATCGCGTGACGGCGACCGGGCCGGACGCGCGGGCGCGCCTGCTGGCCCTGCTCAAGGCCCGCTCCGTCCTCCGTGGGGACTTCGTACTCGCTTCCGGACGCCGCTCTCCCTACTACATCGACTGCCGCCGGACGACGATGCACGCCGAGGGACTCGCGCTCGTGGGCGAGCTCGGCCTCGCCGCGATCCGGGCCGCGGGCTGGGACCCGCAGCTGGTCGGCGGGCTGACGCTCGGCGCCGACCCGGTGGCCTACGCCATCGCCCGCGCCACCGCGTTCACCGCGTCTCCCGTCCACGCCTTCACGGTGCGGAAGACGGTGAAGGACCACGGCGCCCGCAACCGCATCGAGGGATGCTTCGCGTCGGGTGCGAACGTCGTGATCGTCGAGGACGTCGTCACCTCCGGCTCCTCGGCCATCGAGGCGGCGACGGCGGTGCTCGAGGCCGGGGGAAGGGTGCGCGGCGTGCTCGCGGTGGTGGATCGCGAAGAGGGCGGCCGCGAGGCCGTCGAGCGCGCCGGCTACCCCGTGTTGGCCCTCTGCCGTCTGCGCGAGCTGCTCTCGGAAACGGACTGACCTCTCTCGGCGCCGCCCGGCGGCGCCGTGCCCCCCCCAGCGGGACCGGCGGCTCACGCCGGGCTTTGTCCGTGCTCCCCGGGCCGCGTTCCGAGAGGATGGAACGCGAGCAGCCGATCCCGGTACGGGGTGACGAGGCGTTCCCGGAAGCGAGTCAAGGCGATGTCGAACGGCAGGCGCCGCCGGAACTCGCCCGCCGTCAGGCCGAGAAGCGCCCGGAGGTGTCGCCCGAAGCTCTGCGGCGAGGAGTACTCGAGCCGGTTCGCGATGTCCGCAATCGAGAGGCCGCCGTTGCGAAACAGGTGCGCAGCGTGCAGCAGGCGCGCGTGCGCGAGGTAGGTCTTGGGCGACGGCAGGTCGGCCCGGTAGAACCGCGACATCAGCGAGCTCGGCACCACGCGCAGCGTCGCGGAGAGCCGCTTCACCGTCCTCAGCTCCGGCGCCCGCCGCACCACGACCTCGAAGAACAGGCGGCAGTCGGGCGGGACGCCGTCGAGGTCCCGGTCGACGGCCCCCATCACCCGCGCCGCCACCGGGGAACTGGGCTCGCGCAGCAGCTCGCGGAGCCGTCCCCAGCCGGCGGGCACCGACACGTCGACCACGTCCCGCACGCCGGAGGCCCCGAGGCCGAGCACGCGGTGCGGGGCCTCCAGGTCGGGCCGCGAGATGAGGGCCACGGTCGGCACGTGGGGGAACTCGCGCACGAACTGCGCGACCCGCGGAAAGGCCGCATCGTCGCAGCGGTGGACCGAGAGGAAGACCGCGTCCACTCTGCGCCGGCGGACCTGCCTGATGGCGTCGTCGAGCGAGTCGCCGTGGACCGCCACGTAGCAGTCCTGGCCGGCCGCCTCGACGCGCGGCCGCTCGTCGGGCAGGAGCACGGTGGCAACGGTTGCGGCGGCGGCCGGCATCGTCTTCCTCGGTCAGATGCGCGAGATACGCTACGCTCCACTGTCACCGCCTCGTCACCCAGATGCGCACACGTGCTTCGCGTTTGTCTCCCCTCGCGGCTGGCGGTATCTTGCGGTGCGGAGCGCAGCGGTCGCGGGCCCTCACGGGTCTGAGGAAAGTCCGAGCTCCACAGGGCAGGCTGCCAGGTAACACCTGGGCGCCGCGAGGCGACGGCAAGGGCCACAGAAAAGACACCGCCCCGCCCTCGGGCGAGGTAAGGGTGAAAAGGTGGGGTAAGAGCCCACCGCGCGTCTGGCAACAGGCGTGGCACGGCAACCTCCAGCCGGAGCAAGGCCAAATAGGCGGCGAGGTCCGGCCCGGACCGACAGCGCCGGCAACGGCGAGCCGCGGGTAGGCCGCGCGAGGTGGCGGGCGACCGCCATCCCAGAGAGATGACCGCTCGGCCATTCGGCCGAACAGAACTCGGCTTACGGCTCCGCCGGCGGCGCCGCGAGCGCCCTTCGGGGAGGCTTGCGGCGCCGTCGCACGTTCCCCTCCATCGCAGCCACCGGCGCGCCGGACGACGGGGCGCCCGAACCTCAAAGGAGAAGTGCATGAACCGCGTCCAGCTCCTGCTCATGGCCTCCGTGGTCGTCGCCGCCGGCTGCGCCCGCGGCGCCGCGCCGGCGCCCGCGCCGGCCCTCGCGTCCCCCGCCGCCGTGCGGGCGCCGACGCCGCTCCGCTACACGGCCGGCGCGGGACAGTACCGGTTCGAAGCCCAGACGCACGTCGAGCAGGAGATGATGGGTCAGACCAACGCGGCCGACGTCTCGGTCGCCGCGCGCTTCTCGACGGCGCTCGCGGACACCGCGGGCAACCTCGGCATCGCCGTCACCGTGGATTCCCTGTCGATCACGGCTTCGGCGGGACCCGGGCTGGACGCCTCGGCGCTCGCGGCGGCCCGCGGGAAGGTCGTGCGCCTCGTGTCCTCACCGGCGGGCCAGTCGATCGTGGCTCCCAAGCCGGACAGCGCGGGCGACGCGCTGCTCGCGGTCGCGCAGGTGCTGCGCGACTTCCTGCCGGCGCTGCCGCCCACCGCCCCGACCGACGGCATGACCTGGACCGACACCGTGACGACGGACCAGCCGAGCGGCGGGCTGTCGGTGAGCGTGCACGCCGTCCGGCAGCACCGCGTCGCCGGATGGGAAGACCACGCGGGCACCCGGGCCCTGCACATCGCCAGCACGTCGGCGTACACGGTCACCGGCTCCGGTGAGACCGGGGGCCAGACCATCCAGATCGCCGGCGGAGGCCAGCGGAGCGAGGACGCCTTCGTGTCGGCGCAGGGCGTCTACCTCGGCAGGACGGTGAGCGACAGCTCGCTCATGAACGCGACTCTCGTGAGCGCCGGCATGGTGCTGCCGATCCGCAGCAAGTCGCACAGCACGCTCACGCGGCTCCCGTGACCGCACGGCGTGCGCTGGCGGCCGTCGGCGTCGTCGCGGGTTGGGCGACGCTCGCCGCGCCACGGACGGCTGCGCAGATCATTCCGGCGCAACCCGCCCGCTACCTGCTGACGACGGAGGCCTCCGACGCGCGGGCCCTGTGGGTGAATCCGGCGGCGCTGGCCCGGCTCCCGGAAGCCAGCATCGGCGCCGACGTGACGGGCGATCGCTTCTTCCCAGGCGGGCCGCAGCTGAGCCAGTACAGCCTCTCGCTGGCGGGGCGCGGCGTGGCGGCGAGCTGGGTCCACGAGCGGTTTCCGTCGAACCAGTCGCTCAACGCCTACGCGGTCGGGGCCGGCCTCGGCGACGAGCGGTTCTCCGCCGGGGTGACACGCCGCTGGTACCGCGGGGTCGTAGACGCGGGATCCTGGGACGTCGCCGCCCGCGTGAGCACGTTGGACGGAACCCAGCTGTCACTCGTGACCAAGAACGTCGGATCACCTCGCCTGGGCGATTCCACGTACTGGGCCACGCTGGTGCCCGGTGCGCTCGTCTACCTGCTGCGCGGTGCCCTGCAGGTGGGCGGCGAATGGGAAGTGGCGCCGCACACCTGGCGCTCGATCGCGTATCGGGCGGGCGGCTCCGTCGCGCTGGGCAGCGGATTCGCGGTTTCCCTGCTCGCCGATCTCGGCCCGAGCTTCAAGCGCCGGGCGCTGGTGCTGGCGTTCAGCTTCGACGCCTCGCGCAGCCGGCTCGGCGCCTTCACCCAGGCCTCCGGTGGCGCGGACGAGGTCGACGCGGTCGGCGTTTCGGGGGCCCTCGTGACCCGCGCACCGACCCCGCGCCGCTGAGGCGATGGCGCGCACGCTCCGCCGCCTCGCCGCCACGGCCCTGGCGGGAGCGGGCATCGGCGTCTTCTGGCTCGGCTTCGTCTGGCCTCCGCCCTCGTGGTGGCGGACGCACTGGCCGGCGGAGACCGCGTTCATGGCGATGCGCAGCCGGCAGATGCGCGCCGCGGGTCGGGCGCCGCCCCGGCGCTACCTCCCCGTCCCCGCCTCGTCCATGACGGGCTGGCTGCCGCGGGCCGCGATGGCCGGCGAAGACGAGGCCTTCTACCTGCATCATGGCATCGACTACAGGGCGCTGCGCGAGGCGCTCGGGTACCGGCGCACCTCGTTCTCCTGGCACAGGAATGGAGATCGCGCCGAGCTGTGGCGCGTGCTCGGGCAGTCGTGGAGCCGCCGCGCCAAGCTGCGCGGCGCCAGCACCATCACGCAGCAGCTGGCCAAGAATCTCTACCTCTCGCCGTCCCGCAATCCGCTGCGCAAGCTGAAGGAGGCGGTGATCGCCTACCGGCTCGAGTGGGCCCTGGACAAGGACCGGATCCTGGCGTTGTACCTGAACGTGGCGGAGCTCGGTCCGAACGTGTGGGGCGTCGAGGCCGCCAGCCGGCGCTACTTCGACCGGGGGGCGGGACATCTCTCCATCGAGCAGGCCGCACTGCTGGTCGCGACTCTGCCGCACCCGCTCACGTCGAACCCGGCGTACCGGCCCGGCCGCACCGAGTCGCGGCAGCAGTTGATCCTGCTCAAGCTCGGTGGTGCCCCGGTCACGATCCCGCCGGAGGAGCAGGAGGACACGGTGCCGGTGCAGCTCACGCCGCCCGGGGGCGACACGGTTACCCGCCGCGACAGCGGTACCGGAGCGGGCGCGACCGCAAAGGACACGGCCGCCGTGCCACTCAAGTCGGACACGACGGCCGCCGATGCCAAGACCCCGGTGCCGGAGGGGTCGCCGCCCCGCTAGTCGATCAACCTCAGCGGCATCACCAGGCAGACATACGAGGCAGGGTCGTCCCACCCCACCGGCTCGGCCGTGGCGGCTCGCTCCGGAGCCTTGAGCGTGAAGCGCACCTCGTCGGT
>Ga0187780_10000503_pt1 | contig 29385 bp, 30 predicted proteins | sample 1015_Q2_SP10_20__FD_132429 | JGI IMG/M metagenome (GOLD analysis project Ga0187780, IMG submission 132429) | Tropical peat soil microbial communities from peatlands in Department of Meta, Colombia - 1015_Q2_SP10_20_MG | ecosystem: Environmental > Terrestrial > Soil > Wetlands > Peat | place... | reverse complement strand
GAGGATCGCGACCCGATCCCGTCGGTCGCCGCCATCATCGTCGACAAAAGCCCGAGCCAGCAATTCGGCGACCGCACCCAGCAGACGGATCAGGCGCGCGAAGCGCTGGTGGCGCGGCTGCGCCGCATCTCGGGGCTCGAGGTTCGCGTCGCCGAAGCGGGCGAGGCCGATGGCGCGAACGACGGCACCCGCCTCTTCTCGGCGCTCTCTTCGACGCTGGCCGACGTGCCGCCCGACCGCATCGCCGGTGCCATCATGATCACCGATGGCCGCGTCCACGACGTGCCTGCGGAAGCCTCTGCGCTCGGATTTTCAGCGCCGGTGCACGCGCTGATCACCGGCCAAACCAATGAAATCGACCGCCGGGTCGTGCTGACCAAGACGCCGCGCTTCGGCATCGTCAATCAATCGCAAACCGTCGGCTTCCACATCGAGGATCAGGGTGCGCATCCGGGCTCGGCCGAGGTGATCGTGCGCCGCGACGGCGACGTCCTGGAAAAGCGCGTGGTCGCGGTCGGCAGCAATGTCGACGTCAAAATACCGATCCCGCACGCAGGCCAGAACATCGTCGAGATCGAGGCTTCGCCGATCGAGGGCGAACTAACGCAGGTGAATAATCGCGCTGTGCTATCGATCGACGGCGTGCGTGACAAGCTGCGCGTGCTGCTGGTGTCGGGCGAGCCTCATGCCGGCGAACGGACCTGGCGCAACCTGCTCAAATCCGACGCCTCGGTCGACCTCGTTCACTTCACCATTTTGCGGCCGCCGGAGAAGCAGGATGGCACGCCGATCAACGAGCTGTCGCTGATCGCATTCCCGACGCGCGAGCTGTTCCAGCAGAAGATCTCGGAATTCCAACTCATCATCTTCGACCGCTACGCGCGGCAGGGCGTGCTGCCGATGATCTATTTCGACAACATCGCCAAGTACGTGCAGGACGGCGGCGCGGTGCTGATCGCGGCCGGCCCCGATTACGCGAGCCCGACCAGCCTCTGGCACACGCCGCTCGATTCCGTGCTGCCGGCCGAGCCGTCCGGCGATGTCACCGATCAGCCGTTCTTCGCGCGGCTGACCGACGCCGGCCAGCGCCACCCGGTGACGCGCGGTCTGCAAGGCTCTGACGCGAACCCGCCGCACTGGAGTCACTGGTTCCGCCTCGTCAACACGACGCACACCACCGGCACCAGCGTCATGGACGGCCCCGACAGCAAGCCGCTGCTGGTGCTGGCGCATGAAGGCAAAGGCCGGGTCGCCATGCTGCTGTCCGATCACATCTGGCTGTGGGCGCGCGGCTATGAAGGCGGCGGGCCGCATCTCGACCTGCTGCGGCGTCTGTCGCACTGGCTCATGAAGCAGCCCGAGCTCGAGGAAGAGGCGCTGCGGCTGAATGTCCACGGCCGCGACGTCACCATCGAGCGCCAGACCATGGCCGACAGCGTCGGTGAAGTGACGGTGACATCGCCGACCGGTGCGCGCACGACGCTCAATCTGCGTCCGACCGAGCCTGGTCTCTGGCAGGCCGACATGACGGTCAAGGAACTCGGCCTGTGGCGGGCGACGGACGGCAAACTCACAGCGCTCGCCAATGTCGGGCCGGCCAATCCGCGCGAATTCGACGAGGTGACATCGACGACCGACGTGCTCGGCAAGCTCGCCGACGCGACCGGCGGCAGTGTGCGGCGGCTCGATACCGGCAGTGGGCTCGTCGTGCCGCGCGTCGTGCCTGTGCGCACCTCTGCCAGCTTCCACGGCGAGGACTGGATCGGCCTGAAGATGCGCGACGTCAGCGTCGTGCGCGGCATCGGCGTGCTGCCGATCTTCGCCGGGCTGATCGGACTATTGCTGCTGATCGGCTCGCTTGCCGCGACCTGGGCTCGCGAAGGCCGCTAGGGTTCGCCCGTCACGTTCACAACATCGCTGCGTCCACGACGCATCTCCGTTCGGTCAAATACGAGATCGACATGGGCGTGCATCGGCTGATGCGGAAATACTATTTCCACACTCACGAGATGTTCCTCGAACGCATCTTCGACGATTATCTCGCGCCGGCTCGATCTTCATCGATATCAGCGCCAACTGCGGCTATTGGTCGGCCTATGTTTTGTCGCGCGTCGGCATGCCGATCCTGTGTGAGATCCGCACCGATCGCGAACGGGCCGAGCCGCTCGACGGGGTGGCGATCATTGCCCGGCTCGAAGCCGTCGGCTATCGCTGCCTCGACGCGGCAAGCCTCAAGCCGATCGACCACAATATGCTCAGCTTAGAGGAGAACATCCTCTGCGTCTGACGATCAAGGGGCGACCCAGTCCGGCCGGATGGTGCCGCTGACGCCGTCGAAGGCGCCGCTCTTCAGCTCGGCGACCAGAAGCCGCGCCGGATCGACCGGCCCCGGCATCTTCACCTGTCCCTTCGGGATCCGCTTGAAGCCGGACTTGGCGTAGATCGGCTCGTCGCCGACGAGCACAACCAGTTTGTGACCCTTGGCCTTCGCCTCCTTGAGCGCGCGCGTGACCAGCGCCTTGCCGACGCCGCGCGAGCGAAAGGGCGGCTCGACCGTCAGCGGCCCGAGCAGCAGGGCCGGCGTCTCACCAATGCAGATCGGCGTCAGTCGAACCGAGCCGACCAGCAGCGTGCCGATGCGCGCTGTGAAGGACAGCGCGAGCTCGTGCGTCCGGCCCTCGCGGATGCGGAAGGCCGTGCGCGCATAGCGCCCGGGGCCGAAGGTACGCTCGTGCAGACGCTCGATCGCCAGCGCGTCGTCAGCCGTCTCGGGCAGGATTGTCAGACTGAGCTCGCTCATGACGCCGAGCCGATTAGCATTTGCGTCGATTCAGGTCCAATAGGCGGTGGCGCAAGCTCGGTTAAACGCCTAAATGAGAGGCGTCAGCGGAGGACTTGCCGATGGGACTTCTGGTCGATGGCGTTTGGCAAGAAGACGGCTCGCGCACCAAGGACGGCCATTTCATCAGGCCGACCACGCACTTCCGCAACTGGGTAACGCCCGACGGCAGCGCCGGCCCGTCCGGTGACGGCGGCTTTGCCGCCGAGAGCGGCCGTTATCATCTCTACGTCTCGCTTGCCTGCCCTTGGGCCCACCGCACCATCATCTACCGCAAGCTCAAGGCGCTGGAGAACGCCATCTCCGTGTCGATCGTCTCGCCGGACATGCTCAAGGATGGCTGGACCTTCAACAAGGATGAGGGCTCGACCGGCGACGAAGTCAACTGCAGGTCCAAATTGTCTGAAATCTATCTGCTCGCCGAGCCGAAATATTCCGGCCGCGTCAGCGTCCCGGTGCTCTGGGACAAAAAGCGCAAGACGATCGTCAACAACGAGTCATCCGAAATCATCCGCATGTTCAACTCGGGTTTCGATGCGCTGACGAATGTGCGCACCGACTACTACCCCGCGCCGTTGCGCGGCGAGATCGACCGGCTCAATGACTTGATCTTCCCGAACATCAACAATGGCGTCTACCGCGCTGGCTTCGCGACCAGCCAAGCCGCGTACGAGGAAGCCTTCCGCAATCTGTTCGACGCGCTCGACGAAATCGAGCAGATTCTATCGAAGAAGCGCTATCTGACCGGCGCGACCATCACGGAGGCGGACTGGCGGCTCTTTCCGACCCTCGTGCGCTTCGATGCCGTTTACTACTCGCACTTCAAGTGCAATTGGCGGCATATCTACGAATATCCGAACCTGTCGAACTATACGCGCGATCTCTATCAGCAGCCGGGCGTTGCCGAGACGGTGAGTCTCGCGCAGATCAAGCGGCACTACTATCACAGCCAGGTCAAAGTGAATCCGACAGGCATCGTTCCGCTCGGGCCGCAGCTCGATTTATCGGCGCCGCACGACCGCGCGCAGCTGCGGTCTTAGGCGCCGTCACTGCTGCTTGGGTTGCACAAGGCTGCTGCCGTAGCTGCCACCTTTGGCGGCTGGAGCATAGGCCTGCCCCGTCAGCGAGCGGATGCTGACCACAATCACGACAATGATGATGGCCGCCGTCGCCACAAAAATGAGAGTTTTGTGCATGGCCTAACCTCTACCAAATCTATGATGATAGGAAGGATGGATGGAGGTCCGCACATTGATGAAGATCAAAATCGCGGATACCGCGGAACTTTCACCAGATTTCGCTGGTCGCGGCGCCTTCGAAGACCTCGGCAAGGCGCGCCCGTGTTGCCCGGCTGGTGTCCTCGGGCAGGGCATTGAGTGCGTAGAAGCCGTGCCCGATGATCTCGTGATTGGGCTGTGGGATCGAGTCCTGGCGGAAGTCGCGCACGATGTAGAGCGCGACATGATCGCGCCGCGACACGCGCTTATTGAAGAACACTCCATGCAGCCGCGGGGCCGCCGACATCACGATGTTGCCTTCCTCGGCAAGCTCGCGCGACAGCGCCTCGAGCATCGTCTCGCCCGTCTCGACGCCGCCGCCCGGCAGATGCCAGCCATCGACATAGGAGTGCTTGATCAGGAAGACGCGATCCTGCGCGTCGATCACAATGGCGCGGACACCGAGCGTCGCGGGGCGCGAGAAGCGCCAAAAGAGATGCATCGCCGGGCGGATCAACGGCTCGAGTGCACGGCGAGCGCGGGACAGGCTGCTATTGCCAAGCGGGAGTTCCATGCGGGCTTGTCCCTGACATCCCAAGCGTAGGCAACCGGTTATCCAAAACCGATCTTTCCAGTTTGGAATGTTTCTAATATATAAATTTACCGCTTGTCCTCGATCGAAGGATGTTGCGTTGAAAAACTTTTCCGACCTGAGCGAGCAGGAGATCCTGGCACTCGCTATCACCAACGAGGAAGAGGACAGCCGCATCTATCGCGGCTTCGCCGAAGGTTTGCGCGAGCAGTTTCCTTCCTCGGCTAAGGTGTTCGACGAGATGGCCGAGGAGGAGGTGCATCACCGCACGATGCTGTTCGACCTCTACCGGCAGAAGTTCGGCGAATATCTGCCGCTGATCCGCCGCCAGGACGTCAAAGGCTTCCTGCATCCAAAGCAGCCGTTGTGGCTGACGCGCCCGCTCGGGCTTGAGGAGGTGCGCAAGTTCGCGGAAAACATGGAATACGAGGCCGAGCGCTACTACCGGAAGGCCGCAGACGGCGCGCGTGATATCTCCGTCCGGAAATTGCTGGTCGAACTCGCCGAAGCCGAAGCCGGCCACGAAAATCTCGCGCATAAGCTCAGCCAAGAGATTCTCACCCAAGGCGCGCGCGCCAAGGAAGAAGAGACGGCGCGGCGCATGTTCGTTTTGCAATACGTGCAGCCGGGTCTTGCCGGCCTGATGGACGGCTCGGTGTCGACGCTCGCGCCTTTGTTTGCAGCGGCGTTCGCCACCCACAACACCTGGGCCACCTTTCTCGTCGGCATGGCCGCGTCGGTCGGTGCCGGCATCTCGATGGCTTTTGCCGAAGCGTTGTCCGACGATGGCTCGCTGACGGGCCGCGGCTCACCCATCATCCGCGGCCTGGTCACCGGCGGCATGACCGCGATCGGCGGGCTCGGTCATACCCTGCCCTATCTGATCCCGCACTTCGTCACGGCAACCGCCGTGTCGATCGCGGTGGTTGCGATCGAGCTTACCGCAATCTCCTGGATCCGCACCCGCTACATGGACACGCCGTTCCTGCAGGCGTCCTTCCAAGTCGTAGTTGGCGGCGTTCTCGTGTTCCTGGCCGGGATATTGATCGGGAGTTCGTAGTACGCTCCCGGGCATGGCCTTCACGCTTGCCCATCTGTCGGACCCGCATCTGGCGCCCTTGCGGCAGCCGCACTGGAGCGAGCTCATCAGCAAGCGCATCACCGGCTATATCAATTGGCGGCGCAGGCGGCATTTGGTGCACGACGCCGATGTGCTCGCTAAGATCGTCGCCGACCTGAAGGCGCAGAAGCCCGACCACATCGCCGTCACCGGCGATCTCGCCAATATCGCGCTGCCCGAGGAGTTCGTGCATGGCCGCGATTGGCTCAAAAGTCTCGGCGATCCCGAGCGGGTCAGCCTCGTACCCGGCAATCACGATGCTTACGTGCGCTCCGGCATGAGCTACGCCATCCGCAATTGGGGCGATTATATGTGTGGCGACCATGACGCCGCGGATTTCCCATATGTGCGCCGACGCGGCCCGCTGGCGCTGATCGGACTATCGACGGCGGTGCCAACGGCGCCGTTTATGGCGACGGGCAGCCTCGGCAAAGAGCAACTTGCGCGGCTGAGAGAGTTGCTCGACGAATTCAAACGCGAAACGTTCCGTGTCGTGTTGATCCATCATCCGCCCGAGAGCGCGGCGGGCCGGACGAAGCACCTGACCGACGCTGATGCACTGAAGGGCGTGATCGTGGAACTCGGCGCCGAACTCCTGATCCACGGTCATGATCACGTGACCATGCTGAATTGGCTCGCCGGACCTGACGGCGCCCGTGTTCCTGCGGTCGGCGTGCCGTCGGCCTCGGCCGCGCCGGGCAAGAGCCATGACGCCGCCGGCTACAATCTCTATCGCATCGATGGCGCGCCGGGCGCGTGGACGTGCGAGATGATCTCGCGCGGCATCGACCCGGCCTTCGCGGTGACCGAGCAGAGGCGGCTGAAGCTGTTCTAGGGGCTGGGCTTATAGACGAGCGCCAGCGCGAACAGCGCGCCGAGGCCGACGACGATGCCGAAAATGAAGCTACGCACCGCATGCCAGCGGCTGCGATGGCGCTCCTGGTCGATGATCTTCTGCGTGGATGCCTGCCCCATCGCCGCATCGTCGGCGAGCGCACGCTCGCGTTCGACTATGCGGCGCGCGACGTAGCGCGTCACCGCGAGCACGATATCGTTTACCTCGTAAGATTCCGCAAGCACGGCGCGGCCGTAGCGCGTATCCTGCACGAACCGGTACTGCCGCTTGTCGCGGCCCATCTCGATATGGGCGATGACGTCGACCCAGAGCCGCGGCACATCGCCCTGGCTGATGCCGCTGTCGAACAGGTCGACGCCGGCTGGAATGTCCTTGAACAGCGGCTCGAGCGCCTCCTCGAGCAGTTCGAGACGCGCAAGTTCGGCATCGCGCAAATCGACGACAACGGCCGAGCGCTCAGCCGCTTCGATGCGCGCGTCGCGCACGGCATCCTTGAGCGCACTCGGCGCCTCAGGCTTTTCCGGCTCGGCCTTCTTGCGTCCCCACATGGCGCAAATCTAGCAATCCTTCGGCCTGACAGAAAGCCGAAAATCACGGTTTTTCAACGGCATCGATGGTTAAAATCGTCTAAACCGGGTGTCAGATGCAGCGTCCGCCATCGACTTCCATGATATTGCCAGTGAGGAACTTGGCTTCATCCGAGGCGAGGAACAGCGCGGCGTCGGCGATGTCCTGCGCCATCGCCAGACGCCCGAGCGGCACGGTCGCGATGAATTTCTCGCGCATGTCCGGCGCCGGCCCAAGGAAGGTCGGCAACAGCGGCGTGTCGGTCGCGACCGGCGCCAGCGCACAGACGCGGATCTTGTCGGGCGCGAGCTCGACGGCGAGCGTCTTGGTGAGATTGTGCACGGCGCCCTTGGTGGCGTTGTAGGCGGACAGGCCGGGCCGCGGTCGCAGGCCGGCGGTCGAGCCGATATTGATGATGACGCCGCCTTTGCCCTTCATCAGCGGCACCACGGCCTGCGTGAACATGAACAGGCCTTTCACGTTCACTGCGAAGACGCGGTCGAACTCCTTTTCGTCGATCTCCAGCACCGGCTTGTTGACGTGAGCGACGCCGGCATTGTTGACGAGCGCGTTGAGGCCGCCAAACTTGGTCGCGGTCTCGGCGACCGCTGCGTCGATGTCGCTGCGCCTGGTGACGTCGCACTTGACCGCCATCGCGGCCGGTCCGATGTGCTTGGCGACCTTGGCGGCGGCGGCGCCGTCAACATCAACAACAGCAACATGCGCCCCCTCCCGCGCGAAGGTCTCGGCGATCGCCTCGCCCATGCCGGAGCCGCCGCCGGTAACGATCGCCACGGTTTTTTGCAGACGCATGTCCCTCTCCTATTTCGGCACGACGCCGTAGGGCTTTGCCCAGCCCAGACCGTCTTCGGTGCGGCCGCGCGGAATGTATTCGGCGCCGATCCAATGCGCGTAACCGAGCCGGTCCACCTCGGCGAAGACGAACGGATAGTTGATCTCGCCGTCGGCGTCCGGCTCATGCCGCACCGGCACCTGCGAGCATTGCAGATGCGCGATCAGCGGCTGATGTTTCTTGAAGCGCTCGATAATGTCGCCGCCGACGATCTGCACATGGTAGAAATCGTACTGGATGAACACGTTGTCGCTGCCGACCTTCCCGATGATGTCGGCTGCGTGCTCGACTTCGTTGACAAAATAATTCGGTAAATCCCGCGGATTGATCGGCTCGATATAGAGCTTGATGTTGCGGGCCGCGGCCTGGTCGGCGGCGCGCTTGAGATTTTCGACGAACACCTTTTCGGCTTCGCGCCGCTGCTCCGGCGCGACCTTCCCGGCCAGGCAATGGATGGCGAGGCCATCGACGGCCGCGACATAGTCGAGCGCCTGAGCAAACGCCGCTTTCCAGTCGGCTTCGCGGCCCGGCAGCGCGCCGAGGCCGAACTCAGTCTCGCCACCCTGCGGCGTATTGATACCGAGCACCTTGAGCTTGTTGCGCTCGGCCGCGCTCTTGTAATCGGCGGCAGGCACTTCAGGAAAACGCCCCTCGATCGCCTTGAAACCAGCCGATGCCGCGGCGTCGATACGCTGAAGCAGCGGACGATCCTTGAAGAGATAGCCGAGATGGGCGGAAAAGCGGGGCATGCGGTCCTCACTTGCGCGCGGGCGCGCGGGCGTATTGATTAGCGCAGGTCCCACCGCCAACGCCAAGCCCCAAGTCTCGCCCAATGTCCGCCAACACCGCGTTCCATATCGCCGTAATGCCCGGCGACGGCATCGGCCATGAGGTGATGGCCCCTGCGCTTGACGTGTTGCGGCACATCGAAAAGACGACGCCGAGCCTGAAGTTCCGCTTCAGCGAGGCGCCGGCCGGCGCCGAAGAATACAAAGCCACCGGCAAGTCGATGTCGAAAAAAACAATCAAATTGTGCGAGGAAGCTGACGCTATCTTGCTCGGCGCCTGCGGCCTGCCGAGCGTGCGCTATCCCGACAACACCGAAATCATGCCGCAGGTAGAATTACGTTTCATCTTCGACCTCTATGCGGGCGTGCGGCCAGCACGGCTCATTCCCGGCGTACCGAGCCCAATCGTCGACGCCGACAAACATGGCATCGATTTCGTGCTGATCCGCGAGTCGACCGAAGGGCTGTTTGCCTCGATGGGCAAGGGCCTGACGACCCAGGACGAAGCCCGCGAGACTTTAGTCGTGACGCGCAAGACGACCGAGCGCCTGTTCGATTTCTCACTGCGGCTCGCCGAGCGGCACAAGGCGCGCGGCAAGCCGGGGCGGCTGACCTTGGTCGACAAGGCCAACGTGTTCAAGGCGTTCAGCTGGCAGCGCGACATCTTCGACGCTCGCGCCAAAAAATTTCCGGGTGTTGCGACCGACAAGCTCTATGTTGATGCCTGCGCCGCTATCATGGTCAAGAAACCGTGGGACTTTGACGTGTTGGTGATGGAGAACATGTTCGGCGACATCCTCTCCGACCTCGCCGCCGGCTTGATCGGTGGCCTCGGCATCGCGCCGTCCGCTGACGTCGGCGACAAGCACGCGGTGTTTCAGCCGTGCCACGGCACGGCGCCCGACATCATGGGTCAAGGCAAGGCCAATCCGACCGCGATGATTTTATCGGCGGCGATGATGCTCGACTGGCTCGCCGAAAAGCACGACCACGCCCCGGCGGCCGACGCCGCGCAGCGCATCGAGCGCGCTGTCGACAAGGCTTACGCTTCTGGCATCAAGCCGATGGAATATGGCGGCAAGGACGGCACCAAGGCGATTGCCGGCGCCGTCCTCAAGTCGCTCGACTGATCACTTCAACGGGGCAGCGCCTTCGGTCTGGCTTTGGCTCGACGACCGCACCGTGCGATGCGTGCGGTGGTGCCGATAGGCATGCTGGCCCTTCTCCCGCAACGGCTGCGCGCCGCTATAGGGCTTGCCGAAGCTGTCGCCGTTTGCCGGCGCGTTCGGGCCGTAGTTCGGCAGGCTTTGCGCGAACGCAAAGGTGGTCGCGCCAAGTAGCAGCGCGGAAGCTGCAAAAATCGTCTTTAAAGGCATGGTGCAATCTCCAATTTCCTTGTGGGCAGAAAACCTGGCAACGCGCGTTTGGTTTCACGTCCGGCGCATTAGGCGCCTAAAGCCCGATGAAGTCCTTGATCGCCGTAAGGAATTGCTGCGGCTGCTCGAGCGGTGGGCAATGGCCGCAGCCGGGCAACTCAATATATTTTGCTCCGGCAACCTTCTCCACGATCTCCTTGTTGAGCGGCGGCGGAGTCGCTTGGTCGAGTTCGCCGCAGACGACCAGGGTCGGCACGCGCAGGTGATGAAGCAGAGGCACCAGATCGGCCTCCTGGAGAATGCGGCAAGCGGCCTGGAAGGCCTTGGGATGGATCTTGAGCAGAACCTGCTTGCGTGTCTCGATCGCTTCGGGGTGTGCTTGCAAATAGGCCGGTGAATGCACGCGTTTGGCAGCGATTTCAGCCACCGTCCCAAGCCCGTTTTCGGCAACCCTCTGCGCCATCATGGCAAAAGCCTCGCGGCCCTGCCGCGGGAAACAGGCCGCCGCATCGCTGACGATCAGCTTGGAGATACGTTCAGGATGCGCAATGCCGAAGGCCAGCGCCACCGTGCCGCCAAAGCCGTTGCCGAGCAGCACGGCGTCTTTTCCGATCTCGAATTCGTCGAAACCGTCCTCGATCGCCGCCACATAGGCATCCATCAGCGCGAGCGGCGTCGGCTGCGAGCCGTGGAAGCCGGGCAGGTTTATGAGCGTGACGCGGAATCTCGCCGCGAGCGCATCGAGCACTGGATCAAAAGCGGTGCGGTCGGCCAGCAGCGAGTGAAGGATGACGAGGTCGCGACCAGCCCCGGTGCGCACCGCGGTGAGCGCGCCATGTCCCGCGGTCAGTTGTTGCAATTGCATCTAAAGCTCTCTTCCAAGCAAACGGCTGCGCCTTGACTGGCGCAGCCGCGATAACCCGAACTACGCGCGCTCAGTTCCCTTCGCGCCAAATGCCGAGCGCTTCCTGTGCCGGACGGTCGGAGATCGAGAACAGCACCGCATCCTCATTGCCGATGACGTGGTGGTAACGCTGCCAGGGCGGCACCACGAAGACGTCGTTGACGCTCCATTCGAGCGGCTTGCCGTCGATGACGGTCGTGCCCTTGCCTTCAGCCACCGCGAAGATCGTGCCGTCGGTCGAACGGTAGGGCTCGCCCTTGAAGCCCTTCGGCAGCAGCGCGAGGTTGGCGCCCATCGTTGGCAGCACGGGACCGCCATTGATCGGATTGGCGTAGCGCACGCGCGCGCCATGACGCTTGTCAACATCACTAGTGTCTTTCAAACGCTGAAGGATTGGCCGCATTTTCGAATAGGGATAGTTGATCACCGGCGAACGCTTCATGTTGGCCGGCGCGCCATCCGGCAGTACGCCGGAGGCGTAGCGCTCGAACGAGTCGCCGTCGTCGTGATTGGTCTTCTGCATCCGCTCTTCGGGATGCCGCGCAAACGACGTCTCGAAGTGATTGATGGTCGGCAGATCGAGCACGTCGAGCCACATCACCGGCTCCTTGCCGGGGTTGCCGTGATCGTGCGGCGCCCAATTGGCAGTGATGATGAAGTCGCCGTGGCGCATCATCGACTTCTCGCCCTCGACCGCGGTGTAGGCGCCGTCGCCTTCGAGCACGAAGCGAATGGCGGAGGCGACATGCTGATGCACATCGGCGATCTCGCCCGGCAGAATGAGCTGGATGCCGGCGAACAGTGAATTGGTGATGCGCGACTTGCCGGTCTCGCCGGGATTCTCCAGCACCAGCACGCGACGCTCGGCCTCCTCGGCAGTGATCACGTCGCCCGCTTCCATCATCAGCCTCTTGACGTCGGAGAACTTCCAGAGCGCCGGCACGCATTGCGTCTTCGGCTCCGGCGTCACCAGGTTCTTGAGCACCTCCCACAGCGGCGCCATGTGGAACTTGGCGGCCTTGTCGTAATAGGCGCGGCGCGCGGCCTGGATGTTGTGCTTGCTGTCGCCGGGATGGGTCGCAACCGACATTGGCTTTCTCCGCAAAAGGAGATTAGTTGAATTTGTAACTAGGATAGCTGGTTCCCCGGCGAGCGGAAATGCTTGTTTTCGCCCCGTAGCTAGGAATTGCTTGGGCCAGCGTCCAGTCCGGAGCCCTTATTCCGCGGCCTGCCGAGCTGGCGGACGGACGCTGGCGACGCCGTCGGCCTCGGTCGCCTGGATGGTCGAGCGCACCATCAGCCGCGCCTCGAGCGCGGGCCATGGCCGGCCGCGATGCATGGTGGCGCGGTTGTCCCACATCACCACGTCGCCGGCCTTCCACTGATGCATGTAGCTCAGGCCCGGCGCGGTCGCGGCATCCATTAGCTCTTCGATGAGCTTCAACCCTTCGGCCTTGTCCATGCCCTCGATGGCGTAGGCGTGCGAGGCGAGATAAAGCGCGCGTCGGCCATTGGCTGGGTTCGTCCACACCATGCGCCAGCAGGCTGGCGGCAGCGCCGCGCGCTCTTCGGGGCTGGCGAGATCGGCGGCGATCTTGCTGCGCGAATGCGCGTAATCGTGCCAGACGAAATAATTCTCCAGCCGCTTCTGCGTCGTGGCGTCGAGCCGTTCGAAGGCGAGCCGCGTCGAGACAAACTCTGTTTCGCCGCCATGCGCCGGAATGATGCGCGCCGACAGCACCGACGACAGCGCGGGGATCTGCTTGAAGGTCGAATCCGTGTGCCAGAGCTGGTTGGCCTTGTTGCGCAAGGCAAGCCGCGATTCCGGGGCCACGACTTTGCCATCAGGGCCGATGGTGGTGAGGATTATGAGGTTGGTGCCGGTGCCGATGGCGCCGACCTTGGTGACCTCGAGCGGACCGAACCGGCGCGAGAAGGCGAGCTGAATGTCGTCGGTCACCTGCTGATCGCGCAACACGAGGACGGAGTGCGCCTCGAACGCGGCGCGCACCGCTTGATAGGCGGCATCGTCGGCCGCAACATCGAAAAGCGTGACCCCGCGGAGTTCAGCGGCGAAGCCCGGCCCAACTGGCACGATGTCCATGGCGTTTCTCCCGGTCTTGGCTCCCTCAACTGTCCTCCAAAAAGAAAGGGCCGGCAAGACGCCGGCCCAGGAGGTTCACTTTCACGGTGGCGAAATCGCTATTGGCCGCCGAACAGGAGGCGCGAAGGATGCTTGGCGAGATCCATGACGGCCTTTTCGACGTTGTTGATGGCGCGGTGGGCGTCGCTGCCGACGATATTGATCTGCTTGTTGGCCGAGTCGGTCACTTGGAGGACGCCGGCGGTGATGTCGGCGGTGCGCTTGTCGAGATTATCGGACAGCTGCTTGACCGACGCCACCGTCGCCGCGCCGTTCTTCAGGATGCTGTCGATATTGTCGCTGTTGCGCGCCAGCGCATCGGTGAAGGCCTCAATGTTCTTGATCGACTTGTGCAGCGACTCCTGATTTTGCGTCAGGATCGCATCGACGTGCGCCAAGGTTTCGCGCGCCGCCGACGACATGTCGCCGGAGGCGGCTTGCGCCCGCAGCGTCGGCGGATCGTCGCCCACCTTCTCGAGCGGCGGCGCCGAGCCGAGATTGCCCTTGAGAGACACCGAAGCGATGCCAGTAAGGCCGGCGTAGTCGAGCGTCACCGTGGTGTCGGAGCGCACCGGGGTCTTCGGCGACACAGACAGCATGGCCGCGACTTCAGCAGGGTTGTCAGTGAGACCAAGGCTCGAAACTTCGCCGACGCGGATGCCGTTGAACAGCACCGGCGCGCCGGGGCGCAGGCCGCTCACCGAACCTGAGAAGATGACGCGATAGGTGGCGCTGTCCTTGTTGCTCGACGTCGCGTGCAGCCAATACACAAACGCGAACGCGCCGAAGACGACGAGGAAGGTAAACAACCCGATCAGGACATATTTAGCTCTGTCCTCCATCGCCTACTCCACTGTTAACCCTTGACCCGCACGTGCCAGTCGGCGTGTGCGCGCGCGCCATGGAAATACGAGGTCAGCCACGGATGCTGCGATGCCAGCATCCGCTCCATATTGCCGGCTTCGATGATCTTGCCTTCGCCGAGCACCGCGATGCGGTCGCAGACGCGGTGCAGGCTATCGAGGTCGTGCGTGACCATGAATACGGAAATGCCAAGCGTCTCCTGCAGCGTCAGGATGAGCTGATCGAAGTCGCCGGCGCTGATCGGATCGAGGCCCGACGTCGGTTCGTCGAGGAACAGGATCTCTGGATCGAGCGCCAGAGCGCGGGCCAGCGCCACGCGCTTGATCATGCCGCCGGACAGCTCGGACGGATATTCACGATAGACGTCCGGGCTTAAGCCCACCATCTCCAGCTTGGCGATGGCGATCTCGGTGGTGAGCTTGTTCGACAGCCGCAGATATTCGCGGATCGGAAACTCGACGTTCTTGCCGACGGTGAGCGACGAGAACAGCGCGCCCTGCTGGAACAACACGCCCCAGCGCCGGTCGATGGCGCGTTTCTGGTCGTCGTCGGCCTTGTCGATATCCACGCCGAGGATCTCGATGGTGCCGGCGCGCTTCGGCAGGAGACCGATGATGGTGCGTGCCAGCGTCGATTTGCCGGCGCCGGACGCGCCGACGAAGCCCAGCACCTCGCCGCGGTTAAGCTCGACATCGACACCATTGAGCACGCGGTGCGAACGGTAATCGACCACGAGGTCGCGGACCTTGATGACGTGATCGTGGGTGTCGATCGACATGGTCAAATCCCGATCGACGCGAAGAAGACGGCGAACAAGCCGTCGACCACGATCACGAGGAAGATGGACTTCACCACCGAGTCGGTAGTCTTGGCGCCGAGCGATTCCGCGCTGCCCTGCACCTGAAGACCCTCGACGCAGGCCACAAGCCCGATGACAAGCGCCATGAATGGCGCCTTGATCATGCCGACCTCGAAGGTCTGCAACGAGATGGCGTCACGCAGGCGCGAGATGAAGACGGATGGATTGATGCCGCCGTAGAGCCAGGCCACCAATCCGCCGCCATAAAGCGCGGCCATGGCGCCGAGGAAGCTCAGCAGCGGCACCGCGATGATGAGCGCCAGAATGCGCGGCAGCACCAGCACTTCGACCGGATCGAAGCCCATGGTGCGCAAGGCGTCGACTTCCTCGCGCATCTTCATCGAGCCGAGTTCGGCGGTGTAGGCGCTGCCGGAACGGCCGGCCACCATGATGCAGACGATGACCACGCCCAACTCGCGCAGCACCAAGACGCCGACCATGTCGACGACATAGATGTCAGCGCCGAAGGTCCGGAAGTGGAAGATGCCCTGCTGCGCGATGATCGCGCCGATCAGCAACGTGATCATCAGGATGATCGGCACCGCGTTCCACGCCACGCGTTCGAGGTGATTAATCATCGAGGTCATGCGGAACGTGTGCGGGCGTACCAGCACGTGCAGGAAGGCCAGAACGAACGCGCCGCCCATCTGAAAGATGAGACGCACGTCTTCGCCGACCGCCGCCATAGTGCGGCCGACGCTTTCGAGCGTGGCAATGATGCGGTTGTCGCGCTTCGGCCGCGGTGACAGTTCCTGGGTGCCGGCCTGCACCTTCTCGAACAGGCCCCGGTGGCGGTCGGGCAATCCAACGAGTCGCGTCTCGACGCCCTTGTCTTTCAAAGCGCGCAGCGTGCGCTCGATCAGCCAGGCGCCGTAGGTGTCGATGCGGTCGATCTGCGCGACGTCGATGGCGATGGTGCGTGCGGCGGTCTTGGCGTTGACGGCGGCATCGACCAGCGGCTCAAGCGAGCGCGCATATTCCGCCGTCCACGTACCGGACACGGAAATGCTCACGGCGTCGCCGCGTGCCTGACCGACTAGCGTTCCTGCCGCCACCTAAGCTGCTCCTCCACTCCGCAAGAGCTAAATGCGCTCATGCACGGCCCCAGGCCGACCTCCTGCGCGCTGAAGTTGTCGACGAGCCAGTGCGAGGAAGCCGGCGGAGGCGTTGCCGCCTTGAGCGCTCCGCAGTTTGCCGTGGGGGCAAGTCGGCAGCGAGGGCGACAACCTACGGCCTCATCTCGCAAATCTTGCCTGCCTGATGCCCTCCGCGCCAGCGACTAAAAGAGGTTAACAAATGGCCAACATCGTTAAAATGCCATTTATCTCTTAAGGTTAACGAGGATACCGCAAATGTGGCGTGGCTATGACTGTGCGCTCTAATTGTTGACCGAGCCGCCATCGACCACGATCGACTGGCCGGTGATGAAGTCGCTGTCGCTCGAGGCGAGGAAGATCAAGGTTCCAAGGAGGTCTTCCGGGTAGCCGTCGCGCTTGAAGGCGCGGCTGTTGCGCACCGGCACCCGCTCCTCTTCGACGTGCGTAGCATTCTCGAGCCCGGTCTCGCTCAGGATGTAGCCGGGCGACAGCGAATTGACAGCGATGCCGAAGTCGCCGAGCTCGCGCGACAGCGCCCGGGTGAAGGCGAGCATCGCGCCCTTCGAGCTGACATAAGGCAGCATGCGCGGCACGCCTTTGTAGGCCGCGCCCGAGGCGATGTTGATGATCTTGCCGGAGCGCCGCGTCTTCATGTGCGGGGCGACGTGCTTCACCATCAGCCATGGCCCGCGGATGTTCACCGCCAGTACCTTGTCGAAGGTCGCGACGTCCCATTCGTCGAAGTTGCGCGGCTTAAGCTTGGCGTAGAACGCGGCGTTGTTGACGAGCACATCGATCTGGCCGAAACGCTCGAGCGTCTTGGCGACCAGCGTCTTGACCTGGCCTTCGTCGCTCACGTCGAAACTCGCGCTCGCTGCTGAATTCGTCCCATGGCGCTGCGTAAGCTCGCCGGCCAACGCGCTCGCGTCCTCGATGTCGGCGATCATCACGCGTGCGCCCTCGGCAGCAAGCGCCTGCGAATAGTGCTTGCCGATGCCCTTGGCGCCGCCTGTGACCAACGCAACCTTGCCCGCAAGCCTTGCCATCGCTGTTCTCCTGTCCAAGCGGCCTTGTGACGGCCGCCGACGTCGTCCATTCTCGCAACGGACGAAGCTCGCAGCAAGCAAGCACGACGGGAGGAAATGAGAATGCCGCGCGACACCGCCGATAAGCTTGCCATCCGCGACATCGTCGAAAACTGGGTTATGTGGCGCGATGGCCGCATGTGGGACCGCTTCCGCACGCTCTGGCACAAGGAAGGCCAGATGTGGGCGACGTGGTTTCAGGGCTCATACGAGGATTTCATCCGCGTCAGCCAGGAAGGCTATGACCGCGGCGTACGCATCATGCACACGCTCGGCGGCATGACGATCGACATCAAGGGCAAGCGCGCCATCGCCCAGACCCGAATGGCGATTCAGCAGCGCGCCATTGTGGAGGGCGTGCTGTGCGACGTCACCTGCTCGGGAAAATTCTACGATTTTCTCGAGAACCGGCGCGGCAAGTGGGGCCTTGTGCTGCGCCGGCTTGCCTATGAGAAGGATCGACTCGATCCGGTGACGCCCGGCTCGCATCCGGTGCTTGACCAGAAACTGTTGGCCACGTTCCCCGAAGGTTATCGCCACCTCGCCTACCTGCAGCACAAGATCGGCTACCGCATCAAAGAGGAGTTGCCCGGTCTCGATGGTCCGTCGCTCGCCGCGCTCTACGCCAAGGGCGACAACTGGCTCAAAGGCAAGAAGCTCTAGCGATGGGCAACCGTGGGCGGCGCGCCTGGCATTGCGCACGCCGATCGATTGGGCGCAAACTCGGCGCAACAAAATAAGCTTATGGGGAGGATGAAATGCCGTTTCGTCTGAGCCGACGCAAAGTTCTTGCTGGCACTGCCGCCGTCGCCGGCGCCGCCACGTTCCCCATGCCGTCGATTGCGCAGAATGCGCCGATGAAGGTCGGCCTGCTGACGGTGAAAACCGGCCCGCTTGCCGCCGGCGGCATCCATTTCGAGGAGGGCATTACGTCCTTCCTCAAGGACAAGAACTTCACGCTGGCCGGACGCAAGATCGATCTGATCATCGCCGACACCGGCGGCAGCCCGGCGGGCGCCAAGACCAAAGCGCAGGAGGTCGTCGAACGCGACAAGGTCGATATCGTGCTCGGCCCATTCGCAGCTTTCGAACTGCTGGCGACCGTCGACTATCTAGCGCAGGCCAAGATGCCGACGCTCGCCTTTGCCGGCGCCGAGGACGTCACGCAGCGCAAGGCCAACGCCTTCCTAACACGCACGTCCTACACCTCGGCGCAGTGCCTCTATCCGCTGGCCGACTTCGTCAGCAAGGAGATGAAGCTCAAGCGTGCGGCGACCGCGGGCGACGATTTTGCCTTCGGCTATGAGCAGGTCGGCGGCTTCCAGCGCGTGCTCGAGGAGCAAGGCGGGCAGGTCGTTCAGAAGCTGTGGTCACCGCTCAACACGGCCGATTACGCGCCCTACGTCGCGCAGATCAAGGAGTGCGACGTCGTCTGCGAAGTCTATGCCGGCTCCAATCCGCTGAAATTCACCAAGCAGGCGCGTGGCCTCGGCATCAAGCAGCCGCTCGTCGGCGGGGCGACTGTCGCCGACGACACTATCATCGGCGCGCATGATGAATCCGCCGAAGGGCTGATCAACACCAATCCCTATTCGCTCGACCATCAGAGCGAGCAGAACAAGCGCTTCATCGCCGCCATGAAGAAGAACTACGGCGACGATGTCCGCATCGGCCACTACGCCGCGGTATTCTTCGCCAACGGCATGATCATCGAGGCGGCGCTCGCCAAGATCGGTGGCAAATCAGACGACGGGGGCGCCTTCGTTAAGGCGGTTCGGGGCGTGTCGCTCGCCGATACGCCACGCGGTCCGGTGAGCTTCGACGATCACGGCAACGCCGTCGTCGACGTCTATGTGCGCCGCGCCGAGAAGCAGAACGGGAAGATGGTCAACAAGACGGTGAAGACCTACTCCAAGGTCAGCCAGTTCTGGACCATGGACCCCAAGAAGTTCCTCGAGCAACCGGTGTTCTCGCGCGACTTCCCGCCGATGAAGAGCTGATCCCATTATGGACTTCGCAAAGAGCGAGACGCGCGACGGCATGCGCATCGATTGGGACGTCGCCGTCCCGATGGACGACGGCATCGTGCTGCGCGCCGACGTCTATTGCCCGCTCAAGGACGGCAAGTATCCGGTGATCCTGAGCTACGGCCCTTACGCCAAGGGCCTGGCATTCCAGGAAGGCTACAAGAGCCAGTGGTCGCGGCTTATCAAGGCGGCGCCGGAGGTGCTGCAAGGTTCGAGTAACAAGTACCAGAACTGGGAACTGGTTGACCCCGAAAAATGGGTGCCGGACGGCTATGTGTGTCTGCGCATCGACTCCCGCGGCGCCGGCCGCTCGCCGGGTTACCTTGACGTCTGGTCGCCGCGCGAGACGGAAGATCTCTACCATTGCGTCGAATGGGCCGGCGTGCAGCCGTGGAGCAACGGCAAGGTCGGCATCAACGGCATCTCCTATTACGCGATGAATCAATGGACCGTCGGCGCCCTCAAGCCACCGCATCTGGCCGCGCTGTGCATCTGGGAAGGATCGTCCGACTATTACCGCGAGCTGTGCCGCCATGGCGGCATTCTCTCGGATTTCCTCAACAGCTGGCATCCGCGACAAGTGGCGAGCGTGCAGCATGGCGTCGGCGATCGCGGCGCAAGGAGCCTCGTCACCGGACAGCCGGTTGCAGGACCCGCAATATTGCCGAAAGAAGAACTGGCGAAGAATTGCGCGGACACGCCGGGCGAGGCCAAGCGCCGCAAGCTCATCGACGACTACTACAGGTCGCGCACCGCCGCGTTTGAGGAGATCGAGGCACCACTGTTGTCGGCCGCGAATTGGGGCGGCGTCGGCCTGCATACACGCGGCAATTTCGAAGGCTGGCTGCGCGCCGGGTCGAAGCAGAAATGGCTCGAAGTGCATGGCGACACGCACTTTACGCACTTCTACAGCGCCTATGGCGAAGCCTTGCAGAAGCGCTTCTTCGGCCATTTCCTCAAGGGGGAGAACACCGGCTGGGACAAGCAGCCGCGCGTCGTGATCAACGTGCGTCATCCCGGCGAGAAATTCGTGCTGCGGGCGGAGAAAGAATGGCCGCTCGCGCGCACGCAATGGACCAAATATTTCCTGCAGCCGGACGGCGGCCTCGGCACCGACGAGCCAAAGGCCGCGACGACGCTCGCCTATCAGACGGCGAGCGACGGCCTGACCTTCCGCACGCCGGCAATGACGCAGCCGCTGGAGATCACCGGTCCGGTCGCGCTCAAGCTCTGGCTGTCATCGGACACGCCGGACGCCGACATCATCGCGGCGCTGCGCGTGTTCGATCCGGCCGGCAAGGAAGTCACCTTCATCGGCTCAAACGATCCGCGCACGCCCGTCGGCCTCGGCTGGCTGCGCGCCTCGCACCGCAAGCTCGACCCGGAGCGGTCGAGGCCCTATCGGCCCTGGCACACCCACGACGAAGAATGGCCGCTCAAGCCAGGCGAGCCAAGCGAGCTCGACGTCGAGATCTGGCCGACCTCGATCGTGGTGCCACCCGGCTACTGGCTGGCGCTGAACTTACGCGGCAAGGACTACGAGGTCGACGGCACCGACATTGCGCTACCGAACGCGCCCTATCCGATGAAAGGCGTCGGCCCGTTCCTGCACATCGACAAGGACGACCGGCCGCCGTCGGTCTTCAACACCCGGAACATGCTGCATTTCGCGCCCGGCAAGCAGCCCTACCTCTTGTTGCCGATTATTCCCGCGGCGTAAGCTTCCTCTCAAAAAGCCGACACTAGGGAGGATACGACCATGCGACGCTTTGCCGGCGTGCTTCTCGCCGTTGCTGCATTCTGTGCCGCCGCTTTTCCGGCCTCGGCGCAAAATTATCCAAGCCGGACCGTTACCATCATCGTGCCTTATCCGGCCGGTGGCCCGACCGATACCACGGCGCGCGAGATCGCGAACTTCCTGTCGGCGAAATTCAAGCAGACCGTCATCGTCGAAAACGTCACCGGCGGCAGCACCATCGTCGCCACCAACAAGGTCGCTCGTGCGACGCCCGACGGCTACACACTGCTGCTGCACAATCTGCAAATCACCGCGAATGTTACGCTATTCAAGAGTCTGCCGTTCGACACGGTGAAAGACATCACCCCGGTCATCCTCGTCAACAAGAACCCGTTGGTACTGGTGGGTCGGCCGGATCTCGCAGCCAACAGCCTCACAGACCTCATCGCTTTGATGAAAAAGGAGCGTCTGCGGGAAGCCCTGCCGGGATTCGGAACGACCGGACATTTGACCTCGGCGCTGTTTGCACAGGAAGCCAAGGTGAAGATCGACTTTATCCCATATCGCGGTGCGGCGCCGGCGATGACTGATCTGCTTGGGAGTCACGTCGATCTATTCGTCGGCACGCCGCAGTCGATCGTCCCGCAGGTGACGGCGGGCAAACTGAAGGCCTATGGCATCACGTCGAAGGACAAGGACCCGAAGCTGCCGACGGCCGAAAGCCTCGTTTCGGCGCTCGGCCCGAAGTTCGACATCGTTTACTGGCAGGCGCTATTCGCGCCCGCTGCCACCCCGGAGCCGGTCATCAAGACGCTCAACGCCGCAATGCAAGAAGCGGTAAGCGATCCCGGCCTGCTCAAGCGATGGGAAACCGAAGGCTTCGATGCGTTCCCGAAGGCCCAGCTTTCGGTCGACGCCGCGCGCAAGTTCATGCACTCGGAGATCGGCCGCTGGGGCGAGGTGATCCGCGACAACGACGTAAAGGTCGAACAAAACTAGCACTGCGGTTGCAGTACCTGTTCGAGCCAGTCCCACATATAAGCCGAGCAGATGCTCTGGTTGTCGATCTGGCAGTGGTGGTAGCCGCCCTCTTCGCGCGTGAACAGCTTGAAGATCTTCTGCTTCGAACCGACGGCGTCGAAGCATCTGCGCGCTTCGGGCAGCGGGATTTGCTCGTCGCCCTCGCCGTGCAGCAGCAGGAAGGGACAGGTGATCTTCTGTACGACGCCGTCGAGCTTGAACGGCTCGAGCGCCCTGAGCACCTCCTCCTGCGTCTTGACGTTGAGAACCCAGGCGATGTGCTGATGGGCAACCGACAATGACGGCGTCTGCGCCTTCGCCAACCGCTCGAAGCGGTCGCGCCAGATCTTCTGGTAGTCCCACTGTGCGCCCCAGGCGATGCAGCAGGCGAAGCGCTGCTCGAAAGCCGCGGCGCGCGGCGCGTAATAGCCGCCGAGGCTGATCGCCATCACGCCGATGCGTTTGGCATCAACCTCCGGCCTGGCTGCAAGATAGTCGAACACCGGCGTCGCGTAGTGCTCGGTGTCGGGGCGGAGATAGAGATCGCGGAAGCGGATGCTTTCGCCGTTGCCGGGGCCGTCGACAATGAGGCAAGCGATGCCGCGCGCGACGAGATCGGCGACGCCCTTGAGATATTGAATCTCTTTGGTGACATCGAGTCCGTCGAAGAACACCATCGCCGGCACTTTGCCGCCACGGTTGGCGGGCTCGGCGTGGACGTAGATCGCCGGCAGCCTGGTGTCGCCATATGGGATTTCCACATGCTCGAGCTTCGGCCGCTTGAGGTGTTTCGCCGCGTCACGCAGGCAGGCGACGCCGCGCATGTAGGCGTCGTTGCCCTCCTTGTTCTTCGGCTGCAGGAAGCGCTCTCCGACATGGTAATAGGCGCTGGCGCGTTGCAGATATTGCGCGCCGCTGGTTGTGCGCCCCTCGCCGACCAGCTTGCGTCCGGCGTCCTCGACCTTGCGTGCCTCGCGCGCCCATTCGCGGAACCAGCCATCGTCGTCGCCGACGCTGTCCTTGAGCCGTAGCCCGATGCGGTTGACCTCGCCGATCTCGGCGCCGCCCCATGGCGCCATGTTGAGCCCGATCAGCAGCCCGTGCGACCAGCGGTAATTGTCGGGGAAATAGGTGAAAGATAGTTCTTGCTGATTGCTCATTGCGGGCTCCGGCTCGGACTTTCGCGGGCAGGATAGGGCTTGGCGCGCGCAGTCAGAAGTGCGAATTTTCAGGCACAAAACGCGCGGGGGAACGCCATGTCTTGGGCTGACAAATTCAACCTGTTCAACGAATTCAACATCCTGCGCATCATCTGCGCGCTGTTCTTGATCCCGCACATCGTCGGCAAGTTCACGGTGCCGGCGACGTTCGAATTCTTCGTCAAGACCGGCTTCAAACCGCCGGCATTCTGGATGTATCTCGCCGGCGCCATCGAGACCGTGCTGTGCATCGGCCTATTCTTCGGCATCTATCTGGAATACGTCGCCTTCGTCGCCTTCATCCATCTGCTGGTTGCGGCTGCGGCAACCTACAAGTTGACGAAATGCTGGATTTGGGTAATTGGCGGGATCGAATTCTGCATCTTCTGGGCGATCTGCTGTCTCGTCGTCAGCATGCACGCCTATCACGCCGGCATCTAAGGCTCCGCTCGAAAGGACAATCCGACAATGGCTAGCGCCCTCTTCTCGCCGCTCACCATGCGTGGGCTCACGCTGCCCAACCGCATCGTGGTCTCACCGATGTGCCAATACAATTCCGACAACGGGTCGGCCAACGACTGGCATCTGATGCATCTCGGCAATATGGCGCTCGGCGCCGCCGGGCTCGTCATGACCGAGATGACCGACGTCAATCCGCAAGGCCGCATCTCGCCGCGCTGCGCCGGCATGTATTCGGATGACAACGAGAAGGCGCTCAAGCGCGTGCACGACTTCTGCCGGCAATACGGCGTCGCAAAGCTTGGCGTTCAGCTTGCCCATGCTGGCCGCAAGGGTCCGCAGATGCCGCCGGCAGCCGGCGGCAAGCCGATCCTCGAAGGCCCCGATGCCTGGACGCCGGAAGCGCCGTCGGCGATCCCTTATGACACCGGCTGGCCAGTGCCGAAGGCGATGACCAAAGACGACATTAAGCGCGTCATCGCCGAATTCGTCGCCGCCGCCAAACGCGTCGACCGCATCGGCTACGATGTGATCGAACTGCACGGCGCGCACGGCTATCTGACGCACCAATTCCTGTCGCCGCTGTCCAACCAGCGCACCGACGAATACGGCGGCTCGACCGAAAATCGCATGCGCTTTGCGTTGGAGATGTTCGAAGCGGTGCGCAAGGCATGGCCGGAGCAGAAACCGATCGGCATGCGCGTCTCGGCGACCGACTGGGTCGATGGCGGCTGGACTCCCGAGGAGACTGTTCTGCTTGCCAAGGAGCTGAAGAAGCGCGGCCTCGATTACATGGACGTCTCGACCGGCGGCCTGTCGCCGGCGCAGAAGATTCCGCTGTCAGCCGGCTACCAGGTGCCGTTCGCCGAGAAGGTGAAGAAAGAGACCGGCATCATCACCATGTCGGTCGGCCTCATCATGGATCCGCGCATGGCCGAGGACATCGTCGCCTCCGGCAAGGCCGACCTCATCTGCATCGGCCGCGCCGCACTGTGGGATCCGCGCTGGGCCTGGCACGCCGCCGAAGAGCTTGGCGCCGAAGCGCCTTACGCGCCGAAGATGATGGCGAGCCACCCCAAACTGCGGCCGCAGCTTTTCCCCAAGCGCGCGCAACCGGCGAGCTAGGCGCCCGCCTTGATGCGCTTGATGTACTTGGCGAAGGCCGCGAGCTGCGCCTTGACGACGTCCTTGGTCGGCTGATCCTTCAGTTCGAGCGTTTCCTTGTCGAACTTCGTTTGCGCCGCCCCGACGAATACTTCGGGCGTGCCAAAGATGAAGGCGTTGAGGAACGTCATCGACATACGCCAGTGATACTGCATGCGGGCGCCGCCGAGGGGGCCCTGCGAGCAGGACTGGATCGCGACGGGCTTGCCGCTAAACGGCTGGTCCTTCATGCGCGACACCCAGTCGATGGCGTTCTTGAGCACGCCGGGCATCGACCAATTGTATTCCGGCGTCACGAACAGCACGCCATCGGCGCTCTTGACTGCGGTGAACATGTTCTCCGCCGCCGGCGGAAAGCCGGAAGCCTCCTGGATGTCGGCGTTGTAGAGCGGGAAGTTGTCTAGCGGCGGCGACGTGACGAGCTTCATTTCCGCCGGCGCCAGCAAAGGCAACGCGCGCGTCAACGCGGCGTTATAGGAGCCTTTGCGCAGCGAGCCGCAAATCACGAGTACGTTAAATTGATCGGCCATTTCATCCCCATTGCTGATCGACGGACAACACCGCCCGGTTAGTTCGGTTCAAGCCCGGCAGTGTCGCGCACCTGGCGCCATTTGGCGACCTCATCGCCGAGCATTTTCTGGAATTCGGCGGGGCTCTTGAGGTTGACAACCGCGCCGGCTTTGGCGAGCTGTTCGCGGATGGCGGGGCGCGACAGCACGTCTTTGAGCGCCGCGTAGGTCTTGTCGATGATCGGCCACGGCGTGCCGGCGGGATAGACCCAGCCGTACCACCCGGTCACGGCATAACCGGACACGCCCTGCTCTGCGACTGTCGGCACGTCGGGAATCGGCGGCCAGCGTTCGGGCGATCCGACCGCCAGCAGCTTCAGCGTGCCGGCCTGCACCTGCCCCTGCACCGCGTGCACGAGCTCGACGCCGTAGTCGACCTGTCCCGCGAGAAGCGCTGTCACCAGCGACGGTGTGCCGCGATAAGGCACGTGGGTGACCTTGATGCCGGTCGACTGCGCCAGCAATTCGCCGGCGAAGTGCTGCGTCGAGCCGACGCCGACGCTGGCGAAGTTGAGCTTGCCGGGCGATGCCTTCGCGAGCGCGACCAAGCCCTTGATGTCGCTCGCGACAAAATCCTTGCGCGCCACCACGACGAAGCCGGAGTTCGCCACCAGTGCGACGGCAGCGAAATCTTTGACCGCGTCGTAGGGTTGCGATTTCAGCATCACCGCCGAAATGGTGTGGCCGGTGCTGATCATGGTCGCGGTGTAGCCATCCTTCGCCGCCTTGGCGACGTCGTTCGAGGCTATGGTGCCGCCTGCACCGGGCTTGTTCTCGACCAGCACGGTCTGGTGCAGCAATTCCGATAGAGGCTGCGCGATGATGCGTGTCACGATATCCGTGCCGCCGCCCGCACCGAAGCCGACCAGCACGCGGATCGGCCGGTCGTTCGGCCATTCGGCGGCCGCGGGAAAAACTGCGCCACCAGCCACGGCAGCAACAACGGCAGCCGCGATCGTGATGCGTCTCATCCCGCCCCTCCCCTCACCCGTCCAGGCGCCGTGACTATTTTTCGTCTTCGATCGGATTGCGCAGAACCCCAATGCCCTGGATCTCGACCTCGACAGTGTCGCCGGCCTTCATCCACACCGGCTCCGGCTTGCGCGCATGGCCGACGCCCGACGGCGTGCCGGTGAAAAGGATATCGCCCGGCTCAAGCGTCATGCCCTCGGTCAGGTAGACCAGCGACTCCGCAACCGGAAACATGAAGTGGTCGGTGTTGGACGACTGCATGGTATTGCCGTTGAGCCGCGTCTCGATCTTGAGGCCCTTGCCGCCTTTCGGCAATTCGTCCGCCGTCACCATCCAAGGGCCGACGCTGCCGGTGCGGTCGAAATTCTTGCCCATGCCCCACTGCGTGGTGTGGCGCTGATACTCGCGCACCGAGCCTTCCATGCCGCAGGCATAGCCCGCGACGCAATCGGTGGCGTTCTCCAACGTGAGATGCTTGGCGCGCTTGCCGATGATTACGACCAGTTCGCCTTCGTAGTCGAGCTGGATTGATTTTTTCGGGCGCATCAGCGGCATCAGCGGCGGTGTCAGCGACGACAGCATGCGGAAAAAGATCGATTGGAATTTCGGGATGTTGTCGCGCTGCGGACCTTCCTTGACGTGGTCGAGATAATTCAGCCCCAGGCAGATGATCTTGCCGGGCCGTACGACCGGCAGCGCAAACTTCAGGCCCGCCAGAGGCCGGCGCGTAGAGGCCGACGCCTTCTTCGCAAGCTCGTCGAGCGGCTTGAGATCGCCTTTGTTTCGGCGAAGCACCTCCCCGAGATCACTGGACAGGCCCGCATCCACCGCTTGCAGATCGATGACATTGTCGCCATCGACGACGCCCAACCGCATGCCATTGCTGCCTTCGAACGCGACAATCTTCATAAGGCTTGACCTCAAAAACACACGCCCGGCCGAAGTGGCCGGGCGCATGACTTAGCGCAGCCGCGCGCGTTCGGGAAGCTACTCGGCCGCGCGCAACGGCCGCTCGTCGGCACGCTCGAAGACCTGGATCGAGAAATACTTGCGCGCATCGGTCCACGCCGCCAGCGGCCGCCAGCCGGCGCCGCGCGCAAGCGCCGCGAGGGACTCGACGCTGTATTTGTAGCTGTTCTCGGTATGGATGGTCTCGCCGACGCGGAAATCGATCGTCTCGCCGGCGACCTTGACCTTCTGCCGCTTCATGCTGGCGAGATACATCTCGATGCGATTCTGCTCGCAATTATAGAAGGCGTGATGCTCGAAGCACTCGAGCCGGAAATTGCCGCCAAGCTCGCGGTTGATGCGTTTGAGCAGGTTGAGGTTGAACTTGGCGGTAACGCCGGCCTTGTCGTTGTAGGCACGGTTAAGCACGTCAGTCGCCTTAACTAGATCGACGCCAACGATGAGGCGCGCGCGCGCGCCAAGGAGCTTCGCGGCGGTGCTCAGGAAAGCCGCCGCCTCGTGCGGCTCGAAATTGCCGATGGTCGAGCCAGGGAAGAAACCGACGCGCAGCGGCGGGGCCTTGGCCTCCGGCGGCAGCGGAAACATCTGGGTGATGTCGGCCGAGACCGGCAGCACCTTCACGCTCGGGAAGTCGGGCCGTAGTTCCGCCGCTTCCTGCTCGATCATCTCGCGGCAGATGTCGACCGGCACATAGGCCGCAAGCTTTGACGCTGCAGCGCCGAGGATGATACGGGCCTTCTTGCTCGATCCGCTGCCAAACTCGATGAGGGCCGAACCCTGGGGGATCAACTGCGCGATGTCACCCGCATGATCGCTCAGGATCTTCATTTCGCAGCGCGTCGGATAATATTCTGGCAGCTCGGTGATGCGCTCGAATAGCTCCGATCCGATGGCGTCGTAGAAATATTTCGGCGGCAGGCTCTTCGGGGTTGCAGTCAGACCGCCGATCACATCGGCGGCGAATCGCTCTTCGGCGTTTTGCGGTCGACGCGAGCGTGCAAGCGCAACCATGAACGACGTCCCCTACTTGAATTCGACGAGCCGCAGGCCGGTGAACTGCCAGCGCGACGGCGGATAGAAGAAATTGCGGTAGCTGACCCGCGCATGGCCCTGTGGCGTCGCGAGCGATGACCCGCGCAGCACCATCTGATTGACCATGAACTTGCCATTGTATTCGCCGAGCGCCCCTTCGGCGGCCCGGTATCCCGGGTATGGGAGATAAGCGCTTCGGGTCCATTGCCAAGCGATGCCATAGGCATCTGCGATCACGTTTTCGCGCGCCGCGACTTCCCATTCGAATTCGCTTGGCAGATGCTTGCCAATAAAGCGCGCGAAGGCTTCAGCCTCGTAATAGCTGACATGCAGGACCGGAGCCGACGGATCGACTGGTTTCACGCCCGCGAGCGTCATGGCGTGCCAGGCGCCGTCGACTTGCCGCCAATAGCCGGGCGCCTGCCACCCTTCGTTTTGCACCGTCGCCCACGCGTCCGACAGCCACAGCGATGGTGTCGTGTAGCCGCTGGCTTCGATGAATTCGAGCCACTCGGCATTGGTGACGAGATGGCGCGCGATGCGCACATCGCCGATCAGCGCGTCGTGATGCGGCGTCTCGTTGTCGAAGCAGAAGCCGTCACCGTCATGGCCGACAGGATGAATGCCGCTCGGGATGTCGGCATAGGCGCCGCGCGGACCGGACGCCGATTTCGGCGAACGCCACGCCGGATCGTAGGCCGGATCGGTCGGATTCTGCGCGAAGGCGTGAAGGATGTCGGTGAGCAGCAATTCCTGATGCTGTTGCTCATGATGCAAGCCAATCTCGAGGATTCCGAACACGCGCGGCGCATCCGCCGCACTCACCGTCTCGATCAGCCGCTCGACAGCGCGATCGACATGCGCACGGTAGCCGGCAACGTCCTCGCCGTTCGGCCGCGTGATCAGGCCGCGCTGCGGCCGCGCATGCCGCGGGCCGGCCGCGACGTAATAGGAGTTGAACAGGAAAGGAAACCGCTCATCGAAGGTCGTGTAGTCCGAGGTGTAATGCTCCTTGAGCAGGAAGGTCTCGAAGAACCAGGTGACATGCGCGCGGTGCCACTTGGTGGGCGAGGCAT
>Ga0187780_10000500_pt1 | contig 29426 bp, 26 predicted proteins | sample 1015_Q2_SP10_20__FD_132429 | JGI IMG/M metagenome (GOLD analysis project Ga0187780, IMG submission 132429) | Tropical peat soil microbial communities from peatlands in Department of Meta, Colombia - 1015_Q2_SP10_20_MG | ecosystem: Environmental > Terrestrial > Soil > Wetlands > Peat | place... | reverse complement strand
GGCATCAGCCAGGGATGCGGGTAGGACGAAAGACCGCCGCCGGGCTTGAGTTCGCGGCGGAAATTTTCGAGTTGCTGTGCCGAAAGGCGCCCCTCGAGAAACGCGCGAGCGTAAACGCCGGGAGCCGCGTGCCCTTGCAGGTAAACCGTATCGCCTTCGAAATCCGGGGTGCGCGCGCGGAAGAAGTGGTTGAAGCCGATTTCAAAGAGGGTCGCAACGGAACCGTAGGTGGAGATGTGGCCGCCGATGTTGTGCTCGACACGATTGGCGCGAACGACCATCGCGAGCGCATTCCAGCGGACAAGGCTCTTCACCCTTCGCTCGAGTTCCTGATCTCCGGGGAAAAGAGCTTGTTGGCTTACATGAATCGTGTTGACGTAGGGGGTATTCGCCGTGAACGGCACCAGCACTCCGCAGGCGAGCGCATGACTGCGGATTTCCTGCAAGATCTTCGATGCAAGTCGTCGTCCACCCTGCTCGACGACCGCGTCAAACGACTCAACCCACTCCCATATTTCTTCCAGCTCGTCAACTTCTGACGGAATTACGGGCTGCACAGCCATCGTCTACACCTTCCCGGAAGGGACCCTCAGGCGATCCATTCGAATCGCTGGTTCGACGTACAATCACAATATACATCATTTCTCACGCGCCAGACGCGCGCGCAGATTAGAAATTGTTGCCTCTTCAAAGCATTTATGGAGCGCATAAGCAGGCGTGATGCCGGAGGGGAATCTCGAATCCGCGCGCAACGATCGCGCCGCCGTCTAACCGCGTCAGTGGGGGAAAGATGTTTGGATATTCGGAACTCTCGGGCCGACAGAATGGAACTCTACTGCATCATAGTGAAGGCTAGCGTCATGCGTTGTTCGGAGCAAATGCGGATACGGGGGAAACAACTTGCACTGTTCCGATCAAGCTGTGCCGATAAGACCGGCTAGGCGTCAAGCTCCAGGGGCGGTGCCGCTCGCCATGGCATTCGTCCTCTTTCTTGCGACACTTTGCGCGAACCGAGCCGCCGCGGACGTGGGCGTCATCCTCGACGAGTCCCTCGACACCAGCGTCGCCAGAATCACAGGTTCAGGACATAGCGCTGTCTACCTATCGCGCGTCTGTCCCGAGTCGCCCATTCGACTGCGCCTGTGCCGCGCGGGCGAGACGGGTTCCGTCATCAGCAACTACACGAGCCTTGGTGAGGACCAGCCGTTCGAATGGAACGTCATGCCTCTGAGCGTGTATCTCTACGGAGTCGAAGACCCCGCGGCGCGCCCGATCTTCGGCTTGCCAAAAATCAAGCACGCGCTCGAGGAGAGATACCGCGAACAGTATCTGGCTGAGTACTGCACCAGCGAATCGTGCAAGACAAGCGACAAGGCCGAATGGCGGGAGACGGTCGGCGCCACGCTCTCGCGAAGCGTCTATATCTTCGTGGTGAATACGAGCGTCGAGCAGGATCTCGCTTTCATCAAGGAATTCAATTCACGGCCCAACGTCAACCATTTCAACGGATTCTCTCGCAATTGCGCTACCTTCACGCGCGGCATCGTCGATTCTTTCTTTCACGGCGCCGCGCACGCCGACTATTTCAACGATTTCCTAATGACCAGCCCGAAGGCGATCGCGCGTTCTTTTACGCACTACGCGTTGCATCATCCGGAGCTGAACCTGCGCGTCTTTCATTTCGCGCAATTGCCGGGCACGATCAGGCGGAGCACGGAGGCCCGGGCCGGCACCGAGCAGCTCTTTCGGTCAAAGAAGCTGGTCGCTCCCGTCGCCCGGTTCGTTCCGTGGCTGCCGACAGCGGCCGCCGGATCCTATCTGCTGACCGACCGTTTCAATCCGGAACACGAAGCGGAAAAGCATCCTGCCGTTCTTCAAGCCGTAGGGGATCCGGCCATCGGCGCCGAGAAGCTTCGCGCGTATGGGAGCCAAGCGAACGATCCTGGCACGCAACTTCGCGACACGCGCTTACAAATCGATGGCACGGCCGAGGAATGGAAGCAGTCGCACGAGGACTTTGATGGCCTGATGGAGGAGGCCATCCGCGAAGGAACCGTCACCGGGCGCGAATACTTCGATCATTTTGCCAAAGACATCGATGAGAAGGGCACGCTGTCTTTCGACAGCCATGGTGCGTTATGGCTGGAAATCACCGAAGGAGGGCGAACTCGCCAGGTGGGCGCGAGCGCGGACGATATCGTGGACCCGAGCTCCGATTCAGAACTCGCATACACTCTGCTTCTGACGCGCACCGACCGCGAGCTGAAGAGCCCCAAACATCTGCGAGAAACGATGGCGGAGTTCCGGGACAACTGGCAGACAGTCGAAGCCGCCCGCGCGCGGACGTTGGTGACCTTCGCGACCGCTGATAAGTCCGAGCCGCAGCGCACGCCGATGCCGCTCCGGGCAAGGCCGTAGGTTCTCGCGACGCACTCGACTGTGCGCCGTGTTCTCTGCTAGAGTCTCGGACCATCGTGCGGGCCCTGCGCAGTTTGGTCGCTGTTCTCTCGTTCCTGGTTTCCACCGCTCTCGCCTCCGGGCAGACCGTCTCCAGCCGCGACGGGTTCGCGCTGCCCGCTATTGGAGTGTCTCCAGCCATTGTCATTGGCTTTCTCGGTGGATTCGTCGGGCACAATAACGCCGTGCATGGCGGAGTCAAGCTCGCTGCACATCTGCGCGAGGTGTATCCGGCGGGCGTCTATGTGCAGGTTTATGAAAACCGCCGCGGAAAGCAGGCGTATGAACAAATCCTCCAGCTTCTGGACGCGGACCACGACGGCACGCTTTCACCCGAGGAGAAGCGCCATGCGCGTATCGTGCTCTACGGCCACAGCTGGGGCGCGTCGGAAACCGTCAACGTAGCGCGCAAGCTGGAAAAGAACGGCATTCCGGTACTTCTGACGGTTCAGGTCGATAGCGTCCGCAAACCGGGTGAAAACGACTCGGTGATCCCTTCAAACGTTCTGCAGGCGGCCAATTTCTACCAGCCGAGCGGAATTGTGCGGGGGCGAACTCAGGTTCGTCCGGCTGACCCGGCGCGCACCCGCGTAATCGGAAATTTCGAGTTTGCCTACACCCAGCATCCGATCGCTTGCACAGGGTATCCCTGGTACGCGCTAGCGTTCGAAAGATCGCATATCGAAATCGAGTGCGATCCAGCCGTCACAACGCAAGTCGAATCCCTCATTCGTTCGGCACTGCTCGCGGATCGCACGAACCCCTGAGTTCTCTGGCAACCCCTGTCCTTGAGCGGGATCTCGCGCCCACAAAAGGAGGCGATAACCTCGCGGAAGCTGAGACTTCACGATTGGTCAGACTTCAAGAATGGCTGTGACTGAAGGACTAGAAAGCTGGTGAGTCGCCGGGGACTTGAACCTCGAATCCGCTACTTTTCTGCTCGCGGCAGCAACCGGAGCACAACTCTTGACAAAATCTCACATTAGATATATTCCAGATACTTCATGGACGCCGAGGCGATCAAAGAGTCGTTTGAAGAAAGCGGCTTGCGCTGCACGCCGCAGCGCTACGCCGTAATGGCGTTCTTGATGGAACACAACAGTCACCCCACGGCTGCGGAAATCTTCGAAGCCGTAAATCGCATGGATCCGCGCTCGTCAAAGGCAACCACCTATAACAATCTTCGGGACCTGGTGCAGGCAGGTTTGGTGCGTGAAGTGGCCGTCGAGGGCCGCGCCGCGCGATTTGATGCAAAGGGTATGCGCCATCACCACTTCATCTGCGACCGCTGCGGCAATGTTGAGGATCTGGAGTGGCGCGACGTGCCGAAACCCGCCTCGCGCTACCTCGGCAAGCGACTTCTTCGCGAATGCGAACTCATTTTCCGAGGGCTTTGTGAGAAGTGCGCTCCGCGGCGCGCTTCCCGTTAAATTCTGAACTAATTCTGTAGTCAGGAGAGGAACATGGCAAGCGAAGCGAAGTGCCCGGTAGTACACGGAACCACGAATGTTGGAATGAGGTCGAACAGCAACTGGTGGCCGAACCAGCTCAACCTCAGGATTCTCCGCCAGAACTCGCCCCAGTCCGATCCAATGGGCGAGGCCTTCAATTACGCCGAAGAGTTCAAGAAGCTCGACTACAAAGCTCTCAAGAAGGACCTCCACGCGCTGATGACGGACAGCCAAGATTGGTGGCCGGCGGATTTCGGCCACTACGGCGGCCTATTCATTCGCATGGCGTGGCACGCCGCGGGCACGTATCGCATCGGCGACGGCCGCGGCGGCGCCGGCTCCGGCCAACAGCGCTTCGCGCCACTCAATAGCTGGCCGGACAACGCGAACCTTGATAAGGCGCGCCGGCTGCTTTGGCCGATCAAGCAGAAATACGGCAAGAAAATTTCCTGGGCCGATCTGATGGTCCTGGCTGGCAATGTCGCGCTCGAGTCGATGGGCTTCAAGACGTTCGGTTTTGGCGGCGGGCGTCCCGATGTGTGGGAGCCTGATGAAGCCGTGTACTGGGGCAAGGAGGAGATCTGGCTTGGCGACAAGCGCTACACGGGCGACCGCGAGCTCGAGAATCCGCTCGCTGCCGTGCAGATGGGTCTCATCTATGTGAATCCGGAAGGGCCGAACGGCAAGCCGGATCCGCTCGCAGCGGCTAAGGATATTCGCGAAACGTTCCGCCGCATGGCAATGAACGACGAAGAAACGGTCGCGCTGATTGCCGGCGGTCACACCTTTGGCAAAGCCCACGGCGCCGGCGATGCGAAACTTGTCGGCCCCGAGCCCGAGGCAGCGCCGATTGAGGAGATGGGCCTCGGCTGGCACAGCCGTTATGGCACGGGTAAAGGCAAGGACGCGATCACGGGCGGCCCGGAAGTCACCTGGAGCCAGACGCCAACGAAGTGGAGCAACTACTATTTCGAGAACTTGTTCGGCTACGAATGGGAGCTGACCAAGAGTCCATACGGCGCCTACCAGTTCCAAGCGAAAGGCGGCGCCACGCCGATTCCGGATGCCTTCGATGCGTCGAAGCATCACGCGCCTACCATGCTGGTCACCGACCTTTCTTTGCGCATAGATCCGGTCTACGAGAAAATCTCCCGCCGTTTCTACGAGCATCCGGATCAGTTCGCAGACGCGTTTGCTCGCGCGTGGTTCAAGCTCACCCACCGCGATATGGGCCCTCGTTCGCGCTATCTCGGCCCGGAAGTCCCGAAAGAGGAGCTGATCTGGCAAGACCCCGTTCCGAAGGCCGATCACAAGCTGATCGACGCGAAGGACGCTGCCGCTCTCAAGGCCAAGATTCTCGCGTCGGGACATTCCATCTCGGAGCTGGTCGGGACCGCTTGGGCCTCGGCGGCAAGCTTCCGCGGCTCCGACAAGCGCGGCGGAGCGAACGGCGCGCGCATCCGCCTCTCCCCGCAGAAGGACTGGGAAGTCAACCAGCCGGCGCAACTGGCGAAGGTGCTGAAGTCGCTCGAAGCGATCCAACAGAAGTTCAACAGCTCGCAGCCCAAGGGGAAGAAGGGCAAGAAGGTTTCGCTGGCGGACCTGATCGTCCTGGGCGGCTGTGCGGCAGTCGAGAAAGCCGCCAAGGCCGGCGGGCACGAAGTAAAAGTGCCCTTCACGCCGGGGCGCACGGACGCATCCCAAGCGCAAACCGACGTGGAGTCCTTCAGCCATCTCGAACCGGTCGCGGACGGTTTCCGCAACTACCTCAAGGCCAAGTTCACTGTGTCACCGGAGGAGCTGCTGATCGATAAGGCGCAACTGCTCACGCTGACAGCACCTGAGATGACGGTGCTCGTCGGCGGCCTGCGCGTCCTCGGCGCCAATGCCGGGCAGTCCAAACACGGCGTCTTCACGAAGAAGCCGGGAACGCTGACGAACGACTTCTTCGTCAACGTGCTCGACATGGGCACGCAGTGGCACCCGCTTACGAATGGCTCAGAAGGAGTGTACGAGGGGCGCGACCGGAAGACGAACCAGGTCAAGTGGACCGGCACGCGCGTCGATCTAATCTTCGGCTCGAACACCGAGCTGCGCTCTCTCGCGGAAGTCTATGCCTCCGCGGACTCCAAGGAGAAGTTTGTGAAGGACTTCGCGGCGGCGTGGGGCAAGGTGATGAACCTCGGTCGCTACGACCTTGCCTGAGTTCGTCGGAAAAGAGAACTGAGTCCCTGAAGACCGCTCAGGCGATTCTTGGCCACTCGGACCTGGAGGGGACGCTTGACATGCACACGCATGCCATCCCGGATTCACCGAGCAGGGCGCTGGAGAAAGTGGCAGGGGTTTTGTGCCCTCATGTGCCCAACTTTGACGGTGCAAAATCAGAAGTGGTTGTGAATTAAGGAACTGGTGAGCCGCCCAGGACTCGAACCTGGAACCCGCCGATTATGAGACCGTCCAAAGACGATTGATACTGAGTACGATTCACTGCTATCAGGTTGAATCTTCTAGCAGTTCCCTATCCTGGTCGGATGGAATGGATTGTGCCCATTTGCGACGGTTTGTTACGGAGATAGGGCACAAAATTGGGCACACTTTTTTTCAAAGTCGTGCCCTAGTCTTCCTAATGTGACATTCATTCAAGCCTCGGCTACAGCTCTTCCGTTCACGGCAAGACAGTTGCCAATTTGGAAGTCACTCAGTCGGATGGTTCGAGCTCTCGGCAGCCCGGCGAAGCGAGGTACACGCGACGACAATTACCATGCCCGTTGCAATCACCAGCGTCGCCGTAATGCGCCCGAACTGCAAACCACCTTCCGCATGCGATTTGGTCAGCGTGTCGCCCAAAGTCGCTCCCAGCGGCCGCGTGAGTACGTAAGCCGCCCAGAACAGGATCGATTTCGGCGCACGCGTAAAGAAATGAACCGCGCCAACCACGACGATAAGGCCCGTGAACACCAAGGCTCCGCGCTCAAAACCCAGCCCCGTGTCAGACGCTGTGAAATCGCCGAGCGCGGTGCCTAGCGTGTTCGCCACCAAGATCGTGAGCCAGTAAAAGAACTCGTCGGTATGCGTTGTAACCCGATCAAACGCGATCCGGCCGGTCACAAAGTGCCAAATGGCCAAAACCGCCATCACGCCGCAGAGGAGGGCCGCGGACGACTTGATGTACCCGAGCCCAAGGGTCCGGTCCATGTAGTCGGAGGTTGTCGTACCCAAAGTTGTGGTCGCCACGACGACCAGCCAGTAAGAAATCGGATGATAACGTCTCGCCACAAGCTGCGCCGTCAGCGTCAGGATGAAAAAGGCGAGAAAAATCACGGTGCTGACCAGATAGCCGAGGTCGAGCGTCATGGAAAGCGCGTCGCCCCCGGTCTCACCGACCGTTGTGGCAAAGATTTTCACAACCCAGAACGCGAGCGTGACAACCGGGACTTTGTTCCACTCGCCGTGTGGGCTACCATTGCCGCTCGAATCAGTACTCATGCCTCCCCTATATCGGCGTTCTTGATGCCCCGTAGGGTGACCTATCGTAAATCTTTGCAAACCTGAGTCAACTGCCGACTAATCGGCGATTCCTTGACTGCCAAAACAAATAGCAAAGAGCAAAACAGAACAACGTCCCACGATAGCGCAGAGTAGCGCCCGATTAACGGGGTAACCGGAAGTTTGCTCTCCATCAGAACCAAATGTCCGGTCATCCGACTTATCAGGTGTCAGCTACTGAAGCCGGAAATCGTGGGATCGGGCAGAAAGCGCTCTTGCGACGCACATCCTCAGGAAGGCGTGTCACTTCACTCGGCGCCCAAAACGATAATTTCGAAATTTCCCGATTCGCTCGCTGGAACGAACAAATCATGAGAGCGAAGATCCAGAGCCATGGTCTTCGAGCCGCGATTCGTGGCTATTTTCTGCAGAAACGTGTAGCGATCCGGCGAGTCCTGATGGAAGACTGTGACGTTGCCATCTCCCGTTGAATGAAAGATCAGCTTAGTCGCCGGATCAAACGCCGTGGCATCAACGTGATCGCCGATCGGAGCCGTCGCGATCACCTTGCCACTGTCTGCATCCACGACAGCCATCAGATCGCTCCGGCATCCGAGAAAAAGACGACGGTCTGGCGCATCGAGCGCGAGGCTCGAAGGCCTCTGGCAAGGCGCCACGGACCAGCGATCTAAGATTTGGAGCGTGCGCGAATTAATGCGTAACAGTTGACCCTCGGCTTCCAAATCGACATAGACATTGCCGTTTCCATCCGCCACCGAAAATTCGGGGCCACCTCCGAGGTTAATCGTTCCAACCGAACTGCCGTCCGAAGCGTTGAAGACGCTCGCAGTATTGGCGTCTCCGTTCATGGCGAAGACGCGCTTCGTTGCAGGGTCGTACACAACGGCATCTGGGCCTTTCCCGGTCTTGAGTTCGGCGATTCTCTTCAGAGAAGCCAAATCAAACACGACTACGGAGTCTGCGTCACCAGCCGTGATGAATCCGCGGCCAAATTCTCGCGCGATCGCGACGCCGTGAACGCCCGGCGTGCCGGGTATAGAACCCACCAGTTGACGCGTGTCGATGTCGAGGACTTCGACTTGATTGGAGTGAGATACGTAGGCGCGGCGCCCGACGTCGTCAACCGTGACATAGTCCCATCCTCCTGAGCCCGGAACTGGAATTTTCGCGAGGATTCGATAGCTGGAGACGGCGCCATGAACGACCAGAGCTGTGATTCCTATCGCGAGAAACTGGAAAGCACCTTCGACGGCTCGTCGCGCCGCGTAATTGATCTTCATCGTTGAACCATTCGATTGTCAGAGCGTTTCAGTGGCAAGAGTCGGAGCCTGAGTCAGTGAAGCTCCTTCCTTCTACCGGTATGAATTTCCAGTCGTAACCGTGTGCGCGCAAATTCAACTTCAGAACGCCAAAGGTGTCTGCATTCCGAATCTCGCTGTTCGGCCGCGGCGAAGCGAACGGGCGGTGGTTCTTGCCGCCGGTTCCGACAACAAACTCGCGGATACCGTGTTTGGGGTCGGCCGTCCCGTCGGACCTCTGAAGGCCGAATCGCTCGTAGTCATGGTCGTGCCCGTTGATCACGATGTCCGCGTGCGCCGCGTAGAGGTCGTCCCAGAACGGCTTTACCTCAGGGGCATTGCCGTGCTTTGCCCCGGAGCTGAACAGCGGCTTGTGCCAATAGGAGAGCGTGCATGCCGCCGGATGCGCCTTCAAATCGTCGCGAAGCCACTGCTCTTCCGATGAGCCGATGTTGCATCCACCCACTTGCTCACACTCGCTGTTCAGAACGATGATGTGCCATCCGCCAAGTTCGTAACTGTAGTAGCCGGTCTTGGGATCGCCGGCGACGGCACCGAAGTAGTCGAAATACGGCGTCGCGCCGCCGGAATGGAATTCGTGATTGCCTACGGAAGGCCGCGTACGTTTCTTGTGCCGGCCCCATGTTGGACCGTAGCACTTGGCGAACTGCTCGGCGGTGCCTTCCTCATAGGCGTTGTCTCCGGCAGTGAAAACAGTGCCCGGGATCGCATCGAGAAGCTTGGCGGTGGCCTCGGCACCGGAGAGGTCGGCGCAGTCGGCGATATCGCCCGCGCCGACTAGCACGGCCGGCTTATCATCTGCGAGAGCGACGGAATTGCCGTGGGTATTTGCGTTCGTTAGGACCCTGCAAATGAAGACGACAGCAGCCAAAATCAATACGGACGAGAGACACCGACACACAGCGGGCCGCTTAGGCATCGCGCGCTCCGCTCCCTTACCGCGCAATTGGCGTCCAGCGGAAGCCAACGGAGATCGTCGGTTTGTAGTATTCGCGCTGATTCACGTAGATGGGGCTGCCTGTATAGAAGCCGAAAACTTCGTTGGTTATGTTCTCGCCCTGCACAAGCATCGTCAGGCCATGGTTAAGCCGGACGGCGGCCTGAGCGTCTACCTGGAAGTGCGGGTAGAGATAGATATCGCCTGCAGGACCGCGGGGCCCGAGATCCGCGGTGGGATCACCTTGGTATTGGTATTGGTATTGATAGATCATGCCACTGTTGTAGGTCAGACCAACATGTATCGAAACCCGCTGATAGTCGTAGCCCGGGCTGATGTTGAACGAATTGGGAGCTTGGCGCTGAAGTGCGGGAGTGTCCGGGCGTCCCGGCAAGCCGTAGGCTTGGGAGTAGGTGTACGTGTAGTTCGCGGCCATACCGAGCCCGCTCAAGAAGCTCGGTAGGAAGTGGAAATTCTGCAAGTATGCAACTTCGATTCCGCCGACGTGCGCGTTTGATCCATTGATGACAGTACTCGTCGGACAAGTAGTCGCCGGACAGAGCGAATTCGCCTGGTTAAGCGAAGTCGTGTAGTAGATGGGATCGATCAGCTGTTTGTAGAAGTAGCCGGCCTGAATCACGCCATACGGTTTCAGATAATATTCGTAAAGTATGTCGTAATCGTTCGCATGTTCCGGCTGCAAATTCGGATTTCCCAGCGCAATCGTGTACGGGTTTGTCGACTGATCGACGGTGGAATACGGCACCAAATCGTATGGGTTCGGACGCGAGAGGCCTCTGCCATAGACCGCACGGATGTCCGAATCGGAAGTCAGCTGATAGCGCGCTTGCACGCTGGGGAGTGGATCGATGTACCACTGACTTGTTCTGACCGGAAACGTTCCGGTCCAATTCTTGTTCACGTCGTTGGTCACGTTGAAGCCGAGAATCTCGAGCTGCGTCGCTTCGAGTCGCAAGCCTGCCTGCAATCGCCAGCGGCCAAATTGCAGCGTATTCATGATGTAGGCGGCCGTGACGCGCTCGGTGAGATTGTAGTTGGCGGAGTCGGATCCGAGATGCGTGTCGCTGACATCGAGCGTGAAGTCGCTCGGATTCTGAAGCAAGAAGTTGTTCAGCTTGCTGTAGCTCGTAACGGGTCCGATGCTGTAACTTCCATCGTAGTAGTTCGGGTTTTGAAAACCGCTCAGGAACTGGCTCATCAGAAAGGTGCCGTTGGGATCCCACACAGGTGAAACGGCGTTCTGGTAGTCGTGCGCGTTGCGAATCTTGGCGCCGAATTGAAGCGTGCCATCGTGAGAGCCCCAATGGTAATTCCGGCCATAGGAGGCCGATCCCTGAAGGTTAACTTCGTCGGTCGGACCAGTCGAAGTGTCGAATTCCTTCATCTTGTACTCTGTCGGGTCGAAAATCGGAGAACCGGGCTCGATGCAACCGGGATTCCATTGAGGCTTATATGGATCGGTTGTGGCGGCGGGGTCGTACGAGCAGGTCGCAGCACCGATGTATTTGAAGGTGACTCCTGGATTCCCTGCTGCACCATTCTCCCGGCCATTTGAAACAGAGAGATCCCACGCAAGCCAGGAATTCGAAAATACGTGCTTACCTCCACCTGAAATGCTTCCGATCCAGTAATCTGGAATGCGTTGCGACGTTGTGAATTTGGGCGAGTCGGGAGTGATGATCGGACTTCCGTCACATGTTCCCGGCTCGCAGATATCGTCGTTGAGCGTATACACCCACTTATTTCCGTAGTCCTTGAAGTCGGAATACAAATAGTGCAGGTAAATGTTTGAGCCTTCGCCGAGCCTGTAGTCCGAACTTCCCCCGAGACCCCATCGCGTACGCTGGTATCGGTATTCGCGCAAATCGAGGCTGTCGTAAGTGGGAGTCGCGTAACCGACATCGATTCCGGGTTCGATGTCGTCGATACCGCGACCGTTGTAGTCGTATGTAAAACCCACAAGGACGCCGAACTTCTTGTTCGCTCCGAACCTTTGACCGACCGTAGCCGTCGTCTGTCCAATCTCACGGCCGCCGATAATTGGGGTGTAGCCGCCGATAGCGGTAAGAATTAACGTTGGCTGGTCACCCGCACTTTTGAGCTTCAAATCGACGGTTCCGCCGATCGCATCGCCGTCCTGACTCGCTGAGAGGGTCTTGTCCACGTCAATCGATTCGACAAGGTCAGCCGGAATGACGTCTAGTTTCACCTGGCGGACCGCTACTTCAGGCGAAGGGACGTTGATCCCGTCGATCGTGACATTGGTCAGACGCGGCTCTGTGCCCCGTATTTGCACGTACTTCCCTTCGCCTTCGTCGCGTTCGAGTGTCACGCCGGGCAGTCTACCGACGGCATCGGCGATATTCGCGTTCGGGAGGCTATTGATTACGTCTGAGGTAATCACGTTGGTGATGTCTTCCGACGTGCGCTGGACCTGGATCTCCTCGGCCTCGCCCTGCAGGTCCGCGTGCACCATAATTTCCTGGTTTGCCGGCGCTACGGACAAGACAGCGTTGACTTGCTGGATCTCGCCAGCCGCGATCGTCACTTCAGCTGTGAACGTTGAAAAGCCCGTATAAGTAACCGTTACCGTATATTTGCCGGGCGCCAGGTCGCTGATCGTGAACTCGGCTCGCCCATTCGTGACTGCCGTCGCGCCGCCGGGATCGACCTTCACCGTGGCGCCCTGTAAAGCAGCTCCCGTCGTGTCTGTGACAAGCCCGGTCACGCCGCCCTTCCCGCTCTGCGCGATCGCGTGCGGCACGATCGCCAGACTGATGAGAATGGCAATCCACACGGAGCGACGAACGCGCCTGCTGGATGCGAACTGTCTTCGATTCATCCTCGATCCTCCCGAGGTGGATTTCAGCTCGATCCCGAAGTCTCAAGTGCCGGAAGTCAGCGCCGGAAACGCCCACGGAGTGGTGCGCGGCTGCTCTCGACCGCGTGCGAGCGCCACCATTAACAACGAGAATTGCTACGCCCGGATGAATGAGCAGTAGTGGCGAATTGAAATAACGCTGAAGAAATCTTCAGAAAAGGTCGGCCGGAGGAATTTGAAATTCAGCAGCGATGCCGTGACTCACTGACTGGCGGCAATCGGCAGACTCACGCAAAATCGCGAGCCCGAGCCCAACGCACTTTCCGCCTGAATAATTCCTCCGTGCATTTCCACGATCCAGAGCGCGATGGCGAGCCCCAATCCGGTCCCGCCCGTTTCGCGCGATCGCGCTTCATCGGCGCGATAAAACCGCTCGAAGATGTGAGGCAAGTCTTTTTCCGGAATTCCGATGCCTGTATCGTGGATATCGACGCAAGCGAGGTTCCTGCCGTTGTGGAATTCGATCCCGATTCGACCGCCGCTCGGTGTGTATTTCACAGCGTTTTCAAGTACGATTCGAAAAACTCGCTCGATGGCCGCGCGGTCCGCAGTGACCCAAACCGGCGAATCGGCCAACGCGCTCGAGATCTCGATTTGCTTGGCCTCCGCCAGAACTCTGGCCTCCTCCGCAGTCCGGCGCACCGGCGCCATCAGGTCGATGCGACGGAAGTCGAAGCTCGCGGCGCCGGCGTCTGCGCGCGCGAGCACGAGGAGATCCGCAATCAGATTCGTTGTGTCCTCGGCAGCAGTCAGTATCCGCGAGAGAGCGTCCCGGTATTCCCGTTCGGAACGCGGGCGCCGAAGCGCAAGCTCAGAAGTCGTGCGAATCAGCGCGATCGGTGTCCGAAGGTCATGGGAAGCGTCGGCGGTGAATTGCGTGACGCGGTGCACGGCTTTCTCAATTCGCGCGAGCATCTCATTCAGCGTCTCGCTCAAGCGCCGCAATTCGTCGTGGGCGCGCGGGACCTGAAGACGGCCCGAAAGATCCTGCACACCAATGCCCCGCGCCATCCGAATAATTTCGCTTACCGGCGAGAGTGCAAGGCCACTGAGCCAGTATCCCATTAGCGATGCGGCGAGAACCAGAACGGGCAAAGTCTCCTTTAAGATCCGCCGAAACCTGTCGAGCGACTGATCGAACGGTTCGGTTGGCACTGCAGCCCGGATCTGAAAGGTTTCGCCGCCGGTCTCGAAGGACTTCATTGCGATTCGGTACTGCACGCCATCCAGATTCGTCGTAAAGAAGCTTACGTCTCCGCTGGTTCGCGGAATCGGAATGTGTGGATGCGCGAATTCGGGCGATTGAAACAGCATGTTTCCGCTGCTGTCCGCGACCTCCAAAAGAGCGGCGTCCTCCCACATTCCGCCGAGCTCGTTTAGCTCGTCCTTCAGCTCATAGACGCCCTTCGGGGCCGTTTGCGCAACCACATTCTCGATGCTGACAAGGTTTGCCCGAGAGGCGTCGTTGACCGTTTTCTGAATACTGTGCTGGAAGCCGTAATCGCTAATCCAGGCGAGCAAAGCAAACGAAACAATCAACACGGCGCTGTACCACGCAGTGATCTTCGCGCGCAGAGGCAGGGCTATCATCAGGAATTCGCCTCGAAGAGGTAGCCCAGACCGCGGACCGTCTGAATCCGTTTTACCGGCTCGTCCTGATCAACTTTGCGGCGAAGCAAACGAACAAAGACGTCAAGAGTGTTGTCCTCCACGTTTTCACCTGAACCCCAAACGAATTCAAGAATTTCCCGGCGCGTAGAGACTCGATTCCTTCGCCGCATCAGAAATTCGAGCAACCGAAACTCGGTAGGTGTGAGGTGAAGTTCGCGCGAACCCCGGTAGGCGCGCCGGTCGGCGATGTCCAATACCACGTCATCCACTCGAAGGCTCGGCCGATGGGACTCCGACGTGCGTCGCTCAAGCGCTCGGATGCGCGCCAACAACACCGCAAATGAGAAGGGCTTTGTCACGTAGTCGTCCGCGCCCGCATCAAGACCTTTCACCACGTCCGGCACGCTATCGCGGGCCGTCAACATGAGAATGGGAACTTTCCGTTGATTCTCGCGAAGCCTGCGCGCGACTTCGAGTCCGTTTACTCCGGGCAACATCACGTCGAGGACAATCAAGTCGAAATCTTCCCGTTCTGCCAGGTTGATCGCGGTGCTGCCGTTCGCAGCAAGGCTGACCGTGTAGCATTCCTCCTCGAGCCCCTTCTGGAGGACATGGGCCATTCCTCGCTCGTCTTCTACGACTAGGATTCTCATGCGACTCGCCCTACGCGGGAACGGCGTTGCGCCTCCGCGGCCGATCCAGCGTTCTATCCAGATTTCGTTCGCGCCGATGCGCGCCCGTGAATAGTATGGAATCGCACGGACAAAGATCAAGAGCGTCAGAACTGCGCGTTGGGATCGTTCGCCCGTTAGTGCAGTCCCCGAGTTCGCCGATGCACCGCTGGAAAGTAGCCTGGGAAGGCGCAAGAAAGGCCGCAGGCGTTTCCTGCCGCTTTCACGATCTGCGCAACACTTTCATTTCGCGCTTGGCTGAGTCCCAGGCTTCGGACTCAACGATTATGGCCCTTGCCGGGCACGTCTCCCGCGCAATGTTGGAGCGGTACTCGCATATTCGAATGGAAGCCAAGCGGCGTGCCGTGGACACGCTCGGCGGAGCCGATTTTGAGCCAGGCGTGGCACAAAATTGGGCACAGTTTCTTGTTTCGGAAAAGTCAGTCGAGGCTAAGTTGTTGAAAGGAAGTGGTGAGCCGCCCAGGACTCGAACCTGGAACCCGCTGATTAAGAGTCAGCTGCTCTACCATTGAGCTAGCGGCCCGGCAAATATTAATTCTAACACGAGGAAATATGGTTCCCAATGCAGCGAAAGATCAGCTCGACTTGATCGAATGACGCAGCGTGCTCGCAATTTCTTTTGCCACCTGGCGCGCCTTTACCAAGTCGCCCGGACCTAACGAAATCGCCGCCACGCGTGCGTGTCCGCCCCCGCCATACTTCTCGCAAAGCGAGGCGAGATTGACTTCCGCCGCAGCTTCCTTCCACGGACTCGTCCCCACCGATACCTTCGCGCGCACCGGCGAGGCACTAACCCCCACGGAATACAGCGCGTCGGGATACAGATAGTACGGTATGAACTTGTTGTAGCCTTCGAGGTCGAGATCGCTCACGTCAAAATAGATCACACCGTCGCGGCAGTCGGCGCGCTCGCGCAGAATATCGATCGACCGGCGGTGCCGTTCGAGCAGGGGGCCCAGATGCCGCTTGATCAGCGGCAGTTCGATAATCTCCGCGAGGGGAATCTCCGCCAAATCAGGGATGAGCCGCGGGACCAGGCTCGGCTCCGGGGCCGCCTCGATCACCAGCGCGAGCTTCGTCGCCGGTTCGGCGAGGCCCACCGCGACGTCGGGCGACGCGAATTGCGCGCCGTCAATGATGTCGCCCCAGTAGATCAGCTCAGCCATCGGCCTCGCATCGAAACCGAACTTCTCTGAAGCAATCGTGGCCAGAAATTTCGTGCAGGACTTGTAGGAAGGATCGTAGAACTTCTTTCCGGAGCGGTCGCGCCGAAAATGCTCCGCGTCCTCTGGCCTCAAAAACGCGCTTTGGTGGTGATCGAACCACCAGGTCAGTAGGGGCGAGCTGGAATACTTGAAATCGACGATCACGTTCTCGTCGCCGTCAAAGATGCCGTCTTCAAAGGGCGCCGACGCCTTGTGGGTCATGCCTGTGTAGGCGAATTCGGCATCGCGATGAATGCGCTCGCGGTAAAAACGCGTGAACACGGCCGCCGAACACGCCCCGTCGAAACACTTATCGTGGAAACAGAGGCGTACCCTCAACTTGTTCTCCCGTACCGAGCGCGTCCGCAGTACGCCAACAATCCTCCTGAAGGGTAAAGCCAACTAAGATCGCCGCACACCGAATCGTTGTCAAGAGGCATCGCGGCGGGTGAAGGGGGCAGTCTAACGGAGGGAGAGGATTTCCTTGCGACGAAAGCAATCGAGCGCGTGATCGTTCACCATGCCAACCGCCTGCATAAAGGCGTAGCAAATCGTGGAACCGACGAAACGGAATCCTCGCTTCTTGAGATCCCGGCTCAAAGCGTCCGATTCCGCTGTTCGCGCCGGCACTTGCCGTGATGTCCGCCACGAATTCACAACCGGCTTCCCTCCGACAAACGCCCAGACGTAGCGGCCGAAGCCCCCGAACTCCTTCTGAACTGCCAGAAAGGCGCGCGCGTTCGAGATGGTCGCGTCGATCTTCAGCCGGTTGCGGACGATACCCGGATCGGCGAGAAGCGAACGAATTCTTCGCTTGTCGTATCGCACGATCTTGGCGGCGTCAAAGCCGTCCAATGCATGGCGATAGTTTTCCCGCTTCCTGAGAATCGTTTCCCAGCTTAGCCCAGCCTGCGCGCCCTCCAAAATCAGGAACTCGAAGAGCAGCCGGTCGTCGTGCAGCGGCACACCCCATTCCCTGTCGTGGTAGTCGATCATGAGGGGGCTTTGCGCCCAATGGCATCGCCGCGCTGCCCGTTCTGCTCTCATCTCCATGTGACTGCGGCCGCGCAGTTACTCTGGGGCGGCTCTGGGGCTGCCCCTATGGTCATAGCAAGATTGGCAGGAAGTGGCGCCTAGGAGATGTGGCGCTCGAGGATCTTCACGATCTGCTCTTTCGGCACGGCGCCGACGATCTGGTCGGCCACCTGCCCGCCCTTGAAGACGAGCAACGTCGGGATGCCGCGGATGCTGAACTTGCCGGGAACGTTCATGTTCTCATCGACGTTCAGTTTCACGACCTTGACCTTGCCCGCGTGCTCCTTCGCGATTTCTTCCACGGTCGGCGTCAGCATCATGCACGGACGGCACCAGTCGGCCCAAAAGTCCACCATCACCGGCTGGGTCTTGCTCGCCTCTATGACGTCGCTCTGAAAGGACGCGTCGGTTACGGCCTGGAGAATGTCTGACATGTTTTCCTCTTGTCGCGTGCCCGGCACTCTTGCCGGTTTCACGCGCACTTATTTAGATGATCTTGCAACCCTGGGGATTCGGGACCGCCTAGCCGCCTCATACAGCGTGACATAGGCCGCCGCCGACGCCTTCCAGGAAAAATCCTTATTCATCCCGTTCGCTTGCACCGCGCTCCAAGCTTTCGGATCTCGGAACGTCTTGAGCGCCGCCCGGATGCATTCGAGCAGCGCTTTTCCGTCGTAGCTCTCAAACTTGAAGCCAGTTCCCTGCTGCGTCTTGGGGACGAATTTCTGAACCGTGTCGTCGAGCCCGCCGGTCGCCCGCACGATCGGCACGGTGCCGTACCGCAGGCTGTAGATCTGATTGAGCCCGCACGGTTCGAACCGCGACGGCATCAGGAACATGTCCGCCCCGGCCTCAATCTTGTGCGCTAACGTGTTATCGTACCCGATTTTCAGGCCGATTCGCCCTGGAAATTTTTCGGCCAGGCCCCGAAACAGGCCTTCGTACTCCGGTAGACCGCTGCCCACCGCCGCCATCGCGATGTCTTCCTTCATCAATTCGCCGGCGATTTCTGCAATCAGGTCGAATCCTTTCTGGTCGACGAAGCGTGACACGATCCCGATCAGCGGCCGCTCGAGATTCTCCTCGGGCAGCCGGAGCGTCGCCAGCAGGTCCTTTTTGCAGGCCTCTTTGCCTCTTAGATTGTGTACCGAGTAATTCTGCGCAATCAGAGTGTCTGCTTCCGGGCTCCACGCACCGTAGTCCACTCCGTTCAAAATGCCGACGAGATGGTCCGCGCGGTTGCGGATCACGCCGTCGAGTCCGGCCCCGTATTCGGGAGTCTGAATCTCCTTGGCGTAGCGACGGCTCACAGTCGTTAGATAATCGGCAAAGATCACTCCTCCCTTCAAAAAGTTCACCTTGTCATAGAACTCCAGCCCTTCGATCGTGAAGAGACTTTCGGGCAGCCCGATCTTTTGCAGCACCGTTTGCGGGAAGACTCCCTGGTACGCCAGATTGTGAATCGTCAGGATGACCGGCAGCGAGCGCACGACCGGATCGCTGGCATGCTGCGTGTGAAGCAGCACGGGCACGAGCGCCGATTGCCAGTCGTGGCAGTGGACCACGTCCGGCAGCCAGACGCGCTTCATGCATTCGATGGCCGCGCGCGAGAATTCTGCGAACCGCTCCGCGTTGTCCGGATAGTCGCCGTCCCTGTCGCCGTACAAGTGCGGCCGGTCGAAGTATTCCGGATCGTCGGCGAAGAGATGCCGCACACCGCCTATGGCCTGCCCCTCGGCGATCGCAGGAAAACGCAACTCCGTGCCCAGAGCAATCGTCACGCTCGAAACCAGCGTCGACTTGATTTTGTTCCCATGATAGCGAGGCAGCAGGACCACCACCTCGTGCCCCAGCGCGTGCAGCGCTCGCGGCAAGCCATCGACCACGTCCGCAAGGCCGCCGGTCTTCGAGTAAGGGACACCTTCGGAGGCTACAAACAGGATTTTCATGAGCTCTCAGCCGGAAAGAAAAACGGTATCGGACCACCCACAGGCCGTCAAGAATTTCCCCGGACACTGGTTCTGCGGAGACACAGCCGCGCGGCGGCGCGCCCAAAACTTGCTACACTCTGCGGCGCGATGGCGCGACAGCGAATGGGTCAGCACTTCCTCGCCAGCTCCACCTGGCGGCAGCGAATTCTCGAAACGCTTCCGCGCAGCCACGACGAAACTTGGATCGAGATCGGCGCCGGCCACGGCGAAATGACGCAACTCCTTGCCGGTCCGGGCCGGCGCGTCATCGCCATCGAAGCCGATCGGCACCTCGCCGAAAGCCTGAAAGAACGGCTGCGCGCCGAACCCGAGAGATGGCCCGGCGTCGAAATCGTCTTCGGCGACGTTTTGAAGCTCGATCTTGGCGCACTGGCCGGCGGGCGATTTCGCGTGTGCGGCAATCTGCCCTACTACATCACCTCGCCGATCTTGCACCACCTGTTCACGTGGGCGGACCGCATCGCGTCGATTCACATTGTCGTGCAATGGGAAGTTGCCCAGCGAATCGCCGCTCGCCCGGGCCGCCGCGACTACGGCTACCTTTCAGCCGTTTCTCGCTTTTACGCACAACCTGAAATTGTCTTGCGCATTCCGCCGGGCGCGTTTCGGCCTCCACCGCGCGTGACCTCTGCGCTGGTTCGCATGAACCTGCCAGGAGACCGCGCCACTCTTGCCGTTTCAGACGAAAAGCGCTTCCTGGAATTCGTACAGGCCTGCTTTAGTCAAAAGAGGAAAACTCTGCGCAACAACCTTCGCGCCATCGCGCCGGACGAGCAAATCCGATCCGCGCTCGCTGCCGCCAGCATTCGCCCCGATGCCCGAGCCGAGCAGCTCTCGCTCGCTCAATTTGCAGCTTTATTTGGGAGTCTCACGACCGGCGGACCGGTGGCACCCTGATCTACTTCGAGGAGACTTTCGAGAATCGATCTTCAACCACGGCGCGCAAGCGGTCCGGCAGATCGGTCATGATCCCGTCGACGCCCGCATCCATCGCCGCGCGCATTTTTTCGGCGTCATTGATCGTCCATGCCACCACATGCAGATCGGAGCGGTGCGCCCGCTCGACCAACTCCCGCGTAATCAAATCAGCCTGCGGGCAAAGCTGGCGCGCGCCCACTTCCAACGCCACTTTCACTGGATCGTCCGTCGCGCGTTCGACGAGCAGCCCGATCATGATCGCAGGTTCGAGCCTCCGCACGGCGGCCAGCGTGGCCGGATCGAACGAGATGACGATCGTCCTGGCCGCGTTCTCCGGCTTCCCCAAAGCGCCTACCAGGGCGTGGTGCATTCCCCACGCCGAGTCGTATTTGATCTCCAGGTAGAAAACCACGTCCTGCTCGCGCGCAAACTCCAGGATTTCGTCCAGCGTGGGAATTCGCTGGTCCATGAACTGGCGGTCAAACCACTTGCCGGCGTCCAGTTCGCGCAACTGGGCCAGCGTGTGATCGCGAACGGCGCCGCGACCGTTGGTGGTGCGTTCCAGACTGGAATCGTGAATGGCCACGAACCGCGCGTCGCGCGTCAGTTGCAGGTCGGTCTCGATGAATCCCGCCCCCAGTTGCACCGCGCGCTCAAAAGCAGCAAACGTATTCTCCGGTGCATGGCCGGAGGCGCCTCGATGCGCGATGATCCAGGGACTTCGCATGGATTGGGCCTATCGTAGCAGATTCGCACAACCGGCATGTGCCGCGGCGAGCGGCCGGTTGTGTGGACTGCAACTCGTCCAGCACTAAGTACTAGAAATCATGCCCCCACTAATACTCGCCTTGGTTCCAACGTGCAAGACGCTTCTCAGTTGAGACAACAACTTGCCCGCAAGCTTCGCCATCGACCGCCAAAATCGCAAACCTCGCGCTGCATTCTTCCAGCGGCGACCTCGCGGCGTCACCATCTCCTTGCCAGCACGAGAGATAGCAAACGTCGGGATTTCGCGTCAGGTATGCGCTTTTGGTAGGCCGATTGCCCATTGTCACCGCTCGGAAAATGTGCGCTGGAGTGTCTGAGCGCTAGAGGCAGGCTCAAACGCCGCCGCGCACGTTTCACGGATTCGGACAGGCGAGCGGTTCGAGAACGAGTTGAGTGGTTGGAGGTGCCTGTCGAGGCAGCGGAGGCGAGGGATCGGGCGGCTCCGCACTGAGGGTGTTGATCGACGGCAGCGGCCTTTGCGCCGTTCCAGCAATCGGGTATGATCCCGGCCCGCGTAGTTCCGGGGGCACGAGTTCCGCGGGGGATCGTGACGAGGTAGGCGCAGCTGGAGCGGCGCGAGCTTGGGAGGATGCGTGGCGCTGTTCGTTCTGATCGTGGTGGGCGTGGTCGTCGCGCAGACGTGGGTCGACTGGCGCGATTCTGCTAAAGACTTCGTCGTACCTGACTGGGCCAAGGGCATGGCGCTTGGCGGCGCCGCGGGTGTCTCGCTCGCGGCCGCGGCTTCATTCGCTTCCGTGTGGCTCCGGGATTCCGCCGCGCAGTGGACCGGCGGTGTCGTCTCCGGCCCGTTCTGGCTAGAGCTTGTCTTCCTCCTGGGCGTGATGGGGATCATCGTGTGTGCAGCGCGGCGGAAACGCCTGCGTCTCATCCTGGTGGTTGCCTGCGTCCTCGCCGCGATCGCGTGGTTCGGGATGTCGCTGTGACACCGCGCGACTCTTTCCGCAATTCGCTTTGCCTGCTCGCCATCACACGCAGTTCAGCCTCGGATTGAAACGTCAACAGGAAACCAAGACCCCAGGGAAAACCCGAGGAAAAGACATGAAGATAGGCCTTGCCCCTTTCGTACTGCTGCTGTTTCTCGCAGTGCCGCCAGCACACGCGCAAACACAGTCGGAAACCGACTCGTCCAAATCCACCGAAACACAAATCCCGAAGCCTCATCGAAAGATCGCTGACAAGAAATTCTGGATTTTCGCGGGCCTTCAAGTCGCGGCCACCGCCGCAGACTTTGAAACGACCCAATGGGCCATGCGCAGCGACCCCGCCGCGCGCGAGGTCAACCCGCTGTTCGGCGAGCGCCCGAGCCGGCTGCGAATGTACGGCATCGGCATGCCTCTCACCCTGTTCCAGATTGCGGTTCAACACCACGCTAAAGGCATTTCTGAGGACACTGGAAAAGCGCGCGCCGCCTGGATCGTCAGCGCATCGCTGAACGCAGGCCTCCACACGGCTCTGGCGATTCACAACGGCGGACTTGTACAACAGACCGTCTGCCCCGCAAATGGCGCCGGCTGCCGCTAGGCAGTCGCACCTGCCGTTCGCCGGTAATCAGCCGTCATTCGCCGAAAACTCCGCGACGCCCCGGCGCGTTGCCCCTATCCTCTCGCCATGTTCAGCAACGAGATCACGCGAGAGGAGATGGCCATGACCGACGCGCGACCCCAGCTTGTTTCCGCGCCCTCGATTTCCCGGAGCTTTGCCGCGATTGCGGCCGGCCTTCTGATTTTCCTCGGAGTTGTGTTTCAATTGGGGGAATTCATCTGCAGCAATTTGAGCGCCTCCAGCTATTGGCTGATTCACATGATCGCTGCAAACATCTGGAGCATGGTGGTGCTACGGCTGAACGAGCCGGAGATAGCAGACGTCCTTCGCTTCTGGCCGCTGCTGCTGGTCGGATTCGGACTGGCCATTCTGCTGGCTCTGAAGCCCGCCCGGGAGTAACACGGATTGGATCCGCGCCACCCAAATCGACACTTCATACTGGGGATCATCGTCCTGTTCGTGGGACTCGTTCTTCTGCTGGACCAGCTCGGTTTCGGCGAAGCAAGTAAGATCTTTCTCTTCTGGCCTCTGATCCTTATCTACTTCGGCGTTCAGAAGCTGGTTTCTTCTTCGTCCATGGTAGGCCGGTTTTGGGGCGGATTCTTGGCCCTGCTGGGAATTTCCTTTCAGCTCGAAGCGCTGGGCTTGACAGGAATTCGCTTCGGCACCATATGGCCGGTGTTTCTAATTTGCGCCGGCGCGCTCCTGATCCTGCGCCGATACGAAAACCGGAACACGCCGCCGTACTATCCTCCCGCTCCGCCGCCACCTGGACCCGAACCTCCCAGCGCACCGGGCACCGAACCTTCGGCGGCCGGTTCTACTCCCCCGCCACCGGGCGCTGGCGTGGCGGGAACTGGCGCCGCCAGCGAGGCGCCGTCCGCGAGCCCTCCGCCGCCACAGTCGGCACCACACTGGCAGGCTCCGCCGGAAGCACAGCCTCGTTCCCAATCTCCGCCGCCGCAGCCAAACTTTCCCGGCTGGGATCCGGGGAATTGGCGGCATCAGCGCGCTTGGGATCGGTTTGAGCGCGAAATGAATCGGCTTAGCGACCAGATAAACAACCGATGGGGTCCCCAGTCCAATTGGGCGTCGAATTCCGGTCAACAATCGAATCCGAATTGGCAGTCGCCCCGTCCCAACTGGCAACCGAACTCTCATTGGCACGAGTCCTCGCAGCCCCGCCTCGACGAGGTAAATATCTTCTGGGGCGGACGCAAACGGATCATCTCCAAGAATTTCCTTGGCGGAGAGATCGTCTCCATTTTTGGCGGCTTTGAAATCGACCTGACGCAGGCAGATTTTACGAGCGATCAAATCCAGATCGAAATCGTCTCCATTTTCGGCGGTGGGGAGCTTCGGATTCCTACAAATTGGGAAGTGATGGTCGAAAGCGTCGGCATCTTTGGCGGTACGGGTGACCGTACGTGGCATCCGAACTCAGCTCCGGGCGTCGCCGCACCGGCTACTCCGGCGAAGAGGCTCATAATCAAGGGCGTCTCCATCTTCGGAGGCTTGACCATCAAGAACTGACTTTCGTCATGCATCCGCTCCTAGCCCAACTGCGGCGTCTGATCTTCTACCTTCTTGGCTGGATTCCTCTGGCTGGCATGCTTGCGTATCTGCTGGCCGTTGTGGGCGAGCTGACGTGGTGGCAGGCTGCAGCCGTTTCCCTTCCCCTTTGTCTCTTATATGCATTCGTGTGCCTTGCGGCCTGGTATCCGTGCCTCGCGACGCCTCTCGAGCGGTCCAGCGTGCCGCGTTTTCTCATCACCCATGCCGCCGGGGCTGTTGTCGCGAGTGCCCTCTGGCTTGTCGCCGCGAGACTCTTGGCGCGAATGCTCGCTGGGTTCGAAGGCTTCCATGAAATCGTCTTCCAGCTGTCCAAAGATCTTCCGTTACTCTTCGGCACTGGCGTTCTGTTGTATCTCCTCGCCGTCGGATTCCATTACGTGCTGCTCGCCGTCGAAGCTTCGCGGCAGGCCGAGGCGCGCGTCATGCAAGCGAGCTTGCTGGCGCGCGATGCCGAGTTGCGTGCGCTGAAAGCGCAGGTCAATCCGCATTTCCTGTTCAACAGCCTCAACTCCATCAGCGCTCTGACCGCTTCCGATCCGGCGAGGGCCCGCGAGATGTGCGTGCTACTCGGCGACTTCCTGCGCCGCACGCTGGGCCTCGGCGAGAAACCTGCCATTCCTCTCCAGGACGAAATATCGCTCGTCCACGCGTTCCTCGCCGTCGAAAAAATCCGCTATGGCGACCGCTTGCACATGGAGGAAACCATCGATCGCGAAGCTCTGAGCGCCGAGGTCCCGCCGCTGCTCCTGCAGCCGCTTGTAGAAAATGCTGTGGCCCACGGCGTTGCGAACCTGGTTGACGGCGGCTGGATTCGGCTGGCCGCGCAGCGCCGCAACGGAATCCTGGAGGTGACCATTGAAAACCTCTTCGATCCTGAGGCTCCCCCGCGCCGCAGAAACGGCGTCGGTCTCGCGAACGTCCGCCAGCGCCTCGAAGCGCGCTACGGAAACGATGCGAGCTTTTCCGCTTCCGCACAGGGCGACCGGTTTCGCGTCGCCGTGAGTTTCCCTGCGGATTCCGGCGAGGCTCGCGGACTTGTAGGTCAAGAACTCAAGGAGAAAACCTCGTGACCCTGCCCGAGGGCCGCAAGATTCGGACCATGATCGTGGACGATGAAGACCTGGCCCGCCAGGTTCTTCGCGAATTTCTCTCCGCGCACTCAGAAATCGAGATCGTGGCCGAGTGCGCCAACGGCTTCGAGGCCGTGAAAGCCGCGAGCGAGCTCAAGCCCGGTCTCGTCTTTCTCGATATTCAAATGCCGAAGCTCGATGGCTTCGAGGTGCTTGAGCTGATCGGCTCAGGGCCGGCGGTCATCTTCGTCACCGCGTACGACACGTTTGCGATCCGCGCCTTCGAAGTTCACGCCGTGGACTATTTGCTGAAACCGATCAGCGCGCCCCGCTTCGAAGCGGCTCTCGAACGTGCGAAAGAACGTCTCTCCGGCAAGCTTCCTTCCGCGCCGCTCCCGGCGACGGATCTTGCGGCCGCCGCGCGCCCACCGCAACAGTATCTCGACCGCATTCCCGTGCGAGATGGAGCAAGCGTCTTCATCATCCCGGTCGCCAAGCTGGACTACGCCGAGGCGCAGGACGACTACATCGCGCTCGCCTCGCAGGGCAAGAAGCATCTCAAGCAGCAAACCATTTCGAGCCTCGAAGCCGCGCTCGATCCCTCTCGCTTTCTGCGAATCCATCGCTCCTACATCGTCAATCTCGAGCGCGTCGCCCGTATCGAGCCTTACGGCAAGGATAGCTACGTCGCCGTTCTCAGCACCGGCGCGCAGCTCCCGGTCAGCCGCGCCGGTCATGCCCGCCTGCGCGCATTCCTTGACCGCTAGCCCGCCGCGCCCGGCGGTAACCGCTCCAACGCATCCCCACGCAAAAGATGTTGCGGCTCATCGGTCGCCGGATAATCCTGTAAGGGAGCGCGCCGCCTTCAACGTTCCGTTCGGCGACGCGAACGGCCACAGATGCGAATTCTTGTCGCGGAAGACAGCCCGGAAAGCCGCCAGCTCCTGATCGATCTGCTGCGCCACGGCGGACACTCGGCCGTCGGTGTCTGCAACGGCCGTGAAGCTCTGGACGCTCTCGACAAGGACCGATTCGAAGTCGTTTTCATGGACGACCAGATGCCGGTCATGGACGGCGTAGAGGCCGCGCACGCGATTCGCCGCAAGAGTCTCTCCCTTGGGAAGCGCCCGATCATCGTCGGCATGTCGGGCAATACGACGGAATTGGACGAGCGCCGCTGTCTCGACGCCGGAATGGACGCCTTTCTGCCCAAGCCCATCGGCATGGCGGAGTTGCTCGCAATGCTGGCGGTTCTCGCTCGCCGGCCCGCGCAAGCCGCGTCAGTTTCTTCGCCCGGCCCGAATGGCGGCCAGCCGCCTGCCGATCTCGCGGCTCATCTGCAGCGCGCCACAGGCGGCAACCAAAAGCTGTGCCGATCGCTCGTGAAAAACTTTCTCGCCGATGCGCCCAAGAAACTCTCGGCGCTCCGGCGAGCGCTCGCGCAACAGGATGCGGAACGGCTCGCGTCCGCGGCGCATGCACTAAAGGGTTCGCTCGGTCTTTTTGGAGCGCATCGGGCGGTGGACGCCGCGCGGCATCTGCAGAGAATCGCCGGCTCCGGCAGCGTCGCTGGCGCCGAGCAGGAGTTTCGTACACTCGAAGAGGAACTCTCCCATCTGCGCCTCGCGCTACTCGCTCTTCCGCGCGCGCCGAGGACGAAATCGCGAAGGCCCGCCGCGAAGCGCGCAAGGCGCCGCCGCTAACTGAACGAGCAACGAACCCCTTGCCGATCTTGTCGGGACCGCATACCGGCGCGATACTCGATGGAAATGAAGCGCACCATCCAATTTGTGGGGACAGCAGCGTTGTCCGCCGCGCTCGCAACTGCGTGCGTCCTTCCCTTGCGCGCGGACGATCTGAAGCTCAAGGACGGCACCAAAATCACGGGCGACATCGTCGGTTTCGACGAAAACTCGTTCAAAGTGAAAACGAGCTACGGCTTCGCCCTTGTGCAGAAAGATCAGGTGGTTTCGATCAGCATCTCTGAGGCGCCGAAAGTCGCTGCGGAGAAGAAGGCCGAGCCTGCGGAACTAAAATCGCCCGCGCCGGAAAAACCAAAGGCCGAATCCATCGCCGCGTCGCCGGCTCCGGCGCAAGCAATCGTCGTCGATCCGGCGAGCAGACCCACTTCTTCGAACACGCCCGCTTCGCCGCCGATGACCGCTGCGGGTAGTAAGACGCCCTCGCTAGGCGCGCCTCCCGCAATGCCGAATCCGATCGCCGCGAGCAAGCCACCTGCGTCCACCGCAACTAAGTCGGTGGCCGCGAGCGCTCCCGCTCCGGCCGCATCGGCTGCGGTGAAGAGCCCCGCGCCTGTGCCCGCTGCGCCTGCTGCGTCAAACGTCGCGGCGAACGCCACGCCGCCCAAGCCGCCGGCACCGGAACCGATCCGCGAGCAGGTGACCGGCAACACGTATACTAACGAAACCTACCGCTTTCACATGTACAAGCCGCCGGACTGGGATGTGATTGCTTCGGCTCCTGCGGTGCTGCCGGGTGCCATCACGGCCATGGGCACGGCGGACGACACGACCTATCTGCTGATCGGGCAGGAAGCGACCAGTAAACCGCTCTCGGCGGAAATGGACGCGACCGAGCACCGCCTGCGCGACGTGATGGAGAATTTCCGGCCGCTCGGCGAGGAGCGCGTGACCGTATCCGGCACCGCGGCGATGGAGCACCACTTCCGTGGCAGCGTGGACCAGCACGATTGGGCTGGAGTCGTTGTTCTGGTTCCCCGCGGCGAGAAGGTGTACACAATCTTCGGGATGACGCGCGCGGACAATGATCTCTTCCAGCTTCAGGAAAACGTCATCTCGCGCGCGATCGCCAGCCTGCAGTTCACGAACTGAACGCCCGGCGCTTTTTCCTCAGAATTTCGTCACTTCGCTGAAGTGGAAGTTGCGAACTTTCATCGGCGGCACGACCATTTCGAACGACTCTTCTCCCGCTGCGCGCACCGCAGGTCCGAGCATCTCGACGCTTGAAAGCATCTCGATGATGCTTTGATTGAAGCGGAAGTTGCGGATTCCACCCGCGATTTTTCCGTTTTCGACGAGGAACGTGCCATCGCGCGTCATGCCCGTGAGAATCTTTTCGTAGGGATCGACTTCGCGGATGTACCACAGGCGCGTGACCAGGATGCCGCGCTCGGTGGTTCGGACCATTTCCTCCAACGATTTGTCGCCGCCGGCGAAGACGAGATTCATCGGCGCTTCGCCATACTCATTAGGAAGCGAAAAGCCGTGGCCCGTCGGCTTCGCTTTCATTTTCTTCGCCGTCGCCCGCGAGTAGACGAGGTTCTTCACCACGCCGCAATCGACGAGCTGCACTTTCTGCCGCGGCAAGCCTTCGCCGTCATAGGGCGGACCGCTCTGCAAGGGGTGATAGGCGTCATCCCAGAGCGAGATGTTCTCGCCCAAGACTTTCTTCCCGATCCGCCCAGTGAAGCACGAGCGCTTGTCGAGCACCGCTGTTCCCGCGAAATCATAGAAAAGGAATCCGACTAGATCGAGGACTGCCGCGGGCGGAAGGATCGCCGTGTACCGCCCTGGCTCGATTTCGCGCGGCTCGCGCGAGTCTGCGGCCTTCTTGCTCGCGGTTTCTGCAAGCTCTTCGGGATCGATCGTGCGGATATCGGGTGAGTTCGCCTTGGCCCAGCCCGATGAATTCTTCTCTAGCACCGTGACCGAGAATTCGGCGCGTGTCTGCTGGTAGTTTGCGAAGAGGCCTTTCGAATTCGCCATCACGGACTGCGACCCGCCACTGGAAAAGATGCCCGCAGTTGTCTGCTTGCTCTTCTCCGCCATTTTGCAAACGCGGGCGACGGCCTTGGCGCGATCTTCGGGCGTCGCGTTCGCCGTGGCCGAGAAGAAGCGCGAGACCTTTTGATATTTCTGCTTGCCGAGCATCGGCACCAGGTCGGGATTTTCGGGCTCGTTGCGCGCGAGGCTGATCGCGGACGCGACGACGCGCCGGAGCGATTCGTCGTCCGTCTTGTTGGTCGTAGCGCGCGCGGTGCGGCCATCAAGAACGGCTCGGACGGAAATGCTAAGGGTCTGCTCGGCGACGTTCTGGTGGATCGTGTTGTTGGCGAAGCGCGTCAGCGCGTCTGCGCCCGCGCTGACGTCGACTTCGGTCTCGTCCGCTTGGCTGAGCTTGAGGACGCGCTCGGCGATGCGCTCGAGGTCCTTCGTTGAGAGCTGTGTTGTCTTGGACATTAGAAAGAGAGATCCCTCGCTTCGCTCGGGATGACAACGAAATGGGCGGCTAACGAGAAATGATGACACACGCTTTCACTAAGAATCTGATTTACTTGTTCACCCGTCGTTGTCATTTTGAGAAGGCGACGCCGACGCGGATGTTGCGGAAGCGAGCGGGCGAGGCGCCGTGGCCCGTGCCCATCACCTGCTGCGCCTGGCCTTT
>Ga0187780_10000499_pt1 | contig 29434 bp, 23 predicted proteins | sample 1015_Q2_SP10_20__FD_132429 | JGI IMG/M metagenome (GOLD analysis project Ga0187780, IMG submission 132429) | Tropical peat soil microbial communities from peatlands in Department of Meta, Colombia - 1015_Q2_SP10_20_MG | ecosystem: Environmental > Terrestrial > Soil > Wetlands > Peat | place... | reverse complement strand
CAGCTCATGGGGATGTTGAAGACTGCCATGCGACTCGCCGTGCAATTCCGCCAAATGCCGGTCGCAGCCCTCGAAAGTGTGGACCGCGTGCTGCCCGATCTCAAGGAACCTGAAATGTTTGCCACCCTGGCCCTGCTCCGCTTCGGTGGCTCTACTGAAGCCGAATACGCGGTGGCCGGTCATCCGCCGATCCTGCACTATCGGCACGGTAGCCGTGATACGGCTCGGCTCTCGATTGAGCACCTTCCGTTGGGCCTGATTCCCGGCGGTTCCTACTCCAGTAAGCGCGTCATCTATTCACCGCGCGATCTCTTCTTGATGGTTACCGACGGCATAACGGAAGTGGCCAATGACAGAGATGAAGAATTTGGCCTGACACGCCTGCAAGAGCTGCTGACGCGACACGCTACCAGAGCGTTGCCGGAGATTTGGGATCTCATCATGCGCGAGGTGCGACAATACGGTCCGCAGCAGGATGACCAAAGTCTGCTTCTGCTGCGCGTGCTGGACCCGACCGTCCCTCCCTCGACCTGAATTCCAGAGGGGCGCAGGAAACTCGAAACCCAGTCGGACCCACAATCGGCGAGGTGTAATGAGCCACGGGGCTTACACACTCGTTTCTCCCGCTTGACGAGCAAACCGGAAGTAACCGAACATGCCCGGTGAAGTTTGCGCTGGAGCCGACCTTCCGACAATTCCGTTCATGGGTCACGGATCACCTGGATACCGTTAGGACAATTCCCCTTGTCTTCGCTATCGACGGCGAACTGCCGGTTGTCAACCTTTGCCCACGAAGGGTACTTCCTTACTTCCGCCTGCGGGGCTGTTGCGGATACAATCGTGTGTTTATCCAATGGCTCAGGAAGAGAACCGACGCCCGATGGCCGAAATCCACCTGCACAACACCCTGTCCGGAAAAGTCGAACCGTTTGTCCCGCAAAAGCCCGGGGAAGTGCGGATGTACACCTGCGGCCCGACGGTCTACGACTACGCGCACATTGGCAACTACCGCACGTTCGTTTTTCAGGACATTCTGCGGCGGTTCCTGAAGCTGCGCGGCTACAAGCTCAATCACGTCATGAACCTGACCGACGTGGACGACCGCATCATCGCCAACGCGGCTGCCGCCGGAAAAAGCATTCGCGACTACACGGAAAAATTCGCGCAAGCGTTTTTCGAGGATTGCAAAGCGCTGAGCATCGAAACGCCCGAGCACTGGATTCGCGCCACCGACCATATCGAGGACATGGTCAAGCTGATCCAGCGGCTGCAGGAAAAAACGTTTACGTATCCGAGCGAAGGGTCGATCTACTACCGCATCGCGAAATTCCCGGATTATGGAAAGCTCTCGAAAATCGATTTGAGCGGGATTCAAGCCGGCGCGCGCGTGGATAGCGACCGCTACGAAAAAGAAAGCGCGCGCGATTTTGCGCTGTGGAAAGCGCCGAAACCCGGCGAGCATTTCTGGGAGACGGCGATTGGTCCTGGGCGGCCTGGCTGGCACATCGAGTGCTCCGCGATGTCGATGAAATATTTGGGGGACACGCTGGACATTCACGCGGGCGGCATCGACCTGGCGTTTCCGCATCACGAAAACGAAATCGCGCAAAGCGAAGGGGCCACGGGCAAGCCGTTCGTGCGCTACTGGCTGCACGCCGAGCATTTGCTGGTGGAAGGCGAGAAGATGTCCAAGTCGCTCGGGAACTTTTACACGCTGCGCGACCTTTTTGCCAAAGGGTACAAGCCTTCCACTCTGCGCCTCTGCCTCGCCAGCGTGCCGTATCGCAAGCAGCAGAATTTCACTTTCAATGGCCTCGACCAGGCTACCAGCGCGATTGAGCGTTTGCGCAATTTCGCAGACCGGCTGAGGCAAGGGAAGTTCCCGGCGGGGAGGCAAGAAGGCATGGCGGCGCGCATCGCGAAAGCCGCCGAAGAATTTGATGTGGGGCTTTCCGACGACCTGAACACGGCGCGGGCGCTGGCGGCGGTGTTTGACCTGGTTCGAGAGGTGAATATCGCGATGGATAAAGGCGAATTTCGCCAGGGCGATGTTACTGCGCTGCAGGAATTCCTGGCGACGTTCGATAAGGTGTTCGCGGTGCTGGAAGACAACGACGCGGGCAAGCTCGCCGCGCTTGGCTATGGGAGCGCGGAAGCGGGGCCCAGCGACGCGGAAATCGATAAGCTCGTGGCGGAGCGCAATGCCGCCAAGAAAAAACGCGATTTCGCGACCGCGGATCGCATCCGCAAAGAGCTCACGGATCGTGGTATAATTATTGAGGATACGAAGGACGGAAGCGTCCGCTGGAAACGCAAGTGAAGCTGAATTTCAAAACTCGCGCCCCATACCTCCCGGGCTTCTTCCCGCCGGCCGCCCAGCGGCCAAACCTCTTTGGCGTTGACTTAGTCTAAGTTTTTTCGCAGGCGGTTCCGGAGCCATCCGGTTTCGGGCCTGCGTTCCCCCCTCGCAGTTTTGATTCACTCCAACCTGATTTTCTTCGTGGAGGAAGAAATGCCAACGATTTTGGAAACAAAAACACCGCGCCTCATCACGGCTCTGCCCGGGCCGAAGGCGCAGCAGGTTCTGGCCGATGACGCGAGGCTGATGTCGCCGTCGCTAACGCGCGAATATCCGCTGGTGGCGAAAAAAGGCTACGGCGCGATTGTCGAAGACGTCGATGGAAACGCGTTCCTGGATTTTGCGGCGGGGATTGCCGTTTGCTCGACGGGGCACTGCCACCCGAAAGTGGTCGAAGCGATTCAGAAGCAGGCCGCGGAGCTGATTCACATTTCGGGGACGGATTTTTATCTCGAACACATGACGCAGCTCGCAAGGAAACTGATCGCGACGATGCCGGGGAAAGAGCCGAAGAAAGTGTTCTTTGGCAATTCCGGCACGGAAGCGGTGGAAGGCGCGATCAAGCTGGCGCGCTATGCGACGAAGCGCGACAAGCTCATCGCGTTTTATGGATGCTTTCACGGGCGCACGCTCGGGTCGCTTTCGCTGACGGCTTCGAAGAATACGCAACGGAAAAATTTCGGAACGCTGCTCGGCGGCGTCGAGCACATTCCGTATCCGTATGCGTACCGCTGCCCGCACGGCCACACTTCGGAAACGTGCGGGACGGAAATTCTGGAGCTGCTCGAACAACAAATGTTCAAGCGGCTGTTCGCGCCGGAGGAAATCGCGGCGATCATCATCGAGCCGATTCAGGGTGAGGGCGGGTTCGTGCCCGCGCCGGCGTTTTTCCTGCAGGAGTTGCAGCGCATCTGCAACCGGCACGGGATCATGCTGATTGTCGACGAAGTGCAATCGGGCGTGGGACGCACCGGAAAATGGTGGGCGTACGAGCATGCGGGGATCGAGCCGGACATCGTCTGCATCGCGAAGGGAATCGCCAGCGGCATGCCCCTGAGCGCGTTCGTGGCGAAAGAAAGTGTGATGACCTGGAAGAAGGGGTCGCACGGCTCGACGTACGGCGGAAACCCTGTGTGCATCGCGTCGGCGATGGCCACGCTGGAGCTAATCGGAAACGGCTACATGGAGAATGCGCGGAAAATGGGCGAGTACATTTTCGGGCGCATCAACGATTGGCCGCGGCGGTTCAAGATTGTCGGCGACGTGCGCGGCAAGGGGTTGATGATCGGCATCGAAATCGTGCGCGATCAGAAAACCAAGGAGAAAGCGGCCGATTTGCGCGACGCGGTCATCGAAAAAATGTTCCACAAGGGGCTGCTGACGCTGAGTTCCGGCGAGAATACGATTCGCATGTCGCCGCCGCTACTGATTGATGAAGAGCAGGCAGACTTCGCGATCCGCACGTTTGAAGAGTGCTTCCGGGAAACCGAGAAGAACATCTAAACGCAGAGACGCGGGCGCAGAGAAGAGTCAAAGAAGCATCCCGTGAGGGCGGGACGCGGCCGTCGAGAGATCTCGTCCTAATTCACCTTAGGGGCATGAGGTATCGTGCCCCTACAAAGGTCTTGCCATAGTTCATCGAAGAGATATCATTCCCAATCGGGAACTATGGCGATTTTTTCCAAGCTGATGTTTCAGGCGGTGCGTTGGGCGTCGCGGCGAGGACTGCGAGAAGAGGAAGACTTCTCCGGCGAGGCAAAGAAGTTGGAAGCGCGGAGCACCGGCGTGCGCGGAGAGACCTATGCTTATTGGTACTTGCGCAACGCGGGGTACATTTTCGTCGCCAAGAATTATACCCCGCGAGGAATCAAGGGCGAGCTGGATTTGGTGGGCTACGACGGAAAGACGCTGGCCTTTGTGGAAGTGCGAACGCGCACGGTGAAGGATGATGCCGCAGCGTTGCCGGAACTCAGCGTCACGGAGCAGAAGCAGCGGCTGGTTGTGCGCACTGCACAGCGATTTCTTGCCGAGCGACATGTGGACGAATCACCCATTCGTTTCGACGTCGTAGCCATTGACAATCGCTTCGGAAAACCGCCCGTAGTTCGACTCCACAAGGACGCCTTCAGCCCGCAATTTGAACGGCGCGCTTGAGCCGGTTGCGCGCCATCCAAATTCCAAATTGACCGTCTAAAGACCTCATAGGGTGGGTGTGCCAGAGCAGGAACTCGGCAACTTGAGGGGAGAGTCGAATGAAGAGAACTGCAGGAATGAGAGCGCTGATTTTCGTCTGGTGTTGCATTGGACTGCTGAGTGTGCCGGATGCAAAAGCACAGACTGTCAGCCGCCAACAAAGCCACGGGCGCGAGTATTGGAAACAAATTCAGAAAAATCATTACGCAATTCCAACCGGTGAAGAGGTGTTCCCGCTGGTGCACGAATTGAGCGGCTATTTGGGTTCGCCGGATCCGGAATTGCGGGATGACCTGGCGTATTCGATTTTGGCTACCTGGATTGTCCGTCAGAAGCAGCTTACTCCCGAGGAACTGGTGGCGCTCGTCGAGGAATGGCAAGGAAACCTGCGAGACGGAATCGGCGAAGCGGGAACGAACAGCGTACTCAAGCGCTCGTTTTCGGCGCTTTGCCTGGAGTTGCTGGCGGAACGGGATTTAAAAGAACCGTTCCTGGGAGAAACGCGGTACAGAAAATTATTGGATGAAGCTCTGCTGTATTTGAGAGAGGAATGCGACCTGCGCGGATTTGACGCGAAGATGGGCTGGATTCATGCGACGGCGCACACGGCGGACTTGCTCGCGGCGCTGGCCGCGAATCCGTTATTTAAAAAGCAGGATCAGGGAAGAGTTCTTGAAGCGATTGCACAACGACTGGCCACCGCGAATGAAATTTTCGCTTACGGGGAGCAGGACAGGTTGGCCGCGGTTGCGGCCGTCATGATTGTCCGGAATGATTTTGACAACGAGCAATGGAATTCGTGGGTCACGAAGCTGGACAAAGATGACAGCTCGGTTTGGAAGGATATTCCTCCCAAGGTGCCGGCGTTAGTGCGATTTGAAAATGATTCATATTTTTTGCGCGCCGCGGTGGCCCAGATTTCGCTGCGGGCAAACACGCCTTCTTCTACGGAAGCACAAAAAGCGGTGCTCGCGGCGCTGCGGGAGCGATAGCATCCGGCGAGGCAAGTTGGGGTTGCAATCCCGGCGGGGACGGAGTATAGTCGATTATCGATATAGCGATTATCGATTGCCTATGCCGAAACGAAAACTCCATCCGTTGCCTGCCGCGGCTTTTCAAATCCTGCTCTCCCTGGTCGGGGAAGATCTGCATGGCTACGGGATCATGCGGCAGGTGGAGGCGCAAACCGAAGGCCGCATGCGACTTGGCCCGGGGACGCTCTACAGCTCGATTCAAACGCTGCTCGAAGGCAAATTCATCGAAGAGGTTGATGTGCGCGAGGACGCGCAACTGGGCCAGGAGCGACGACGGTATTACCGATTGACGCTTGCGGGACGCAGACTCGCGCGTTCCGAAGCCGAGAGACTTGCGGGCTTGTTGCGCGTGGCGCGAGCCAAAAAGGTCTTGAGGGGGGAATATGTCTGAGAAGATATACGCTTGGTTGCTGCGGCTTTATCCTTCCCGTTTTCGCGAAACTTACGGTGACGAAGCCCTGCAGTTGTTTCGCGACCGAGCCCGCGATGAAAAGGGATTCTTCGCCAGATTACGGCTCTGGCTGGACCTGATCGGCGATTTAGCGCACTCCCTGCCAGTTGAGCACCTGTATATTCAGCCTGATCTTGTTGGAGCTTCGGCCCAGCCGCGCTTTGCCGGGATACCTTCCTTCTTTTTTGTGAGAGACGAATTGCCACGTCCAGGAGCGCTGCTTTCCGGGTGCCTGATGTCGCTGCTCACGCTTATAGCGATCTGGGGTGCGCTCAATAGCGCGGGAAACTACCGAACGGTGCGGAGCCTGGCGTCGAGACTATCGCCGGGTCCTTCCGCTTCCACTCAGCAGCAGGTCCCGCATTTACGGCCAATGGATGCCGCTTCGGCGGCGATGCCTGCAATGCCTGAAGACGCAAGGCTGGATACCGCAGAGAAACAGAGAGTGATCGCTGGGGCGATTAACAATTTAAAGCGTCACTATGTTTATCCCGATGCGGGACAGAAGACAGTGGAATCTCTGCTGGTGCACGAGATGAACGGCGACGATGATTCGGCGACGGATGGCGCAGCTTTTGCAAGGTTGCTGACCTCCCAGATGAGGGATGCGAGCGATGACATGCACCTGGAGGTCGTTTACAGTGAGGCTCCGTTACCCGAGCAGCCGAGAGTACCAACAGCAGCGGACCTGGGACGTTATCGCCAGGCCATGGAGGAAGAAAACTGCACGTTCGAGAAGGTCGAAATCCTGCCGCATAACATCGGCTATTTGAAGCTCAATTCATTTCCGAATCCATCGGTTTGCGAGGCAACGGCAAGGGCGGCGATGAATCGATTGAACGATGTGGATGCCATCATCTTCGATCTGCGCGACAACCGAGGTGGCGAACCGGACATGGTTATGCTCATGGCCGCCTATCTTTTCGACCACCCGGAGTATATGTACAACCCCAGGGAAAACACGACGGAGCGGTCCTGGACCCGTTCGCCTGTCCTGGGGAACCGGCTGGCGGACAAGCCTGCTTACGTATTGACCTCGGGTTCGACTGCTTCAGGCGCAGAGCACTTCTCCTACGACCTGAAGATGCTGAAACGAGCCACGCTGGTGGGGGAGACCACAGCGGGGGCCGCCCATTCGGGAGTATGGCACCGGATTGATGATCACTTCGGAATGGGGATCACGGAAACGAAGCCGATCAACCCATTTTCGAAAACTGACTGGGCCGTGACGGGCATAGAGCCGGATGTCAAGGTGAAGGCGGCCGACGCGCTGAAGACCGCGGAAAAGCTAGCCGTGAGCAAGCTGCAGAAAAAATAAGTCGTGCGAACCCACTCCGGGTGAAGAGCAGTTCAGACGCTTCACCAGAATTCCTTGCCAATTCAAGGCCAGGCTATAGAATGCAGGGGCGGTTTCCGCCCAGACCTGCGAGGAGGTCCCTGCGTCATGATTCCAAAGAGCAAATTCCATTTCACAATCGAAAAGAGTTGCATCCGGTTCCTCGTTCTAGCAGTCGCGGTGATGGCGTGTGGGAGAGCGACGCGGGGGCAAGATGCCGATATCGCGAAGAAGCTGCAGGGCTTCGACGCATACATGGAGCAGACGCTGAAAGACTGGAACACCCCGGGCATCGGAGTGGGAATTGTGGTTGGCGACAAGCTGGTGTTCGCGAAGGGATACGGGTATCGCGACTACGAAAAGAAACTGCCGTTCACACCGAAGACCATGCAGCCGATCGCGTCGAATTCCAAACTGTTTACCGCAGTGGCGGCGGGAATGCTAGTGGAAGAAGGGAAGCTGACGTGGGACAAACCGATCAAGGAGTCAGTGCCGACGATTGAGTTTTACAACGACCAGCTCAACAACAATGTGACGCTGCGCGACATGCTCTCGCACCGCACGGGAGTGACCCGGCACGATTTGATCTGGTTCAAGTCGCCGTTCACCAGGAAGGAACTGTTCGAGAAACTGAAGTACCTGGAGCCGCAGGAACCCATGCGGACGACATTCCTTTACAACAACCTGATGTTTGCCGCAGTGGGGCAGATTATCGAGCTGAAGTCGGGGAAGCGCTGGGAAGATTTCGTGCGCGAGAGAATTTTCGCCCCGCTGGACATGAACACGGCGTGCTACACGATCGCCGACATGCTGAAGCAGCCGGATTACGGGGTACCGTTCCGCGAAAAGCGCGACTCTTTCGAACTTTACAAAATTCCGTATTACGAGGACACGGAGGGCGTGGCACCGGCGGGCGCGATCATCTCGAACATTGACGAACTCTCGCATTGGCTGATCGCTTTGATGAACGATGGGAAATACAACGGAAAACAGGTGCTGCCGGCAAGCGTGTTGAAAGCGACGCTGCAGCCGGCGATTGGGCTGCCCAATACGCTCGGAGAAGCGTTGGGATACTGGGAATTGCTGAATCCAGCGTATGGAATGGCCAGGGACACGGCCTCGTACCGCGGTAAGTTGCTCACCTATCATGGTGGAGACCTGCCCGGGTTTCATTCGCAGGTTTCGCTCATGCCGAATGAGAAGATTGGCGTGATTGTGTTTGTCATCAGCGACCACAGCGCGCCGCTCTACAACCTCATCAGCTACAACGTGTATGAACGCTTGCTGGGGATGGACCAGACGCCGTGGAGCCAGCGCTTTCTGGAGCGGCGGCTGGCAGGGAAGAAGGCGGGAACAGAAGCGAGGGCCAAAGCTGGCGGGGACCGGGTGCCGAACACGAAGCCTTCCCACGCGTTGAGTGATTACGTAGCGGAGTACGAGAATCCGGCGTACGGAATATTGAAAATCGGGTTGCAGGGCGACCAACTGCAATTTGGTTTTCACGAATTTCAGTATCCGCTAAGCCATTTTCATTACGACCGGTTCGACACGCCGGACGACGAGCAGTATGGGAGGTTTTCCGTCAACTTCCGGACAAATCCGCAGGGTGACATCCACGAGGCGGTAATTTCGCTGGACGAGGCAGAAGTGGTGTTCACCCGCAAGCCGGAGACACTTGACCCGAAGCTGGTGGAGAAGCTGGCGGGAACGTACATGACGCCAACTAAAGTAAGGTTTGAAGTGCGGTACCAACCAGGGGAGGGGCTCTCGATTGCGTTTCCCGGAGCGCCGCCGCAGAAGCTCATTCATGTTAAGGCGCTGCAATTCCGAACTCCGCAATTCGCGGATGTTATCTTTGAATTTGTTCTAGAAAACGGCCAGGCGAAGGCATTGAAACAACGAGACCCGTCGGGCGAATTCACGTTTCCCCGCCAATGAACCGCGTAGTTGCGGCCAAGCAGTTGAATGATGAATTATGTAGGAAGATGGGAGGGCAGGACTGCGCGGGGAGCGCGGTCGGAGTACAATTTAGAGCGTGCCAAGCAGTGAAGCTCAAATAGCATAATCGCAAGCAATAAAAGGGAGGAAGGCGTTGCCCGAGTTACGCAAGGACCCGATCACGGGCCGGTGGGTGATTATTTCGACGGAGCGCGGAAAGCGTCCAAACGATTTCTTGCGTGAAAGCGTGGTGGTGAAGGACGCGAAGAACTGCCCATTTTGCGCGGGGAATGAGTCGAAAACGCCGCCGGAGGTGCTGGTGTACGGACGAAACGGCGGCGGGCCGAACACGCCGGGATGGAACATTCGCGTGGTGCCGAATAAATTTCCGGCGCTGGGGATCGAAGGCGAGTTGGACCGCGAAGGTGAAGGTCTGTTCGACAAAATGAACGGGATCGGCGCCCACGAAGTGATTATTGAAACGCCACAGCACACAGCGTCCCTGGCAACTTTGCCGGAGCGCGCGGTGGAAGACGTTCTTTGGGGCTATCGCGACCGCATGCTGGACCTGAAGAACGACAAGCGCTTCCGGTACATTTTGATCTTCAAGAATCATGGAGAGGCCGCCGGCGCGTCGGTGGACCATCCGCATTCGCAACTAATTGCGCTGCCGATTGTGCCGCGGCGCGTGCGCGAAGAAGTGGACAATTGCTGGCACTATTACGACGAGAAAGAGCGGTGCATCTTCTGCGACATCATCCGGCAAGAGCGGGACACCGGCGAGCGAGTGATTGGAGAGAATGAACACTTCATCACGCTGGCGCCGTACGCGCCGCGGTTCCCTTTCGAAATGTGGCTGCTGCCAAAGGTGCACGGGTCGTCGTACGAGAACAATCAAAGTTCGATGTACGCGAGCCTGGCGAGGATGCTGAAGGACACCTTGATGCGGCTCGATGACGTGTTGGACAAGCCGGCGTTCAACTTCATGATTCATACGTCGCCGATCGGGGAAGAGATCAACGATCACTATCACTGGCACTTCGAGATTATTCCGAAGCTGACGAAGGTGGCGGGATTTGAATGGGGCACAGGGTTTTACATCAACCCCACGCCGCCGGAAGAGTCGGCGCGATTCCTGCGGGAAGCGAAACTGCCGGCGCTCACAGAAAAAAAGTAGAGATGTTTGCGCGAAGGCGCGCGCAGGCCCATGGGGGGAACGAGAGATTTGCTATAATGAATTGTTTGGCGCGGTACCCAAGTGGCCCAAGGGAGAGGTCTGCAAAACCTCCATTCGTGGGTTCAAATCCCACCCGCGCCTCCAATTTTCGCGGCTCCCCGATCTGATTGGTTTCTTCTAATCCAGCACAACGCCCGGACGACGAGCAGGTTCAGAATGGACCTTTTCAATCGTAGTGTTCCAGGAAGGAAACTGCCCGACGTCGCCCCTCTGAAGAGTTAGTGCTGAACTCTTTTCTCATCAATCGGTTAGCGGACCAAAAGCAGAACAAGCTGGGCCTAAGCTTGCCTGAAAGAGCCTGCGGCACTGGTGTGGTTGGTTCGCGTAAGACCTCCTGGACTGCCCCTCACTGCGGAATGAGGAAAAGAGATGGCCAAAGCCGGTTTCGATTTCGAGGAGTTGCTGGCGCGTGTGGAAAACGACCGTGAACTCCTTCGGGATCTGTTGCTGGTGTTCAAGGAAGAATTTCCGCTGCACCACGAAGCCTTGCGCGAAGCCGTGACACGCGGAGACGCCAAGCGGGTTGCAGAGGAGGCGCACAGTCTAAAAGGAATGCTTTCGAATCTCTCCGCTCATGAATCGGCCAAGGCGGCGGCACGCTTAGAGCTGCTGGCAAGAAGCGGAGAAAGCTCGGACTTCGGACAACTCTTTGCCGAATTTGACCGCGTTACAAGCGGACTATTGCCGGAACTCGAATTCTGCCTCGTGGAAGAATCGCGATGAGAATTCTCATCGCAGACGACGAAGCGATGTCGCGGCGCTTGCTGCAAAAAACCCTGGAGCGCGTGGGGTACGACGTCATCGCAGTTGAGGATGGGCGGCGGGCGGCGGACGAATTGTGCAAACCGGAAGGGCCAAAGCTGGCTCTGTTGGATTGGGTCATGCCCGAACTCGACGGCCCCGGAGTCTGCCGGGAAGTACGAAAGCGGAAAGAACAGTCGTACGTTTATATGCTCCTGCTTACCGCTAAGGAATCCAAGGAAGACGTCGTTGCGGGGCTGGAGTCCGGGGCGGACGACTATCTCACGAAACCTTTTGATCCGGAAGAGCTCAAGGCCCGGCTGCGAACGGGGATACGGATTCTGGACTTGGAAGACCGTCTGATTGAAGCGCGAGAGAACATGCGATTCCAGGCGACACATGACGCGCTGACCTCGCTCTGGAACCGGGGCGTGATCCTGGAGCTGCTGGAGCGCGAGCTCACCCGGTCGCACCGCGAGGGGAAATCCACCGCGCTTTTGCTGGCGGACTTGGATCACTTCAAACAAGTGAACGACACTTACGGCCACCTCGCGGGCGACGAAGTGCTGAAAGAGACGGCCAGACGGCTGCTGTCCTCGGTGCGCTCGTACGATTTTGTCGGGCGTTACGGAGGCGAGGAATTCCTGGTGGTCTTGAATAATTGCGATCCAGCGTTCAGCCTCACACGAGCTGAAGAGATCCGCAAAGCGATTGCGCGGCAGCCAGTACCCACCTCCGGAGGAGCCATTCCCGCGACCATGAGCATCGGGTTATTGATCAGCCAGGAGTGGGGTTACCGTCCCATGGAAGAATTGCTTCATGAGGCGGATTCGGCGCTTTATGCGGCTAAAGGCGCGGGGCGCAACTGCGTGAAAGTGGCGAGGCCTAAAGGTCCGGTGAAAGATTGCAATTTCACGGAAGCGGACGCCATTCGATTGCGGCGTTAGTCTGCGTAATACGGTGGTTGCAGCTTCCAGACCCTAATTCACAGAGACTTTGATTTGGATTGCCCCATCATTTGCCGCATTGCGGCAGACGAGCCGGGAGCCCGTTTTTCGCGCCAGGCTTCCAAACGTTTGCAGGTTTCCTCGATGTTCTGGAAGAGATGGGGATTCTTAAAGGCGGCACGCCAGGTGGGAACAATGTTTCGCATGCGGTCCCAGACAACCCAGATTTCGCCGTTGCTTTCGAAAAACAATTCGTCGTTGATCAAACCGCGATTGACGATGCTGGCGACCATTTCCCAATAACTGATGACCATCCGGATGTAGGTATTCTCTTCGCTGCCTTGCGGGTATTTCTCAACCATGTCCTCCGGAGACTGAGGATGAAAATTTTCTGTGAACCAGGCGCGCGCTTGACGCAGCCGCGCTTCCCGCCGGATGTCGTACAACCTCAACATGAGGTTGACTTCGTCGTAGGTAATCTGGGCCATGCAGAGTCCTCCTGGACTAGGTTGTCGTATCCGTCTGCGCAGCTTCCTGCAACGAGTGGGAAACGCCAGTCAGTTCGATGCGGTGGACGCCGGAAACGGTTATGCCGTGCTTCTGAAGCTCAACCTGAATGCGGCGGCGCAGTTCGCGAGCGACTTCTTCCTGGCGAGTTGGCGCCGTGCGTACCTGGAGCCGCAGAGTGGAGGCCGAGCGGTCAAAATCCTGCAAGCCCAAAATCCGTGGGCCATCGACTAGAGCCTGGGACCAGGCAGGATCCGCACGCATACCGGCGGCAGCGGATTCCAGAACTTGCAATGCTCGATCCATGGGAGTGTCGGGAGCCAGTGCCACATCAACGAAGGCCTGCGACCAATCGCGACTGAGGTTGCTGACGGAACGAATCTCGCCGTTGGCGATAGTCACGAGCGCGCCGCGAGCGTCGCGGATTACGGTACGCCGCAAAGTGAGATGTTCGACGCGGCCAATGTAATCGCCAAACTGGATGGTGTCGCCGACGACGTACTGGTCCTCCAGAACGATGTAAAAGCCAGTGATCAGGTCTCGAATGAGGGTTTGCGCGCCGAAGCCCACAGCGAGGCTGGCGAGGCCGGCGAGAGTGACTGCGGGCGTGATGTCGATATTGAATTCGTGGAGTGCGGTGAGGAGGGCGATGGCCCAGACCACCTTGCTCCCGGCGCTGTAGAGGACGCCTGCCAGCGTCCGCGTTTGCTGCTCGCGAAGTTGTGACTGGCGCGTTTGCGCGGCGGCGGGCTTGACGATCAAATTGGTGACCGCGCGAAGCAACCGGTTCAGAACAAGCGCGATGAGAAAGATCCCGAGAAGGTGCAACGCGTTGGGCAGCGTCAAATCCAGCCAGCGATTCAGAAGACCAGGCATGATTTTCACGAGAGTGGAGTATAACATTGGTAGAGGCTCGGGAAACCGCGGGAACAGTGGGCCCCGGAGCCTGGTCGATATAACGGAGCAAATTGGCCATGGCGACAAGACGAAAATTTTTGACAACGTGTCTTGCTTCGAGTATCCCTCTGGGAATCTTCGGCTCTGAAATGATGGCGCAAGGACAGCAGCAACAGCCGCAGCAACCTCCGATGAGGCCCACACAAAGAGAGGACGAATCGGAAGCGCCGAAGTTCGACTCCAAGACCATGCTGGAGTCCAACAAAAAAGACATCAAGAAGGACGTCGAGAAGCTATACCAGCTGGCGAGCGAGCTGAAAGCGGAAGTGGAAAAAACAGATTCCGTTCAAGTGCTTTCCATGGCGATGCTGAAGAAGACGGAAGAAATTGAAAAGTTGGCGAAAGAGATTCGTTCGCGGGCGATCGGCTAGCTGGCTGAATAAACAAACGCCACCTTTCTGAGGGAATGTCAAGGCCGAGAAAGCTTGTTGGCGGGATCGATTCATACGAGTTAAAATAAATGCGGATAGTTTGGAAACAACCTCAGCGCGCCCGTAGCTCAGATGGATAGAGTACATGCCTCCGGAGCATGGGGTCGTGAGTTCGAATCTCACCGGGCGCGCCACTTTCAATTTTTCCTTGAGAGATTAAGTTACATCCTATTGAACCTGCTTTCTGTCTGTCCGGCCTGCCTTCTGAGGTAGACTTTCCAATCTACGGTCGGCGTTTTTCCTGGAAGGCGAGGGTCGCCGGGTGAGCTTTACTTCTTTGGATTGGATCATCGTTGCCGTCTATCTGATTGCATCGGTTGCGGTCGGTCTTCTCGGCAAGCGATTTGTCGGCAACGTCTCTCACTATCTGGTCGCGGGAAGAGAATTGGGCTTGTACGTCGGCATCGCTACGCTAGCCGCCACCGAGATCGGCACCATCACCTACATGTACAACGCGGAGCTAGGCTACAAGTACGGATTCTCTGCGTTTGCTGCAGCGCTCATTTCCGGCTTGGTCATGATCATCGTCGGGCGAACCGGTTTCGTGATACGCCGTTTCCGCGAAATGCAACTGATGACGGTGCCTGAATATTTCGAACGAAAATACAGCCTGGGGCTCCGTTTGTTCACGGGGATTCTCGTGGCCCTGGGCGGAATCCTCAACATGGGCGTGTTTCTAAAGATCGAAGGCGAGTTCCTCACGATTGTCAGCGGCACTCCGATGAAATATCTCGTGCTGGCGATGACGATTATCCTGCTACTGGAAATGCTCTATACCGTCTTGGGCGGAATGGTCTCGGTGGTCATCACCGATTTTCTGCAATATGTTCTATTGTCGGTGGCAACGATTCTGGTGTCGATTTATGCAGTTCTTCATGCTGGCTGGGGCAACATCGTCAACAAGGTTACGGCGACGATGGGAGTCGCCGGGTACAGCCCATTTGCGAATCCCAAGTTTGGTTTCACTTTCCTGGTCTGGCAGATTCTCCTTTGGTTTTCTGTTCACACGTGCTGGCAAACCACGGCCATGCGCATGTTCTCAACAAAAAGCCCGGAAACTTCCAAACGCGTGATGACCATCACCGGTTTCATTTTTCTGGGGCGCGGGATGCTGCCCATGCTCCGGGGTATTGCCGCACTGACGCTGTTTGGAACCGGCGCGCTGGAGAGGGGCATACCGCTGCCGGTCGTTAACGGACAGAATCTCGCGCCGCTCGATGCGATGCCCGCAATGCTTGCACGCATTCTCGGCCCCGGAGTGAAGGGAATTGTGGTGGCGGGAATGCTCGCCGCAACCATGTCGGTGAACAGCTCCTACTTGTTGGGCTGGAGTTCCATTATCTCGCAAGATGTGGTGCTTCCGCTTCGCCGGCTGTTGAAACGGGACCCGCTCAGTTCGCGCAAGCAGATCTTTGTGAATCGCCTGGCCAATCTCTTCGTCAGCATGTTTCTGATGTTCTGGGGCCTGTATTACACGCCGCCCGGTGCGGTGTATCTCTACCTGAACATTACTGGAACCATTTTCCTTGCCGGAGCCTTCGTTTGCGTCATTGGGGGCCTCTATTGGAAGCGCGCAAACACGCTCGGCGGCTACTTGGCCATGCTGATGGGAGCAACGGGCGCAATTGTCCCTTATTTCTTCCTCCACTGGAGTGAAACCGTGGCGGGATTTGGAGCCTTTGGCCTCGCCGCAGTGGGTTTGGTAGTGGGATCGATCCTCGGTCGCTCGAAAGGTGATCTGTCGCCTCAGAGTTTTGCCAGAGTGGAGGCGCGATGAGAGCCTGGCAGATTTTTTGGGCCGTTGCACTGCTGGTTGCAGGAACGTCGTTTGCTGCTATCACTGTTGTAGTGGCCGTGCGGGGCTTCCACGATTTACGGCTATTGTTCAGTCACTTGCGCGAGAGGAAGGACGAACGGGAATGAACAAGGCTGTGATTCTCGCGCGCGGCCTGGGAAAGCGGATGCGCCAGCCGGATTCCACGGCGCATCTTGCCCCGGCACAGGAAGCGATCGCAGACACCGGCGTCAAGGCAATGATCCCCATCGGCAGGCCCTTTTTGGATTACGTTCTCAGCGGTCTTGCAGATGCGGGTTACGAGGAGGTTTGCTTGGTTATTGGTCCCGAACATGAGAGCGTCAGGACCTATTTCACCGTTGATGCTCCACCGAAGCGGCTTCGCGTTCGCTTTGCCATTCAGGCCGAGCCACGCGGCACCGCCGACGCCATACTAGCCGCAGAAGAATTCGTCTCCGGGGAAACTTTCTTATGCATCAACTCCGACAATTATTATCCGACGTCCGTTCTTCGCGAACTGCGCACCCTCAACGAACCGGGGGTGCCGCTGTTCGATCAGCTCACTTTGATGACCAAAGGAAATATCCCCGAAGAAAAAATTCGCAAATTCGCGATCTGCGAAGTCAGCGGCAACGGTTATTTGCACGCGATCGTGGAAAAGCCGGCGACGCAAATCCCATCCGGCAATCCCGCGGACGTGCTCATCAGCATGAATTGTTGGCGCTTTTCGCCGGCGATCTTTGAGGTGTGCCGCCACACTCCTTTGTCGCCGCGGGGAGAATACGAACTTCCCGTGGCGGTAGGTTTAGCGATTGCCCAGTACGGCATGCGGCTTCGCGTCATCCACTGCCACGAAGGTGTTTTGGACCTTTCCTCGCGCGCGGACGTTGCATTCGTGACGGAAAAGCTTCACAGCATCACTCCGAATCCATGAATTCCGAGATGGCGTTTCAATTTAACAGGCTGGGTCTGCGCGACGCAGAAGCGCAACACAAAGCCGAGTTGTTTGAAGGCTGCTCGCGTTTCCTCGATGCGCGGGCCGGCGAAGCAACCTCCGATTGGGTCCGATGCTACGTCCCCGGCCGAATCGAGGTGCTCGGAAAACATACCGATTACGCGGGCGGGCGCAGCCTACTGTGCGCCGTCGAACGTGGGATTTGCGCGGTCGCTGCTCCGCGGCCGGACCACATCATTCGAATCGCCGACGTCGTTCGCCAGCAAGAATGTCAAGTTGTCGCGTCACCCGAACTTGATCCGCGAAGCGAGAATTGGGCCATCTATCCCAAAACTGTTGCGCGCCGCATTGCGCGGAATTTCACGGGCGCTGTCGCTGGAATGGACGTGGCATTTGCCAGCGATCTTCCGCGCGCTTCGGGAATGAGCAGTTCGAGCGCGCTGCTTATCACCACTTATCTGCTTCTCGAAAAGTGCAATCGATTGCGCGCTCGGGAAGAATTCGTTGGCAGCATCGAAAGCCAGGAAGATCTCGCCACTTTTTTGGGATGCGTTGAGAACGGGCAAAGCTTCAGGAAGCTAGCAGGCGATTCGGGAGTGGGCACGTTTGGGGGAAGCGAAGATCACATCGCGATTTTGTGTTCGCACCCGAAGACGCTCCACCAATACAAATTCTGTCCCGCGCAATTCGAACAGGCCATTCCTCTCGCATCAGAATTTGTGTTCGTCATCGCGGTCAGCGGCGTCGCCGCCGACAAAACCGGGAACGTGCGCGAAAAATACAATTTTGCTTCTCTCGCGGCGCAGGAAATTCTCAAAATTTGGCGAGCCTCGTCGGGACGAAATGACGCGACACTCCTCGAAGCCGCCGCTCACTCTGTTGATGCTCCCGACTGCATCCGCGAACTGCTGCGCAAGTCAAAAGCTTCAACATATTCTTCGCAAGCTCTGCTCGATCGCTTCGAACAATTTCATGAGGAAAGCACGCGGATCGTTCCTGGAGCGGCGCGAGCTTTGGCCGCCAAGGAAATGCAAGCCTTCGGACAATTGGTGGACCAATCGCAAGCCTTGGCGGAACAGAAGCTTGGTAACCAAATTCCGCAAACCATCGAGCTCGCGCGTTCGGCTCGGTCGATCGGCGCGTTGGCTGCCTCGGCGTTCGGCGCCGGGTTCGGCGGCAGCGTTTGGGCGATGGTGTTGGCAGACGAAGCAACCGAATTTTTGAATCGCTGGCAAAATCATTATCGCCAAAAGTTTCCCGCCGAAGCCGGCGCGAGTACATTTTTTATCAGCGGTGCCGGGCCGGCGGCATTTGTGTTCTGACTGGAAAGGATGGTTTTCAGCGTTGTGAGAGACAAGAACGCACGGGAAACAAGCAAAAAGCCGGCAAGCAAAGTAACGCGGCGCTGTTTTGTCCGGCAAGCTGCGCTGACCACCGGCAGCTTCGCCATACTGCCTCCTTTCCTCCGTGCTCTGGCGCCTTCGGGAATCGAACTCCGCGCAGACCAAACTTCCGCTCAAGTGCGCGACTCGAGGCTGACTCTGCAAAACAGTTGGATTTCCGGGGAGTGGCAGGCGCAAGCCAGCGGGCTGACTGGCGTCGAAATTCGCGACAAACGCAACAACAAGTCCCTTCACATTCCCGGACCTGCTTTCAGGTTGATATTTCTAGACGGCACAAGCGTCGATTCGAACTTCCTGCACCTCGCATCTGCTCCTCGTGCCGAAAAGATTCCTGCAAATCCAAATGCCTCCCGTTATTCCGAGCGGCTTCCCGGACATCAACTCACCGCTCTCCTGCAGAGCTCCGATGGCAAATGGCAAATAGAATGGCGCGCCATTTTGCGCGAAGGCTCCCACTACATTCGTCAGGGATTGGTCCTCACGGCCGCAAGCATTGATCTTTCGCTTCGCGAAGTCGTCTTGATCGACGTTCCAGCCCCAGCCGCCCGCGTCATCGGCACGGTCGACGGTTCTCCAATCGTCTCCGAAAACTGGTTCCTGGCATTTGAACATCCCCTCAGCCAAAGCGCCGTCGAGAACGGCCGCGCCCAATGCAAACTGCTCCGCCATCTCCCTCTCAAACTCGGGCAGAGCATTACCTATTCTTCCGTCATCGGGACTACCGCTCCGGGCCAGCTTCGTCGCGACTTTCTTCGCTACCTCGAACGCGAGCGCGCTCATCCTTACCGTACTTTTCTCCATTACAACTCCTGGTACGATTTGGGTTACTTCACTCCGTTTGACGAAACGGCTGCCCTGGGCGCAATCAACGCCTTCGGCGAGGAGCTTCACCTTAAGCGCGGCGTCACTCTGGATTCCTTTCTCTTCGATGACGGTTGGGACGACCACAAACTCTGGGGTTTTAATTCCGGTTTTCCGCGCGGGTTCACTCCTCTGAAAGAAGCCGCCGCGAAATATGGCGCTGCGCCGGGCGTGTGGCTCTCGCCCTGGGGCGGTTACAGCAAACCCAAACAGGAGCGCCTGGCTTACGGGAAGGAACACGGCTTCGAGATGAACGAAGATGGGCTCGCGCTTTCCGGCCCCGTGTACTACCGCAGATTCCGCGAAGTCTGCCTCGAAATGATCGGTAAATATGCGGTCAATCAATTTAAGTTCGACGGCACCGGAAATGCTTCCCGCGTGATTCCCGGCAGTGAATTTGGCAGTGATTTTGAAGCTGCTCTCCGTTTGATTGCCGACTTGCGCGCCGATAAGCCAGATCTTTACATCAACCTCACCACCGGCACTTATCCTTCTCCGTTTTGGCTAATGCATGCGGATTCCACGTGGCGCGGCGGGGAAGACCATGACTTCGCGGGCGTTGGCCCTTGGCGCCAGCAATGGATCACCTATCGCGACGCCGACACTTTCGCGAACGTCGTCAAACGCGGCCCGCTCTATCCCCTGAATTCGTTGATGCTGCACGGTCTCATCTTTGCCCGTCATGCCAAGAATCTTTCAACCGATCCAGGAAACGATTTTGCGAGCGAAGTGCGTTCGTACTTTGGCACGGGAACGCAGCTTCAGGAGATGTACATCACGCCTGCGCTGCTTTCCGGAGAAAACTGGAACATTCTTGCCGAAGCGGCCAAATGGTCGCGCCGCAATGCTTCCATACTGTCCGATACGCATTGGATGGGCGGAGACCCCGCGGCCCTCGAAGTCTACGGCTGGGCCTCCTGGTCCCGGGAAAAAGCAATCGTCACGCTGCGCAACCCGAAAGACCAGCCCCAGTCTTTCGATCTGGACGTGCAGGCTGCGTTCGAATTGACCGGTGACGCCCCTCGCCGGTTTTCCGCAAGCTCCCCTTGGAAGCTCGGATCCCGGGCTGATGAACTCGAACTGCAAGCCGGAACGTCTCGCGCGATACGCCTCAATCCGTTTGAGGTTCTTACGCTCGAAATGACGCCGCTCGGCTCTGCTTGATTCGGCGCGTTCTTTCTCAGTCGGGAATTGGTTCTCCCGGCTTCACGATTCGAATCCGGTGATCCGCAAAGGTGTGAAACATTCCCGGAACTTCGATCTTTGGCATATGGCAACCCGCGCAGTTCTTTGTGCCTGTCGGGCACGCCCGGCCCGGATGCTCTTTGTCCGCTTTCGCTGCACCGGTCACATGGCATGCCAGGCACTTTTCATCGTAGCTTGCGTCGTCTTCTACCAAGTCCCGGTGCGGATCGTGACACGCCGCGCAGCGGAGCCGTGCGTCGCCGTTCCCCCAGCATTTGCTGCTCATCAGGCGGTAAGGTTGCGCGCGTACATTGGCGATGCCTTTCACGTTCGTGAGCTTGATGTCCCACCACGTGCCGTGGCAGGAGCCGCAAAAGTCGACGGCATCCGAGGGATTGAGTTTTCCCGGGTCGAAAATCAGCTGCCTGCCTTCTTCGTCGCCGACCCCTTGCTGGAGCGCGCTCGCTTCCATCGCTACCGCGTGCTTCAGCCCCGGTCCATGGCAACCTTCGCAGGTTACGCCTTTCATCAGCCTGCTGGTGTCGAAATCCTCCCCGATCTTGGAGGTGACGCTGTGGCAGGAGAAACACCGCTCGACCTCCGCAATGCCAACCGGCCGCGACCGGGCTTCCTCGAGGTCTTGTGGATCGAGCAATGCTCGCGTGGGAGTGAAATTCAGGTTATTCAAGGTGCTGAAGAAGGTGACGCGGCTCTCAAAATAATTTCCATCGCGCAAAAAAAGATAGGACTGTCCGACTTTCCCGGTTCCGAAGGCCCAGGCCAGCGCGTCGGTGAGCGTCCGCTTTCCATCGCTCACCGTGAGGTCGGCTTTCCCCCCGTTCACCTTGATTTTGTAGGTGTAGTTCTTATTTTTGAATTCCAAGTCACTTCGCGATTGAAGATCGTCTGCGGTTTCTGCCCGGATCAGTGTGTTTGCCATAGGAGTTGCGATTTGCGTCGCGGTCATTTTTGCGTGGCATTTTGAGCAAGTCGCGGTGCCCACGAATTCCTCCCGTAATGCCGGTGTTCGCCGCGGCCACCAGCCGGGTTCTGCCAGGTGGTCGTCCGTGGAAAGCTGCGCACGTCCCGGGATGGAAGCTACCGTCGCGAGCAAGCACCCAGCGAGCAAGGACCTGAATAGAAATGCTGCTCTGCGGATGAAAAATGAGTTTTCGAGCGCGTCGAAACGCTTCATAGGAAGATCCGAGCGTACAGTCTTTCTCGAAGCGCTTCCCCAGTCAATTTGAAGTTGTGGTTCTGCTGTGCGCTGCCCCAGACAACTTGAGCTTTGAAGCCGCGAAGTGATCTCTTCCAACGCGAAGCTGCCCTTACGGGCGCTGCGGCGCAGGCTTCTCGGCCTCTTGCCGCGGCGCGGAATAGTCTGCGGCGTTATGGGCCCCATAAGCCTGATTGCCCGATTGGCTCCTGCGCTGCTCAGCCAGTGCGTTCAATCGCACAAAAGTCGCTCGTTCCTGCTCCGCCCTGTCAACGAGTTTTGCTCGCGCGTACGCTTTGGCCAGGTTGAAATGCACCTCCGGGCTTCCCGGCTCCAGCCGGCTGGCCATCTCCAATTCGCGAATGGCATCTTCGTCCTTCCCCAGTTCGAGTGACGTCCGGCCGAGCAGATAATGTCCTTCCGCGGAGCTTGCGGCTAGCTGAACCGCGCGTTGCGCCAGCGGCAAGGCTTCCCCGGGCTGATGTCTCTTGAGCGCCATCGACGCAAGGCGGAGATATGGAAGCTCGCTGTTTGGAGAAATTTTTATTTCCTCGCGCATCTGCTTTTCCGCATCGTCGTATTGCGAAAGCGCCATGAGAGCAGTTCCGTACGCGTAGTGGAGAAAAGGCGTGGCCGGGAATTCCTTCAGCAAGGGTTCAAATCTCAAGAACGCTGCATCGTACTTGCTCTGTTGCAGGAGTGCGGAAATCTCGCCGGCCGTTTGCACCAGCATACTCTTCGCGGGCTCAACCTGTGCGGGCAACCGTGCCATCCGCAACAGTGCCAATCCGAGAACGATTTGGATTTCTTTTGTGGGTGGAGTCGAAACGCTCTCGGGTGCCAGAACCTGCACCGCTCGTTCAAATTGCCCGTCCTGGTTCAGCAGCATTGCCAAGTGGTATCGCGCGATGCGAACGGATTCTGGAGCGCCCCCGAAACCCAGCTCTTCTCCGTGCCCCAAATGAATCAGCGCGTTCTTGTAATCGCCGGTTTCAAATTCACTCAGTCCCATCACCGCCCACGCCGTCCCAAAGTTAGGATTCCGCGCGATAAAGTTCTTCAGCTCTTCGATCGCCTGCGGATACCGCGCGGCGGAATAGCACAGCATCGCCAGGTTCCATCGGCCTTCGTCCCAATCCGGGCGCAACTGCAGCGCCTTTTTGTAGCTTTGAATGGCGCGCTCTGTGTCCCCGGCATTTTGGGATTCGGTTGCTTCGTGCGACAGCTTTTCGAAGCTTTCCCCTGAATTGCCGGTCGTGGCGGTCGCCATTTGCGTCTTGTCAGGAGTGCCCGCTTCGTTATGAAGTGCATAGAGCCGCATCATTCTTTCTTCTCGGACGAATTTTCCCGCTGGCATTTTTCTCGCGACATCAAACTCACGCGACGCCTTGTCTTTTTCACCTGCCGCTTTCCAGGCATTCCCCAGCGCTGTGTGTGCCGCGGCTGAATTCGGATCGACCCCCACTGCCTCCTTCGCTGCAGCCAACGCCTTTTGCGCATGACCTAGTTCGATCTCGAGCCGGCTAATTTCAATTAACGGCAGCGCGCTTGTCGGTGACAACCGTGACTCCTCTTGTTCTAGGTGAAGCGCTTCCTCCACTCTCCCTGCGGCCGCCAACTCCCGGCCGTAGGCGTACCGCAGATAAGGAGTCTCTGGATAATCCGCTATCAGCCCTCGAAAACCATCCAGCGCCTTGCCCGAATCTCCTTTCACCATGTTTGCGGCAATCTCGCCGCTTGCGCCCACCAATGCGTCCCCCGATGGATCGATTTCTCCAGGGAGAAGCGGTATGCGCAGCAAGGCGAGTCCGAGAGCGACCTTCACTTGGGGCGAGGTCGTTCCTTGCCCGAACTTCGCGGCAAGCAAGTTCGTCGCGTCCTCGAACTCGCCGCTGCGAATCATTAGCAGCGCCAGGTGGTATTGGGAGACCCGTGCGATTTCCGGATCGTCGGCTTCGCCCAGGGTCTGCGCCTTTTCCAAATGCTCGAGCGAATTTGCGTAATCCTTCGTTTCGAATTCGCAGAGCCCCAGGAAGTCCCATCCCATCGGCGTGCCGGGTGAAAGCTGCACCAGTTTTTGAAATGCCGGAATCGCTTCGAGGTACCGGTCCATGTCGTATTCCATCGTTCCCAGATACCACCAGCCTTCACTCCAGTCCGGACGGATTTCGAGCGCTCGCTTGTAGTCTTGAATTGCCTCCTCGGTTTTCCCCGCCTCTCGCGCCGCGGCCGCCCACTTCGCCAGTTCCTCAAAACTCGGGGGGCCTTGTGCTGTCGCTTGAGACAAAACCGCGCGGGCAAAGAAACACTGCGCAAAAAGCCCTACACACATCCAAAGGAATGTTCTTGTTCGAGTATTCGCCCGCAAAACGAGTCTCCAGGGGGCAGGAAAGCAATCAAGGTTAACTTAGCACAAACAATCTTCTGCGATGTCCTTTCGGTGAGGCCCTTCACTCCGGCGGCTTCGAAGGAACGAGAGAAAAACCTTTCCGACGAGACTTCGGTCCGCTCTCCACGTCGTGGTATTGTGCTCTACCATGCTGCGAATGGCCCCTGGATTTTACAGACCAGACCGTCCTCCCTTCTCTCGCCGCAACTTTCTCCGCGGTCTGTCTCTTCTTGGCACGGCGGTAGCGCAGCCTTTCTTGCCTTTGCTGGGCACTAACACTCCCAGTCCGTTTCCTGTCTTTGAGGAAATTCCCCCCGAAAAAAGCGGCATCCGCTGGGTGCATACGGCCGGTAAAACACCGGAAAAGCGTCTGCCTGAAATCAGCGGCGCGGGCTGCGCCTTTCTTGATTACGACAACGACGGTTGGATGGATATTTACTTGGTCAACAGCGGCGAATGTGATTTTTACGACCCGCCGCCCTCGGTTCGAAACGCGCTCTACCACAACAACCGGGACGGCACCTTCATCGACGTCACGGAAAAGGCGAGGGTCCCTGGCGGCGGCTATGGCATGGGGGTGGCGGTCGGCGACTACGATGGCGACGGATTCGCGGACATTTACGTCACGCAATACGGCCGCAACATTCTTTACCATAACAATGGGGACGGCACCTTCACCGATGTCACCGAAAAGGCAGGCGTTGCCGCGCCCGGCTGGAGTTCCAGCGCCGTCTGGTTCGATTATGACAACGATGGCCGGCTCGATCTTTTCGTTTGCCAATTCGTCGAGTTCAACAAGTCCATGAGCTGCGGCGTCGATCCCGGTGGTACTCATCATTATTGTATTCCCCGCATCTTCAAGCCTCGCCCAAGCTGGCTGTTCCACAACAATGGTGACGGCACGTTCACCGATGTCAGCCGCGAAACTGGCATTACCGCCCATATCGGCAAAGCTTGGAGCGTCGTGGCTACGGACATTAATAATGATGGCTGGATGGATCTTTTTGTGTCCAATGACACGGTTGCCAATTTTCTCTTTGCGAATCGCGGCGGCCGCTTCGAGGAAATCGGCCTGTCCGCGGACGTGGCTTACAGCGCCGATGGCCGTGCTCGTTCCGGTATGGGCGTGGACTCCGCGGATTTCAATCAAGATGGTTGGATGGACCTGTTCGTCGCCAATATCGATGAGGAGATCTTTTCGCTCTACCAAAACAATCGCGACGAAACCTTCGACGACGTCTCCATGCCTTTAGGCATTGGCATGTCCACTCGCTGGATGAGTGGCTGGGGCTTGAAATTCTTTGACTGCGACAACGATGGCGACCTCGATCTGATGGTCACCAATGGCTTTCCCGATGACCTTGTTGAGAAACTTTCTCACCAAGTTACTTTCAAAGAGCCGCTTCTGCTTTTTCACAATGAGGGTAAAACATTTAGAGATGTCAGCGCGCAAAGCGGCCCGGTGTTTGCCAAAGCATTTGCCGGCCGCGGCCTGGCGATCGGCGACTTCAACAATGACGGCGCGACCGACGTCCTGATTTCTGTCAACGACGCCGCTCCCGTGCTCCTGCGGAACAACCTCGCCAAGAACAACCATTGGCTGGGCGCTCGCCTCATCGGGCGCAAATGCAATCGCGACGCTGTTGGCGCTCGCCTGACCTATCAGGCTGGAGATCTGAAACGCAGCCGCATGAAGGTTGGCGGCGGTAGCTTTCTATCCGCGCACGACCCGCGTGTGGTTCTGGGAATCGGCAGCCGGCAAAAGTTGGATTGGCTGGAAATAAAATGGCCTCAGCCCAGCGGGGCCGTGGAACGCTTCACGAGCTTGCCTATCGATTGCTACATTACGATTGTGGAGGGAACGGGGAAGTGGGAAGTCCGAGGCTAGTTTGTCAAGTAAAGTACTCTGCCAGGAAAATTAGATTGTATTACAATTTACATTGTGCCGCAATTTACATTGCGGCTTTGCGCTTTCTCGGCTCCAACACCTCTCCTTAGCTTAACGCTTTTGTTTTCAACGAGATGCCGCTCGGCAGGTGGACTCGCGTACCATAAACTCCGGCTCGATGGCGATCTCGGGGACGTACTCGCCTCGTCCCTCGATCAAATCCACTACGGTTTGCGCGGCAATCTGCCCCATCTTCACCAGGGGCTGCCTCACCGTGGTCAAAGCCGGATTTGCGAATGCCGCCCCAGGAATATCGTCGAACCCAACGATGGAAACATCTTCCGGAACACGCAGCCCCGTTTCGCGAATCGCCCAAAGCGAGCCAATCGCCGAGATGTCGTTGTACGCAAACAGCGCGGTGAAAGGCTGCTTCCGGGCCAACAGTTGTTTGGCGAATGGGTATCCGATCGCCGGAGTCGAATCCGTGCCTTCCAGCTGGATTGTCAATTCTGGGCGAATTCGAATGCCCATTTCCTGGGCCACTTCGCAGATCGCGTTCCACCGCGTCGCGGAATCCGAACTCAGCGTCTGGCCCTTGATGAAAGCGATGTGTTCGTGCCCCAGCCCCTTTAAGTGTCCCAGCGCCAGTTGCGCCGCGCGCTTGTGATCCAAGACGACATTGGTTACGCCCTCAACCTGCGCATGCCCCGCGACGGCCACGGTTGGTAACGCCAATTTTTCACTGAGCGATGTGTCCGTAGTGATGAACCCTTCTACGCCTCTCGTCAGCAGCATTTGCGCGTAGGTTTGCAGGAGTTTCGGGTCATGCCGGTGAATCACGGTCAAGAAAAAGTAGTCATTCTTGCGCAGGTATTCTTCGATGCCGCTGATGACCATCGCTCCGTAGGCGTCGCCGATTTCCTCGGCAATCACGCCAATCGTATACGTCCTTCGCAATCTCAGCGTGCGCGCAAAAAAGTTCGGGCGATAATTCAGCGCTCTGGCGGCTTCAATAATGCGGTTCTTGGTGTGTTGCGGAATGGAGCGCGCTGCGGGGGAGTCGTTCAACGCGGCAGAGACCGTTCCGGGCGTTAGCCCCAGCTGCGCTGCGATCGTCTTGAGGGTAACCTTGCCTTGACTGTCTTGACCTTGCCTTTTTCTCGGCGACGTCATCTACTGGGCTCCTCCGAGCACGTACCAAATGGGGATGCGATTGTTGGTGTGCCCAGGCTCGCGGACGCTGCCGAACTGGTTCTCGCGCATCTCCGTAAGCCGTGATTCTAGCCTAATCTGAAGGTTTATATCCAAGCGCTATTGAGGATTCCCAGCGTGTCAAACCTCTCTCGACGAAGGGTAATCCTACAAAAAATAGAAGATTAACCCGTTTCCTGTCGCATCCCCAAACCCAGGTGCCAGAGCCCCTCCCCAAAGCGGCGCTAGAATAACATTATTTTTCTTAAGAATATCATTATTTCTGCTTGACAAGCCCCCAGCTTTGGTTCTTAATACCGCCCTAGTGCAAAAGCATTACTTCAGGTAGTGCTTTGGGGTTTGGGTCCTTGTCAATGATTTTTCGCGGGTTTGTGGGAGTTCCAGCCACTGTTGATCGCTCCATCGCAGGGCTGGGCTCTTTGCTTTCACGCTAACTTTTCCTCGAGGGGTAGACGAATGAAAATTCGATTTTCGAATGTTAAAGAAACGTTCGGCAAATCGCGGGCAATTTATGGAGTGCTCTGCATGTTCGCGCTTTTGCTGGCGGTTCCTTTCGCCGCGCATGCGCAACAATATTCCGGCAGCATTGTCGGAACGGTGACCGATCCTTCCGGCGCTGCCGTTGCCGGAGCGACGGTGACCGCGACCAATACCGGCACCAACGCCACGTACACAGCGACGACCACCGACTTGGGCGCATACACGTTCCCGCAGATGGTGGTGGGCACCTACGAGATTCACATCAAAGCTTCCAGCTTCAAGGAGTTCATCGCCAAAGGCGTTGAAGTCCACACTTCGACGGCGGCCGAAGTCAATGCCAAGCTCGAACTCGGCGCCGCTACGGAGATGGTGACCGTCGAAGCGACGGACGTCGAGGTACAAACGTCCTCTGCGCAGGCCGGTGAGGTTATCGAAGGCCAGCAGGTTCGGGAACTGCCCCTTAACGGCGAAAATTTCATGCAGTTGGTCACGCTCTCGCCGGGCGTCAATCCTGCTCAGGATTTCGACGGGCGCGACAAGGGCCTTAAGGGCGGCAGCGACTTTTCCGTCAACGGCAACCCGTACACCAACAACCTCTTCCTGGTCGACGGCGTGAATAATAACGACGTCGGTTCGAATCGCACCATCCTCGTCTATCCGGCCGTGGACGCGATCGCCGAATTCAAAATGCTTAGAAACGCCTACGGAGCTGAGTACGGTCAAGCTTCGGGCGCGATTATCAGTATTAACACACGGTCAGGCGAGAACCAGTGGCATGGCGGTGTCTTCTATATGGGCCGCAATGATGCATTGGATGCCCCGACTTGGTTTGACAACTTCAACCAGACTGGCAAGGGCGAACTTCGACGCAACGACACTGGCTACCACGTTGCCGGTCCAATCGTAAAGAACAAGCTCTTCTTCTTCTTTAACCAGGAATGGAATTATGAGATTCGCGGACAGTCGTTTGCTGCCTGTGTTCCAACTGCAGCCGAAAAAGCCGGTGACTTTAGCGCGGGCGCCAGTTGCGGCGCATCAGTTCCGAATTTTACAAACGTTCCTGCATCAGAGCTTGCAGGGCCGGAGAAATTGGCGTCCGTGGATACGGCTGGGCAATTACTGGCCAATTTCTTTCCTGACCCGACTCCGGGTTACAACGCCAATGGAAACAACTGGCATGCTAGCGAGCCCAATAAGAACAATTGGAAAGAAGTGAACGTCCGCGCGGACTATGACCTCACGAAGAAACACCGGATCACCTTCCGGTATACGAGAGATTGGTGGACGAATCCGGCTCCAAACGGTGGTGCCTTCTGGGGCGACTCCTTCTTCACCAATGTCGGTTCGGACTGGTCGCAGCCGTCGCGCAGTGTCATGGCCGGATTGCGTTCCCAGCTCAGTGATACGCTCATCAACGACGTGCATTTCGGGTGGGGCTGGAACGCCATTATCACCACTCTAAGTGGCGCCGATAAGGGCATCGTCTCGCAGCTCGAAACTGCGCTTCCCAACGTGTGGAACACCCCCAAGGAGAGTGGCGGGATGCCCAATCTCGGTTGGGGCGGTTGGGGCGGTTTAAGCCCGTACGGTTCCTCGCAAACCATCTGGAATATCGCTCCCTATGGAAACCACGAAGATCTCTACACCATCCAGGACAACCTATCGAAGGTGCAGGGAAACCACATCCTGAAGATCGGTGCGTTCTTCGGCACCAACGCCAAGATCGAAGACCACGGCCAGGGATTCGATCGGCCCGGAATCACTCCGTTTGACGGCGGGGTTTGTGTGAACTCCGCTAGTACCCCAACGTGCACCGGAACGGCCACAGGAAACCCCTTGGCCAACATCCTTCTCCCCGGTGCTGCTACCGCGGCCAAACCACAGATGTTCAACATATCGGAGAACAGTACCGACCCGTT